>WNFV01005395.1_pt1 | contig 18441 bp, 26 predicted proteins | sample 5400101 | NCBI WGS metagenome assembly WNFV01 (sample SAMN13153361, study PRJNA577476) | soil metagenome | isolation source: 115 cm soil or saprolite under grassland replicate 1 | place: USA:California | collected 2016-06-15 | reverse complement strand
TAGGTCATGAAAGCGAATATTCGGGAGTCCGGTTTCGCTGATCACCTTTTTGAAGTGTGTAATCACGTTGCGATATTCAACGGGCGTTCCAACGCTTGTTGTGAAGACTAAGCCGCAGTCCTTTTCCCAACGTTCCGATTTTGCATATTCGGCGCGTCGCCGCAAAGTTTCCGCTAACACTTCCGAGACGAAAGGGGGAAGTTGGATAAAATGAGGCTGATACGCATGAGTTCCTGTGTCCAGATGCCTGTTCCGCAAGCCAGTTCCAGCACATGATCAACGGGGGTGAGCGCGCGAAGCTCCTTTACCATTCAGAGCCTTGAGGCCCGCAGTTTCAAGTCCCCTAATTAGTGTCCCATTTAAGATCACACGGCTAGCCCAAAAGGCTAGCCGTGTGGACTCTAGTCGGGGTGCCGGATTTGAACCGCGGACCTCACGGACCCGAACCAGTTTCAGAAATTTTGAACTGTAGTCCTCATAGCTTGGTGATTTTTCATAGCCGTGAGGTCACACTTTTCGGGGAGCCATGTGGACTACAATGAGCTTTAAACGATCTTCTGTTGGGTCGAAAATTGATTTCCGAGTACGTCAATAATACCACTTCTTGAAATTTGACATTCCATCGTATATATTGCTGGATCTCAAGAAGTGTTGTCAAGCATTTGCTTCCATAGTGAACTCAATCCTAATTGAGCTGCCCATTGTTCGATATAGTCCACATCAAGTTCATTTTTCTTGGATTTGAGAATTGCTGCAATATCTCTGGAATGTTTCGATTGCTGGCTTAACCCAAAATACATGAGCTTATAAAGAATGAGATCCTCTGGTGAATGGATATACACCTTTCCAATGGGAGGACCATAATCCACTTTTTCCCGCCGTTGAAATGCGCTCTGTCGAAGTTCATCGCCTTCACGCACCGGATACAGATCAGCTTTGAGCCCGCTGTACATGTGGATGGCATTGATTGGGATATCCGCCCGGTCTTCCAGGATCGAATCAAAGATGATCTCAGCAGGAATAAGCATGCCTCTTTTCTTCAGTTCTTTGGACAACTTGTTGATAGCCTTGATGGGGATTTTGACAACGAGATCCAGGTCCTGAGTTGCACGCGGTTCTCCCCAAGCCCATTCTGCGATGGCACCGCCAATCAGGTATTCGACCTTAGCCGCTTCCAAAGCTTCTATCACCAACTTGAGGAAGCTGGCGATATCTAGGGGTTTATTCTTCATTGGCTATACGCCCTCTGCAATGCCATGCGATTTGCTTCATCGAGCGACAATTTCGGCTTTTCCTGGCGAATGCGGTAAGCCACTACCTTGCGTGCTGTATCGCTGATGGAGCACCCCTGATAGAAGCGTTCTGCAAAGGATAACTGACGGTAAATGTCTAGTTGGCGCTGGTCCACGTCAGCCGCGCTGCTTTTCAAGGCCTGTTTGAAATCAGCCGACAATGCCGGTTGCCCCTCCAGGAAATAGCCAGGTTGCTCCTTCTTTCGGCTGTACAGAAGTCGATAGCCCGCAGCTTCAAATGCCTGCTTCACGAAACGCATATCCCGGTAGAACGTGTCTTCCCACGCCGAAACCCCAAAGCAGTTCTTGCCCAGCCGGAGTTCCACCCTGGCAATGAGTTGGGCTCGCGTCAGATAACGTTCATTCCAAAGGATTTCCAACAAAACAACGCGTCGGGCAGTGGTGATATCCCGTTGGATCGCATCCTGAAGAATGGCGTCCTTCATCACAGTGGGCAGGCTCAATCTGGTCATACATGGACCATTATACCTGATTTATAAATCAGTTTTGGCTGGTCTTGGACAGACTTTGATAAAACAAATGAATAATCGGGATAATGGGATTTGTTCCTCCGGCGCGGGTTCGAATCCCATTAGTTTTGAGAGCTTCTCCCGCGTCCATATGGCAGCGGTGAAGACACGCAGGTAATATATTTCAAAAGCTTCCGTCATGCAATTGAATGGGATAGTTCCCAGTTGCAAAGAAGTTATGTAGAAATGCAAAAGTCTCCTACGACTACTTGACAACGCTAACCGTATAAGTAAAATATCATTACATACTGATGTAATGATACGAGGAATTATGCTTATAACCCCAACGACCTCCGCCATTGATCTGCAAGCCAAGCTCTTTCGTGGCTTTGCTGACCCCTCCCGCCTATCCATCCTCGAAGCGCTGCGGGCTGGTGAGCGTACCGTCAGCGAGTTGGTGAAAAGTACAGGACTCACGCAGCCAAACGTTTCGAACCACCTGTCGTGCCTGCGCGATTGTGGGCTGGTAACACTCCGCCAGCAGGGACGCTTTGCGTACTACTCTCTGAGTGATGACCGCGTATCAGAATTGCTTGCGCTCGCGGACGAACTCCTTGCCGATGTCGCTCGTGGCGTTTACGAATGTACGCGCTATGACATCTCCACGGAGAAGAACCATGGCTAAGTCACAAACTCTCAACATCCCGATCTCAGGCATGGACTGCGCCGAATGCACGCAGCACGTCCAACGGGCTATCGAGAAACTGCCCGGTGTGCAATCTGTAAATGTGTTCCTCGCCACGGAAAAAGCCATCGTGAAACTGGATCCTGCAAAGGTGGATATGACCGCCATCCGCGCGGCAGTACAGGGCGCAGGGTATGACGTACCCACTTCAATCACCCAGCAAAATGCTCCGGTTTCCATGGACGACTTTAACCGCCGATTAACTGTCCTGCTCGTTAGCGTCTTTGCCATCATTCTCAGCGTGGTCATCTTTGGCGAGGGCTTGGGCTGGTTCGATTTCCTAAATGAGCGCGTGCCTTTCCTGATTGGTCTCGCGATCGTCATCGCTGGCGGTTATCCCGTTTTCATGAACGTCATCCGCGCCACACTCAATCGCCAGATCATTTCACACACCTTGATGACTCTCGGCGTGATCGCCGCGCTCGTTGTCGGTCAATGGGTCACGGCTCCGTGGAGATGTCATAGCGCGTACATTCGTAAACGCCACGAGCGACATCGGCAAGGAGGTGGAAATCCCCGTCAGTCAGGTGAAAATCGGCGAGACGGTGGTCGTCCGTCCCGGCGAAAAGATCGCCGTGGATGGCGAAGTCCTCAGCGGACAGGCAACTATTGACCAAGCCACGATTACAGGCGAGTCTATGCCTGTTGAAGCCGCAAATGGAACACATGTCTATGCTGCAACAATCGCCAAACTTGGCAGCCTGCGCATCCGTGCGGACCGCATTGGTGTGGATACAACCTTTGGACGCGTGGTCAAAATGGTGGAAGAAGCTGAAGCGCACCGCGCAGATGTCCAGCGTATCGCCGATAAATTCAGCGCATGGTATTTACCAGTCGTTGCCGCGATCGCGGCGTTGACATTCCTCTTCACGCGCAATCCATTATCCACAGCCGCAGTCTTGCTCGTAGCATGTTCCTGTTCCTTCGCACTGGCGACTCCTGTCGCGATGTTGGCTTCCGTTGGAGCCAGCGCCAAACATGGACTGCTCATCAAGGGCGGCAAATATCTTGAATTACTCGCCCGCGCTGATGTTCTGTTGGTCGATAAAACCGGCACCCTCACCCTCGGTCAACCACAAGTCACGGATGTTATTCCATTGAATGGACTTTCACGAAACGAGATCTTATCCATCGCTGCATCCGCAGAACGCTATTCTGAGCATCCCCTTGCAAACGCAGTGCGAACACTTGCCAACAATGAAAATGTCTCTCTAACGGAACCGCAAGACTTTGAAGCCATACCAGGACAGGGTGTGCGGGCCACGATCGATTCGCGTCGGATTGCAATTGGTAACCGGCGCATGATTCCTTCTGCTGTATCTCTTCCGGTTGCTGCCAAGCTGGAGGCCCAAGGCAAGACACTCGTATTCATGGAAAGCGATAACGAACTCGTGGGCGTACTTGCAGCGGCAGACACGTTGCGCTCCGAAGTTCCGTCCGCCCTGAAAGCGGTCCGTACATTAGGCATCCGTCACATTGAATTGCTCACTGGGGATAATGAAAGAACTGCATCTGCGCTCGCAGAACAACTTGGTGTTGCCTATCGTGCAAGACTCCTGCCTGAAAACAAGATCGATATCGTAAAAGAATATCAATCAAAGGGACACGTGGTCGTCATGATCGGCGATGGCGTCAACGACGCGCCTGCATTGGCTCAGGCGGATATCGGCATTGCGATGGGCGCAGCAGGGACTGATGTCGCCATCGAAGCGGCACACATCGCCCTCATGCGTGAGGATTGGAACCTGGTGCCGGATGTTTTGAAGATCGCCCAACGGACGATGAAAATTGTCAAAATGAATCTGGCATTCACAACAATCTATAATCTTGTAGGGTTATCCCTTGCGGCATTTGGTTTCCTGCCACCCGTTCTTGCCGCTGCGGCGCAATCCCTGCCGGATATCGGCATTATGGGGAATTCGGCAAGGCTGTTGAAACAAAAATGAATTAGCGACCAATTTTCATTGACGCTCCTCACTTATATGCCTTCGGCTTTAGCTACAAGCGAGGATCGGCAAGTTCAAGTGCATTCGCCACGAACATGCTGATTTCTGCGGCGGATGGAATTCGACCAGAGGACACGACTTTCTCATTGATCACCAATCCGGGTGTTGACATAATGTTATACGCCATGATATCAAGATATTCAGTCACCTTCATGATGTCTGCCTGTACACCCAATTGATCTACAACTTGATGAGCGAGAGCTTCGAGTTTCTTGCAATTGGAACAGCCCGAGCCGAGCACTTTAATGGACAGCATTTCTTCTCCTATATGTTTACAGAATTGAATTGAATAAGTAACCGGTGAAGATGATTGCTACAGCGATCACAGCAAAGAAGGTAATCAGTAGTGGCATTTTCAAAACGCGTTTCAAGATGACTGCCTCAGGTAAGCTCAAGCCAATGACAGACATCATGAAGGCAAGCGCCGTTCCCACCGATGCTCCTTTTTCAATTAACGTGCCTACGATCGGAACAATGCCCGCTGCATTGGAATATAGGGGAATGCCAATCAACACTGCGGCTGGCACCGACCACCAGGCCTTTTCACCCAAGATAGAAGCAAGTGCGTCTTCCGGTACATATCCATGAATGCCTGCGCCGATGGCAATACCAATTACAACATACAACCAAACTTTGCCGACAATCTCTTTCACAAAACCCCAGGCGCGTTCCACGCGGTCTGACCAGTCCAGCTTTTCCTCCTCAACATTCACTTTACGATGCACTTTCCAAACAAAATCAGCCACATGCTTTTCCATTTTGAGTCGTCCGATAATGAACCCGGCAAGGATAGCGACCACCAGACCGGATGCGATATACAGCGCTGCCACCTTCCAGCCAAACAAGCCAAATAGGAGGATCACTGCTACTTCGTTAATCGTGGGTGCTGCAATGAGGAAGGAGAACGTTACCCCAAGCGGAATGCCGGCTTCCACAAAGCCGATAAACAATGGCACAGCGGAGCAAGAGCAAAACGGGGTGACAATTCCCAGCATGGCAGCAAAGATATTTCCCACTCCTTCGCGTTTTCCACCCAGCAAGGCACGCGTCCTTTCGGGACTAAAGAATGAGCGAACCAAAGAGATAAGAAATACCATTCCCGCAAGAAGGAGCAAGATCTTCGGTATGTCATAAAGAAAGAAGGCAACGGATTCGCCGAGATGAGAGCCTTTGGCAAGTCCGATTGCGGAGTAAGAAATCCAATTTGCAAGCGGCTGAATTAAGTTATATACGATCAGCCATGCGATGAGTGCAGCTGCCAGGATGCCGAAAACACGTTTGTTCTTTTGTTGAGTTGTAGTGGATACGAGTGTAGTCATGATTTTTCCAACCCCCTTTACAAGGAAGTTGCCGGGATGAGTGCAGGTGAACAGTGAGGGCATTCACACAACGGATACTTTTGTGTATTGATCAGATCAAATACAGTTTCTTGAGATAGTCCACATGCTTCAGCGGATGCAATAATAATGTCGAGGTAAGAGGTATTCTTCAAGCGGTAGAACACATAACGACCTTCACGCCGATCTTCTAAAACATCGGCTTTACGAAGTGCCATCAAATGTTGAGAGATATATGCTTGTCGCCATCCAAGAGCGGATTCCAGATGGCATACACAAGCTTCGCCTTGTCCGATGGCAAGTAGAATGGCAATTCGCTGTGGAGACGCAATTGCTTCAATTGGTGGAGCAATTTGTTCAGAGATCTGTGGAATCGTCAACTTTTTCATATTCATAAACCTGAATATATAATAGCAACATATTCAAATTTCTGAATGTAACATTTGTCATCGCTAACGCAGAATACTATCCTCATTATGCAGGATCAAATCGGGAGGATAGAAAAATAAATGTTCCCCCTCTTGTATTTTCAATCTACGCTACAGGCTGCAGCTCTTCTTCCAGGATCTCAAATTCCGTTGTGATCTCGGCTGTGGCCCGAACCGTTGCGGCAACTGAGCAGTACTTTTCCTCCGAAAGTTGGATTGCTTGGGCAACAGCCTTTTCTGTTAAATCTTTGCCACCCACGATATAGCGCAAATGGATCTTTCGAAATGTCCAAGGTGGATTTGGATCCTGCTCGCCACTGCAAACGATTTCGAGATGACTGAGTGGCATGCGCCTTTTTTCTAGAATTTCCACCACATCAACTGCAGTGCAGGATGCGACAGCAATAAGCAGTAAATCGAATGGTTTAATCCCAACACCTTCGTCAGGCGTGGAAAGGACAACGGAATGATGGGTTGAATCAATTCCAATGAATTGTTTTCCAGAAATCCATTTGACGGTAGTAGTGTCCATATGTCTCCTTTGATTTTGCGATGTTAAATAAGATGAAAGTCACCTCGATACTATTTTCTTGAACTGTGCTGTGATTGCTTTCCAGATGGGGCAGCGATCATAAACGGCGCTGAACATGATAGCAGCACCGATTCCCAGCAGAGACCAGTGCAAGTGATTGACCCAGGCTGCTACAATTGCAACTGTACCTGCTGCCAATCTGATCACGCGATCCCAATTGGACAATCTCGTCGCGATAGGGGCACGCCCAATAGATAGAGACTCGAAAAGGGATTTTAGTTCATTCCTTGGTTTTACGCCGACAGCGCGCACTACTTCTTTGCCATCGTAATAGCCAATCAAGGTGGGGATACCGTAAACTTTGAGCTGGCGTACTAAATCTGGATGGTCATCCGCATTGATTTGCCATAGATCAACGCGTCCCTCATATTCTTGAGCTAGTTTTTCCAAAGTGGGTTTGACTACTTTGCATGGTCCACACCAGGGAGCCCAAAGATCTATAACCAGCGGGCGGGGATTTTGTTTGAGTTCTTCATAAAACGCTTGTGGTTCCATAAGTTAAAAGGGCACGATATGTCAACCGCACCGGCACTCCTTATATTGATGATTTACTTTTTCAGTCGGCTGAACAACAGGACCACAGCGAAAATTGGAATCACGCGGTCAAGGCTTGATTCATTGATTTTCATGTAGCATCCTTACCAGGAGAAGACTGCTAATTGCTTAGTTTGATGCGACAGATAGGATGCTTGCTATAAACATGTTCATTTCACAGAGCGGATCTTGGGCCCGCTCAACGGGGCGCCGAACAGTGGAGCAAAGAGGCAGAAATCAAATAGCCCTGCAAGCATTGGGACAAAACCAATCACTGCAACCACGATGCCTGTTGCTCCACCTATTCCCGTTATGCCCCACAGAATCAGGGCAATACCTGCCACAGCGCGAGTCGCACGGCCCGTTGGGGCTACTAAAAATTTAATAAGGGGGTTCATTTCGTATTTCTCCTGTAGGTTTAGATTTTTTCTCACAATGGAGCAAGATCTTTTTAATTGAGGACTTTTGCCAACACGTCATTGGCTTCTAATAACAGATATTCATTTCCATCCAATTTGAACTCTGTGCCTGTATACTTCGCGAAGAGGACTTTGTCGTTCACTTTCAACTTGATCTCCTCATCGTCGCCAACAGCAACCACCTGTCCGGTTTATGGTTTCTCTTTGGCTGTTTCAGGCAACAACAAACCTGATGATGTTTTACTTTCTTGTTCAATGGGTTGGATGAGCACACGTGAGCCCATCGGTTGAATATTGATTTTTGCCATTTCTACCTCCGAAGATTTAAAGACTTAGATATTTATCGATCTTGACACGGTCGAAGCCGACCACAATCTTTCCGCCAATATCAATCACGGGTACACCCTGTTGCCCGGAACGGCGGATCATATCGCGCGCAGTCGCCATATCCCGGCTGACATCTACATCTTTGAATTTGATTCCCTTTTCGCGAAAATACTTTTTTGCCATGTTGCAAAAGGAACAAGTCGGCGTACTAAAAATGATCACATGGGGTTGGGGTTTAGTTTCTATCATTAGATATCTGTCCAGTAATCATTATTCTGTCAACAAAGGGGTAACATATTTTTCAAGCACAGCGCGACTCACCTGACCTGTCCACGTATAGCGAACCGTTCCGGAGCGATCTATCACGTAAGAGTTAGGTAGGTTGCCATTACCAAAAGCCTTCAATGAGGACGTAGTTGGATCGAGCCACACTTGGAATTCCAGGTGATATTCTTGCGCGAATTGCGAAACAGGCTCCTTCGCATCTCCTGCTTCCACAGCGATGATCATGAACCCTTCTTTGGAGTGATCTTCGTAGTATGTTTCCAGGACTGGCATTTCTGCTTTGCAGGGAGGACACCACGTAGCCCAGTTATTGACGAGGACCACATTGGGTCGGTAATCCGCTAGTGATTCAGTCTTTCCATTGATATTTTCTAGCGAGAGTTCTGGGGCTGAAAAACTGACCGACGCAGGCACAGAAGAATATTGCTCCGTTCCAGAGTCCGCGTCACTATGTTGGTTTGGCAAAGCCAATAATAAGATGGCAATGCCGATGAAAAACAAGCCAACGGCCATGAAGACAATAGGATTCTGTTGTTGACTTTTGCGACGATGGTTCCTTGCTGTCATAGAGATGCCCGATATGTCAAAACTAATTCTGAAGTAACCGCGTAATTTCCGCTAGCAAATTTTGCTCCGGGACTGCACCAACAATGATGCCTGCACCGGAATTGATCACGGTTTGTGGCACACCATGGACATTAAACCGGTTTGCCAACTCAGGGAATTCCATCGCATCAATACCTTCGGCGCGGATCATCTCTGGATTTTCCATTGCCATCTGATGAGCAAGTAAGACCGCACGAGGACAATACGGGCAGCTGGGTGTCACGAATACTTGCAGTTGTAATGGTTTGCCAAGATTCTTCAGGAATTCACGCGTTTGTTCCTTCAGCCCCGATTCTCGTCTGGACACCATCACAATATCATTGACTAATGTGCCAAACTCATGCCCAGCGGGTATGCCTAAAAATTGGATTCCTAGATCTTTCACCTCAGAACCGTCTTTGGCGGCAATCACAATACTGGGTGCAGTCGTCACATTGAACTGTTGCGTAATCTCTTTATCCTCCTGAATGTCATAAACCTTCAACTCAAGATTATTGTTCAGAGCAGTTACTTCTTCCAGAAGCTGCTGCGTCCCCGTACAGTATTCGCAATTGGCTTTTGAGCCAAAAAAGAGAATTTGCACCGGATCTTTCAATCCAGCAAAAACATCGTTGATCTGTTGAACCACGGGACCACTGAGAACTTTTTCCATATTGTGCGGCCTTTCTAACTTGCGAGCTCAACCTTGGTGGTCATGATCTCAAATTTCGGCGGGTTTTCGAGATGCTTTTTCACCGCGCATAGCTCCGCAGAACGGATCAATGAATCGCGATACTTGTCGGGGAAGGAAATTGGAACCTGGATCTCCAGGTCAATCTTGTCGACCATGTGGGTAAATGAGTTGCTGTGGACGCGTTGCACGAGGCGAATGCCATCGGTCGAAATCCCCCGCTGCTGGCAAAAGCCGAGCACGTAAATTCCCGCGCAAGTGCTAATCGAGGATAGGAAAACCGCGAACGGCGTCGGTGCGCTTGCCATGGGTGGCTGGTCCGTGGGCACGGTGAAGCCACCAAAGTGGGCATCCACACGTGATCCGCCTGGGAAGTCAATAATCATTTCCATATTTATTCACTACTCCTTGTTACAACATGTAATTTTTCTGTTACTATTCCTTTGATGCGCAGATTGATGAAAAGTTGCAGGTTTCACAAAGTTTGCTCATACTTCTAAAATGCAACTTTTTGCGTTGAATTGCATCCAATGAATACAACCATGCAGTCAGATATCTCCTTCGAGGCTCTCATCGCAGGAAACCGCGCAGAATTCGCGCGGTTAGTGGATGCATGTTCCAGTCCCATCTACCGTTTGGGCTTCCGAATGCTTGGCAATTCTCAAGATGCAGAGGATGTTCTACAGAATACGTTCCTAAATGCATTGATGCATCTTTCCGAGTTTGAGGGACGATCCAGCCTGCAGACCTGGCTCTACCGTATTGCCGCGAATGAAGCGTTGATGCTCCTCCGCAAAAAGAAGCCGGAGGTGAGTCTCGAAGATGTGGAAGCGGATAGCAGCGTTGAAGATCTGCTGCCGAAGCAATTTGCAGATTGGAGCGCTCTACCGGAGGATGAGTTGCTTTCCGAGGAAGGCAAACAGGTTCTTGATCGAACGATCGCTCAATTGCCTGAACTGTTGCGGATTGTATTTATTTTGCGGGATGTTGAAGGATTGTCGATCAAGGAAACAGCAGAGACTCTAGATTTGACTGAGACGAACGTTAAGACTCGTCTCTTACGCGCAAGATTATTCTTACGGGAGCAACTCTCGGCTTATTATCGTGAGCGCCTTATCCATGAGGAGTGAGAAAGAAAATGACGGATCATACGCATTTCAACTGTGAAAACTTACTGGGTTCGTTATCTGAATATATCGATGGTGGATTGAGTCCTGAGTTGTGTCAGGAAATTGAAAAGCATCTCGCGAGCTGCGAGAACTGCCGCGTTGTCCTGAACACCACGAAGCGGACCATTGATCTGGTGCATCTGCCGGAAAACCAGACAACCATTCCAGAGGACGTGCGCGAACGCCTCTTCAAGCGTCTCAATCTGGACGATTATCTCCATCCAAAAGCGGAGTAGTCCAGCTACCCCATAATCTCTATAAAGGAAATCTTTGATGACAAAGCAGCAACGCCGCAAGGCACGACAGCGCAAAAAGAATAATAGTCTTTGGTTATGGGGGATAGTCGCCGCGCTCGTTCTCGGGCTTTCTACAGTTTGGCTCATTTCACAGCGCACCGCTGAGATAAGTAGTCTTCCAGCGGAGATTTCGGTCACAGATACGGTTGCCAAAAAGGATTCTGGGGCTTTCATCCTGGATGTGCGCGAGCCTGATGAGTGGAACCAATTTCACATTCCGGGTTCTACACTCATCCCGCTTGGCGAACTCGCTTCGCGTCTCGATGAGTTGCCGAAAGACCAGGAAATTGTCGTCGTTTGCCGTACCGGTCACCGGAGCGCAGAGGGACGCGATATATTACTCAATGCCGGTTTTACCGAGGTAACGAGCATGGCAGGCGGACTCACGCAATGGAAAGCGACTGGTTATCCTACGATCAGCGGGCCATAATAGATGAATTTGGCGTTCGATATTGACTACAAAAGCAACCAATCAGGTCTGTATCTGTTGCTGAAGCAATTTTCAGATCTCACTGGTTGCTTTTAGTTTCTTGAAGACTTCTGTTTAGAGATATAGAATCAATATCATTACATCCAGCATCATTAAGGTAATTATCGATCCTTTTCCCAAATCATGGCAGTCAGTATAGTAATCGGGACTAAAAAGACTGGGAAATTTTCTGCATAAGATAAATTAGCAGTACCAGTCTCTGACTGGTACTGCTAATTTTGGCAATTGCAAATTGACAGGGAATACTTACTTGATAAGAGAGGTCCCACAATATGGGCAATTTTTCCAGTCAGGCTGAACACCGCGCCCGCAGGAGGGACAGGTTTGTGTAGGAGCAGCAGGATTATTTCCACTGCCAACTGCCTTCACAAGCCAGACAATACCAAGCACGGTCAATACGATAAAGCCCAGGGGTATCAGCCACATGAAGAACATACCAATGCCGAACGGCCCGAACCCCCAACGACCCATCATCCCTGGTCCCATCATTCCCCATCCCCCATATCCCCAGCCACCTATCAGGTTGATCCCAAACATTAGGACAATCAAGGCAATAATGCCGACTATAGCAACTACAGTCCAGTTAACTTTGTTCATAGGGTTCTCCTTTGCGATTTATTCTCGATTTAGCTTTGCTGCCACCTAACTTTGGGCTTGTTGTTTTTCTACTTCGCCTAAGGGTGAGCCGCAATATGCGCAGGCGCTCCAGGCTGGATCAACTTTTTGTCCGCAGGCGGGGCAGTTCGCCGTCTTCAGACTCATCCCACAGTTAGGGCAGAACGCATATCCCTGTCCCAAGGGGAAACCGCAATCAGAGCATTTCTTCCCGCTGGCAGCGGCCGTCACATTAGTGTTCGGAGCGGGCATCGCTTCAGAAGAGTGCTGATGGTTTTCGTGATCCATCATGGCATGCATCAACATACAACCACACATTCGATCCTCCAGTTTTGGATACTTTCCTTGTTTTCTCCTTATATTCTGCCATGCAAATGTAAAGGTTTGATAAAGGATGTGTGAAGATAACTTAAATCATGCCCTCTAGTTGTGCTGAAGAGGTGATTGGAGATCACGCCATCCCAGCAAAAGACCAGCACTTGATCTCAATCTCTGTCTGATATATGAGGCATAACCCGAGCCGTGGTTCCAAAAATAAGAAATCCGGAAATGGCACTCAAATCGAGATTTGCGAAGAGATTTTTCCAATACTGAGCAATCCTTCGGCCAGAATAACCTTTACTAAATCTTCATAATCGCTTTACAGTCCCTTTAATACATGATCCTATACTGTGATCATACAACAAAGCCTAGATCCATGAATCTGATCGAATAGGAGCAAAAGCATGAACAAAACCTTAAGTGCAAGCCTGATCGTTATAGCTGTCCTGGTACTGGCAGGCAGCATCTTTTTCTTTGGAATCATATATGGTAGAGCCGGCCTATATGGGTCCTCATCAGTAGCGTCAGTTCCTAATGGAGACGCACGTCCATTCGGTTGGAACAACAATGCTTACGGTCCAAGTATGATGGGTGGAAATGGCGGTTACGGTATGGGGCCAGGCATGATGCAGCGTGGATCTGGCTGGAATAGTAGAGCGAATTCCAACGTCACACCCTTGACTGTTAACCAGGCTCGACAAGCAGCAGAGAAGTATCTTCAGAATCTTAACATCAGCGGTCTAGAGACCGGTGAAGTGATGATCTTCGACAACAATGCCTATGTTGCCATAAAAGAATCTGAAACTGGATTGGGCGCATTTGAGCTGCTCATTGATCCCGTTTCAGGAGTTGCTTATCCCGAATATGGTCCTAATATGATGTGGAATGTTAAGTATGGCGGACTTGGTCATGAATCGATGATGGGTGGCTATGGCGGCATGATGGGTGGAATGATGGCTGGTTGGAATTATCAATATCAGATTCCCACCGATGTCTCCGCTGAAATGACTGTCTCTGCGGAACAAGCAGTACAATATGCTCAGCAGTATCTCGATGCCAATTATGCAGGTGCGACCGCCGCCAATGATCCTACTCAATTCTATGGATACTATACCCTCGACTTCAATAAGGATGGCAAGATCATTGGCATGTTGAGTGTAAATGGATACAATGGACAGGTCTTCCTGCACACCTGGCATGGAACGTTTATTGAAGAAGCAGAATAAGGTTGATCAACTCAACACCAGGAACGCGCCGACCATATGTAATTCGGCGCGTTCTGTTTCTCCAATAATCACAGTTACAATATTGTTCGCAAAGAATTCTATGACCAAGATCCTCATCGTCGATGATGAACCCTCCATTGTGAATCTCGTCACCGCTTATTTAAAACCTGAAGGCTATGAAGTCTACACTGCGGTGGATGGACCATCAGGACTTAAAGCCGCGCGTGCCTTCAAACCTGATCTTGTTATTCTGGATATTATGCTCCCCGGTATGGATGGATTGGAGGTACTTTCACGTTTGCGGCGCGAATCCGAAGTTTATGTAATTCTACTTACAGCAAAAACGGAAGAGACAGATAAGATCGTGGGACTTTCGGTCGGCGCGGATGATTACGTGACGAAGCCGTTTAGCCCGCGCGAGTTAACGGCGCGTGTCAAGGCTACGTTGAGACGCTTACAAGCAGGACCAGGCTCAGTATCTGAAACCAGTATGTATTCATTCCGTCATCTACGGATGGATGCAGGTGCACGAACAGTTACCGTCGATGAAAATCCTATTGAGTTGACAGCCATCGAATTTGATCTTCTTAAGGCATTAGTTGAAAATCGTGGTCGCGTTTTATCGCGCGAGCAATTGCTCGAAAAAGTGTGGGGCGGAGAATATTTTGGCGAAATGCGCGTGGTGGATGTTCATCTTGGGCATGTCCGGCAAAAGCTTGGGCGCGAAGATTTAATTGTGACGGTGCGGGGCGTTGGTTACCGCTTTGAGGATCAACCACTCTAGTGAGGAAATATGATCGAATATTTTCGTGGTCATTTGGGCGCAAAACTTATACTCTCTTATTTGGCTATTATCGTCGTAGGCGTGACAGTCCTAATCTTTACGAGTCAGTCCATACTACCAACATCTTTTAATCGTCATATGGCTGGCATGGGAATGACACTTGCACCTGGCGCAAGTGCAGGTGTGATGAATGGCATGATGGGAGGGCAGGGTTTTGGTGGATATGATTCCATGTCACAACTTTATGCTGATTTCCGCGCCAGTTTCAATGAGGCTCTGATGTATGCCACGTTCGCCGCTACCGTGGTGGCTATCATCCTCAGCCTGTATTTGAGTCGGAACGTACTTGCTCCGATACAAGCCATGTCACTTGCTTCACAACGGATCGCCGCAGGACGTTATGATGAGCGTGTGGAAGTTCCCGGTGAAGACGAACTTGCTCAATTGGCCCATCATTTCAATCAAATGGCCGAAAAATTGGATCAAGTGGAAGGGATGCGGCGGCGTTTGATCGGGGATGTGAGCCACGAATTGCGCACACCACTCACGGCGATCAAAGGTTCGATGGAAGGCTTGATGGATGGGCTATTGCCTGCCAATCAGGAAACTTATCAACAAATTCATGCTGAAGCAGATCGCTTGAATCGCCTTGTAGATGATTTACAGGAATTAAGCCGGGTGGAGGCCCGCGCTTATGAATTGAATTTACGTCCTTTGGATATTTCTTTGCTTCTACGGACAGTGACGAAGAGATTGTCCCCTCAATTTGAATCGAAACACATCTCTCTGGAGCTTAACGTGGCGCCTGACCTCCCACGTGTTTTCGCCGACGAAGACCGTATCATACAAGTGCTAACCAATCTCACGGGCAATGCATTGCAATATACTCCAGAAGCCGGCACGATCACTATTAGCGCTCATCGAAGCGACCGTGAGGTCCAAATCACTATCCATGACACTGGCATCGGTATTCCTGCCGAGCATCTATCAAACATCTTTGATCGTTTCTATCGTGTGGATAAATCACGTTCGCGCCGCGCAGGTGGGGGAAGTGGAATTGGGTTGACGATTGCACGAGCACTTGTCGAAGCACAGGGTGGACGAATTTGGGCAGAGTCCGCAGGTGAAGGACAAGGAAGTTCTTTTACGTTCACATTGCCAATTGTCAGATGATGAAAATTAAGAACTAGATTCCCTGGAAAGTGTCTCACGCATAACGACTGCAACAAGAGCCCCCGAGAAAAATGTGAGCGCGCCAATTGCGCCAATCGCGGTCGAGCTACCGAAAGCGTCTGCCAACACTCCAGCAGCCAACGCTCCGACTGCATAGCCAGCATCACGCCAAAGCCGATAGACTCCAACTGATGATGCGCGCCAGCTAGGGTGAGCAACATCGGACACCGCGGCCAGCAAAGTTGGATATACCAGGGCCGTTCCGATACCCAACAATATTGACCCTGCAAGCCATATCCGAAAGACATTGCCGAGCACAAACAGTACAATTCCAATTGCCTGCACCCACATTCCGACCACAATCATCCATTTGCGCCCCCATCGGTCGCTCAAGGCACCGGTGACGAGTTGGCTCATGCTCCAGACGCCGGGATATACAGCGGCGATCAAGGCAACCTGCTCTACCGATAGACCTGCGCGGATCAACAGAATGGGAACCAATCCCCATACCATTCCATCATTCATGTTATTGACCATCCCAGCCTGACTGACTGCAAACAAAGTCTTGTTCTTCCAACTGGTCAACCAAAATATCTCATGGAATGATGGTTTCTGGATCGTGCTGGAAACAAGAAGAGTTGAATCTTGTACCGACGCCTGTGCTTCATGCTTTGCGTGCGCCTGCGTCTCGTGGACAAAGAAGGCTGATAGGATAAGCCCGGACAACGCAAAGGCAATGCCTGGCAGGAATGGTGCAGGTCGGAGCCCATAGGTTGCAGCCAAATAGCCGGTGGCTAATGCTGAGAGGGAGAGCGCCAAATAACCAGAGAACTCATTCAAGCCCATCGCCAATCCGCGTTGTTTTGGTCCAACGAGATCAATCTTCATGATGACTGTCGTCGACCAGCACAGACCTTGGTTAACACCTAGTAGCAGATTGGCAAGCACAATCCAACCCCAACTTGGTGCGAAGATGATCAGGAAAGGAACAGGAAGCCCGAACAACCAGCCTGCTACTAGAATCTGTTTTCGCCCTATCCGATCAGAAAGCCGTCCAGCAAATAGGTTGGCAAGCGCTTTGACAATCCCAAAGCTGACAATAAATGAGAGGGCAAGTGACTTTGAGGTGAGTCCAAAGTCAGCCTCTGCGATGATGGGAACAACCGTACGCTCTAAGCCCACCATCGCGCCAACAAAAGCGTTGACAATGACGAGTAATGTGAACTGCTGCCAGTTGGCTCGCAATCCAAGCTTCAATGGGCTGGCTGTCGAGATTGAAGTGGAGGGAAGCTGTATTTCAGCTCTACGAGACCGCACAGTTATTGCCTCCAGCTTCCAACTCGGTGGGATTCTCGATCAGCTCCCCCGCTTCATTGAGTTCAATGATACGCTCATGATTCGGGGGTACGGGTGGGATTCGAGCAACCAAAGCATCAACGAATTCTGATTCGGGAAGCCGAAGCAGTTCCACCTTATTCCTCAAATCACCAAGCGTGGCAGTCAATGGAATTTTATCGAACGGTGTAGGAGTATTGGTGTGGCCTGGCAGGACAGGTGTACGTGCTGGCAACAACAACAAGTGATGATGTAGCGAGTGGTGAAGCAGCTGAGCATGTAAGCGCGTTTCCTCCGTAGTAGCATGTAGATCCGGGCGTCCAACTCCCTGCAAGAACAGAGTGTCACCGGTGAATAAAGCCTGCCGATCCAGAAGATACGACATGCTTTCCACCGTATGCCCAGGAGTCGGTATGACCATGAGCGAAGCTTCGCCGACCTTGATGGTTGAACCATTGCGAAGGGGCGTGAAACGATACATGACACGCTGTTGATCAGGGAGATACACGGTTGCTCCACTTTGCTCTGCGAGGAGACGCGAACGTGACAGGTGGTCTGCGTGAATATGGGTATCCAATACAGCCGTGATAGACCAGCCACGGCTTTTTGCCAGATCTAAATACACGTCGGGTTGCAAGGCAGCATCGATCACAGCTGCTTCTCCCTGTGAACCGATTAAATATGAGAGGCACCCTTTGCCAACTCGTCGGATTTGGATCACCTCAGTGCTGCTGCTGGGCAATGGAACATCTGCTGTGTTCCAGGCCAAGCTCCACGCTTGCATTCCTCCCTCAAGAGAGCGGGCTTCGATGCCGCGTGCCTGTAACTGTTTGGATGCAATTTGACTGGTGTAGCCAGAATTGCAGACAGTTACGACTGGAACATCCGATGGCAGAACTACGCCATCTAAGGCGCGAGCATCATGTGCTTTCAACGCAGCGTAGGCATCTATATGAAGACTCCCAGGGATTGCCCATGATGAGCGATCAGCGGTTGAGCGAATATCGAGAACAGTGATCGGCTTCCCCTTTTCTAGCCAATCGCGCAGGGTTTCAGCATTCATCGTGTTCATTAGTTTTTCTCCATCGTGCTTTCAACGGGTAAATGAAGAGCCTGCCAATCCGGTAAGCCTTCGACAAGCCGACGAGCGCTGTACCCATGTCTTTGCAGGAGAGCTACCGCCTCATCCGCAAATACACAATATGGACCTCGACCGTAGGCGATGATTTCTTTTTTGCGCGATAGTTCGCCAAGACGAGTTTCCAGTTCATCAACAGGAATCGAGCGCGCCTCTGGAATATGACCAGATCGATACTCCGGC
>WNFV01005391.1_pt1 | contig 18444 bp, 24 predicted proteins | sample 5400101 | NCBI WGS metagenome assembly WNFV01 (sample SAMN13153361, study PRJNA577476) | soil metagenome | isolation source: 115 cm soil or saprolite under grassland replicate 1 | place: USA:California | collected 2016-06-15 | reverse complement strand
CCGAGGTGGGCCTCCTGATTGTCCACTTTTCGATCAGGATAGTAAGTGAATCGATAGTCGGCCCGTGGGATCTGCTTCCCCAACTCGGGATTCAGCCACATCTGGAGCTCGGCCTGGGCGCCGACGACGGTGGGGAACACGATCAGCAATGCTGCTCCCAGAACGAGCACGCGCGCTGCCACAGCCGAAGCCATTCGGGGCCCTCCTCACCGGATTCGACCGTGGGTCGCTGCAGGATCAGTCTAGCAGGGGAGGCCGCCAAGCGCCGCGCGAAAGGCGATGGCTGGATCCGGCGTCAGCGTTTCGGCAGATCATCGCGACGCGGTTCTGACGTAGTGTGGGGACCGTGAGCACCGTCGAGCCGCTGACCGACTGGCAGATCACGCCCGCCCGCAGGTGGGCCATCACGCTCTCCGTGATGATGGTCACGGTCATGCAGGTCCTGGACACCAGCGTGACCAATGTCGCTCTCCCCCACATGCAGGGCTCGCTGTCGGCCGGCATCGAGGAGATGTCCTGGGTCATCACGTCCTATCTCGCCGCCAACGCGATCGTCATTCCGGCGACCGGCTGGCTCTCGGCCCGCTTCGGCCGCCGCCGGTTCTTCCTGATCTGCACGGTGCTCTTCACCGTCAGCTCGTTCCTCTCGGGGATCGCGCCGAACCTCGAGTTTCTCGTGGCCATGCGGATCCTTCAGGGGCTCGGCGGCGGGCCGGTCATCCCGATGGCGCAGGCAATCATGTGGGAAATCTTTCCTCTTCGGATGCGGGGCACGGCCATGGCCGTCTGGGGGACGGGCATCATGCTGGCGCCGATCCTGGGTCCGACTCTGGGCGGCTGGATTGCCGACAACTGGTCCTGGCGCTGGATCTTTTACATCAACCTTCCCATAGGGATCGTCGGCTTCCTGCTGGTCAGCGTGTTCCTGTTCGACAACCCGTTCGTCAAGAAGCCAAGCGGGATCGACCTCGAGGGGCTCGTGCTCATGGTGCTCGGCTTCGGCTTTCTGCAGCTCGTGCTCGACCTCGGGGAGAAGAAGGACTGGTTCGACTCGGGGTTCATCGTGGGACTGCTCATGATCGCAGTGTGCGCAATCGCCGGATTCCTCATCCGCGAGCTGATGGCCGCCGAACCGATCCTCGACCTGAGCGTGTTCAACGACCGGAACTTCGCGGTCGGCACCATGTGCATCGCGCTGGTCGGCCTGGGGCTCAACTCGAGCGTGCTGCTGGTCGCGCTGTACACGCAGAAGATGCTGGCGTGGGACGCGTGGAACGCCGGACTCGTCCTGGCGCCCGGCGGTCTCGGCACCATGATCGCGCTCCTGATCTCGGGGCGCCTTGTGGCCCGCGCCGATCAGCGCCTCATGCTCGCGGGCGGCTGCCTACTGAACGCCGTGGCGACGACGATGATGGCGAGCGTGACGCTGGGCATGGACTACTGGAGCCTCGCGTGGCCGCGCTTTCTGCAGGGCTTCGCGGGGGGCTTCATCTTCCCGCCGCTCCAGACGCTCACGCTCGCCACGATTCGCCTGGAGCGTCTCGGCAACGCGACCGCCGCCTACAACGTGGTGCGCAACATCGGAGGAAGCATCGGTGTGGCGCTGGCCACCACCCTTCTGGTGCGGCGCAGCCAGGAGCACCAGACCACGCTGGTCGCCCACCTGAACGTCTGGGATGCCGAGACGGCAGCGCGCCTCAAGCAATGGACCGAGCACTTCGTGAGCCAGGGCTCGGACTCGTACACGGCTGGCCGGCGGGCGCTCGCCATGCTGTACCGCGGCACGGTCGAGCAGGCCCAAGTCATGGCGTACGCCGACGACTTCTGGCTGCTCGCGCTGGTGTCCCTGGCCATCCTGCCCCTGGTTCCGCTGATGCACCGCGTGCGCACCGAGCAGAATGAGCGCGCGCGCGAACGTCCCGGCCGAGTCGAGGCCTTACCGGCCCCCGACAATTCACCGATCGCGCCCGAGCGGGGTCGGGACTAGTCCAGGCGGGGGCTATGGGACAGCCTGCCGAACGTCGGCAGGACGGACGATCCACGGTCCGCTGCAGCCACCGTGCATGAGTTCGGAGGCCGACTCGTAGGACTGCCCCACGGTAACCGTCATAACAGCGCCGGCAATTATCGCGGTCCCCGCACACAAGAGCGCGCGCCCAGGGGTGTACCAGACGTTCGCCACAATGGCTCCTAGTTCATCATCCGTCGCGGGCGCACGTCCGTCCGCCGCGACCGGGTTCCTATGGGTCGCGCAACCGGTGAGAAGTATGACGCCAAGCATGAGACTCACGACTCTCTGCTTTCTCATTGCCGTCATCCGTTCGGGGCGTACCAGGGGACATCCGAACTTCTAGGCGGCGCCGACGAACTGCAGGAACGCTGACACGATCTCGGCGGCGATGTCGGAGCCGGCGCGCGTGGGCGCGCGGAACAGATCGTGGGCGGCACCGTCCACGGCGACGAGCGTGGTCCGTGCCGGAATCAGGCTCCGCGCCGCTGCGATCTCCTCGAGAGTACCGAACGGATCGCGGGAGCCGTGGGCGAAGAGCGTGGGCGTCTTGAGGCTCGGGAGGTGCGCCGTCCGGAGCTCGGCCGGGCGACGCGGCGGGTGAAGCGGGTACGAGAGCAGCAGCAGCGCGTCGGCGAGCCCGGGCTCGCTCGCCAACAGCATGCTCGCCTGGCGGCCTCCGTACGACTGCCCGCCGAGGAAGACCCGGCCGGCCACGAGCTCTCGCATCGACGCCACCGCGCTGCGCAGTCCCTCGCGGTCTCTGGCCGCACCAGCCGGCCGCGGCGGAGCTGTTGGGCTCGCCTGACGGTAGGGGAGATCATAGCGGAGGACCGTGACGCCTCTGTCCCGGAACGCCTCGGCGAGCGCGACGAGGAGCGGGGCCCGCGCACTTCCACCGGCACCGTGGGTCAGGACGAGCCCGTCCCCCGATGGCGACCGCGGTCGACCTCGTAGAGCGCGTTGTAGGCGGGCTCGTTCTCGATCACGATCGTCTTGCGCTCCCCGCCGATCATCATCGTCACCGACTCGCTCTTGAAGCGCGCGACCGCGATGACGCCCGGCACTCCGAGAAGCGACGGCATGTGTTCCTTGTCGTACACCTCGTTGAAGAGCGCTTCCTTGTCCGGCCGGACGCTCATGGCCGCGCTGAAGAGATATCGGGTCTGGATCGGCATGGCAGTCTCCTTTGGAGGTGATCGAGCCCCTTCATCCTAGCTCATGCGTGGTCTTGTGGCATCTCGGCCCGTTGCCACTTCTGGCTGTGGGCAGCGCTGGCCGGGGCCGCGCTCCGCGCTCACGAGAACTTCGAAAAAGTCGCGCCGCCAAGGTTTGCTACCCGCGCAGGACGCCGATGCTACGATGACGAGGGAGGGGATTATGACGTTCGGTGGCATCATTTTTCTCCTCGTCTTCGTCGGTCTCGTCGTCGCCATTGTCGTCACGTACAACAAGCTCGTCGGACTACGCCAGCGGTCCGAGGAGGCATGGTCGGACATCGACGTCCAGCTCAAGCGCCGGACGGACCTGGTTCCCAACCTGATCGAGACCGTCAAGGGCTACGCCGCGCACGAGAGGACCACGCTCGACCAGGTCGTCCGCGCCCGCGGCGCGGCCGTGGCGGCGCAGACGCCGGAGGCGCGCGCCCAGGCCGAGAACCAGCTGACCGGGGCGCTGCGCCAGCTCTTCGCGCTCGCCGAGTCGTATCCTGACCTCAAGGCCAACCAGAGCTTCCTCGAGCTGCAGACCTCGCTGGGCGAAGTCGAGGAAACGATCCAGAGCTCGCGCCGCTACTACAACGCCGTCGTCCGCGATCTCAACACGACGATCGACCGCTTTCCGTCCAACCAGATCGCGTTGTTCTTCCGCTTCGTCAAGCGGGCATACTTCGAGCTCGACCGCCCCGACGACCGTCAGGTCCCGCGCGTCTCTTTCGGGAGCTGATCGCATCGGCCGGAACCTCGCCGCGCTGGCGCTCGTGCTGGCGGCCGCGTCTCCGGCCGTGGCGCAGACGCGAGGGCTGTTCTCGATCGACAGCTTCATCACCAGCCTCGTGGTCAACGCCGACGGGAGTCTCATCGTTCGGGAGGACATCACCTTCGAGTTCCGAGGGGCGCACCAGGGCATCTTTCGGCGGATCCCCGTGCGCTACACGCGTGACGGGCTCGAGTTTCCGCTCCACCTTAGCGGCATCGGCGTCTACGACGAAGCGAGCCAGCCGCTCCGGACCGCCGTGTCGTATCCGGATCAATACGTCATGATCAAGGCGTGGGTGCCGGGAGCCGTCGATACGAAGAAGACCGTGAGCGTCGTCTACCACGTGCGGCGCGGGATCATGAAGTACGACGATCACGACGAGCTGTACTGGAACGCCACGGGCAACGAGTGGCACGCTCCGATCAGCCATGCCGAGGTGTTCGTGACCATGCCTCCGGCCGTCGCCGACGGCGAGATGCGGACCTTTGCCTACACCGGAACGCTGGGGGCGGCCGGCCAGGACTATGCGGTCGATCGGGTCCAGACCTACTGGAGGTTTCGGACGACCCGCGCCCTGCGGCCGCGGGAGGGCATGACCGTGGTCGTCGGCTGGCCGCCGGGCCGCGTGGCGCATCCGTCCGAACTCCGCCAAGCCCTGTGGCTCATCGCCGACCACTGGCCGCTCGGACTTCCTGCGCTGGCCCTCGTCTGGGGCGCGTTCGTCTGGTGGGCGTTCGGACGCGATCCAGCGTCGAGCCGCTCGGTGAAGCCGGAGTACGAGCCGCCCGGCGACCTGATCCCGGCGCAGGCCGGCGCGCTCGTCGACGAACGGGCGCATCCGCGCGACGTCATCGCGACAGTGGTGGATCTCGCGGTGCGGGGCTATCTCGAGATCGAGCCGATCACAACGGCCTTCGGCGACCAGGATTTCATGTTCAAGCGATTGAAACCGGTCGCCGGCGACCCCGACCTGAGGCCCTTCGAGCTCTACGTGCTCGCCAAGATCTTCGGCGCCGACTGGGTGATCAACATGCGCCTGCTCTCCGAGGTGCGGCGCGACTACGAGAACGTGTTTCCCCCGATCCGCGACCGGCTCTACCAGCTGATGGTGCAGGATGGCCTTTTCCCCGCCTCGCCGCGCAGCGTGAGATCCCGATGGATGGCCGCGGGCCTGCTCACCGCGATCAGCGGCTTCCTCCTGCCGCAGCTCGGACCGTCCTGGCTCGGTCTATACGCGCCATGGCTACGAATCGGGATCGTCGGAAGCGGGCTCATCTTCATCGCCTGGGGCTGGGTCATGCCGCGCAAGACCTGGGCCGGCGTGCAGCTCCTGGCGAAGGTGCGCGGGTTCCAGGAGTTCCTCGAGCGGGCCGAGAAGGATCGGCTCGAGCGAATGCCGGCCGACACGCTCCATCGGTGGTTACCGTGGGCGATCGCGCTCGGCGTGACCGAGCGCTGGATCTTCAATTTTCAGGGCCTCAAGGTTGCCGCGCCGGCCTGGTACCACAGTCGCGGCGACTTCTCTCTGCCGACCTTCGAGCGCGACCTCGGCGCGTTCGCGCGCCGGACCGAGGAGGCGATTCTCACGACCCGGCGCGGCTACAGCGACGGCACCGGCGGTGGCTTCTCGCGTGGCGCGTCCGGCGGGGGCATGGGCGGGGGTGGCGGCGGGACGTTCTGAGGACGGCGTCAGGTCTAGCGCGCGCCGGTTGACGAACCTTCATCGCCCGGTGCAGTACCCTGGACTGTCAAGGCAATCGGACCCACGAGCCCGCGCCACTTCCACTACATGTTCTTCAGCATCACGCGCACTTTACATGAGCCTGCGTTGGTTCGCGTGAGCCCGACGTAGCTGCTCTCATCGCGCCGCTTGTCACGATTTGTTCACGGTGCAGTCGCCACCCGCGGCACACCTCCCCGCGCAGCGCCCGCGCGGTATCATTGGACCGTGGATCGAGACTTCACCGAAGAAGAGTTGAGCACCTTCGAGGGCTGGGCGCGATATCAGACGTTCGACATCGCCCTTCGCATTCCTTTGCAAGCCGTTCGATCTGCACGAACTTGACCATCTCGTCGCTCTCGGGTCCAGCCCTTGCTCGACCAGTGGTTGAGCGCGATGCCGACCGAGCGCTGGAGCGTGCAGGCGTGGCCGCAGGTCAAGGCCGACTTCAAGAAGGCGCTGGCGCTCAAAGTCAGATTCGGCGAGCGGGAAGGTTCAACCCATCGTCACCGACGCACCGGCCGACATCGTCGGGAGGAGCGCGCCGGAGGAGAGCACATGAACGCGGAGACTGAAACAGCGATCCAGAACTTGAGCAAAGCCTTCGCGGACACCGCCGACACCATGAAGCGGATCGCGAACTCGCTCGCAAACATCGAACTTCATCTGCAGGCCATGAGGCCATCGGGCGTGCAGACGGTCCGAGGTCCTACCCGCTGACACGCTCTCGGACGGCCTTACCGGCCCGTATCTATGTCTCCCCGACACCATCGACCCGCGGGCGCGAAGGGGAGAGGAAGAGCCGCTACTCCTCGGTCGCCCGTGATACCTCGTTCGTCGTTGAAGCACCGTCAAAAGGTGCGAGGATCAGGGGCGGGACCGGGATCACGTTGGGCTCGTTCCGACCAGCGAAGAGCACATCGCCGACGACCAGGACGGCAGTCAAAGCGACCAGCAGCATCACCCCAATGAGTTTCATTAGCCGAATCCCTCCCGGCAAGTCTGTCTCAGCGCGCGGGAGAGCTACTTCAGGAGATCAAGCCGGCTCCCAGAGGTAGGTCGGTCGCAAACAACCCGCACTGCTGCTCCGCTTCTCAAGAAACATACTCGGGATCGTCGCAACTTACAAGCAGCTCGTTGCGTCCCGACGCGACCAGGCCCGCACGGCGACAGCCGAGAAGGCGCCTCATGGAACAGGCCGACGTGCCGCGTTCGGTCGTCATGAAGCTCACCGGGCACCGGCCCGAGAACGTCTATCGCCGCTACGCGATCGTCAGCGAAGGTCGACCTTGCGGCGGCCGCAGACCGGATCGCGTCCTCGGTCACGTTCCGCCCTCGCCGCTGCAAATGGTGTAGAGTAACCCCTCGAAAACTCGCGCGGGCTCGTGGTGCAGCCTGGTTAGCACACTGGACTGTCAATCCAGAGGTCGCGGGTTCAAGTCCCGTCGAGCCCGCCATTAAATCAAGAAGTTGCACGACGCCAAGTGCCAGCATCAGCGGCTCTCGGGCTCCACTTGGCCCAATACTTGGACCACTCGGCGAACTTGGCCCCGTTCGACGGCGGCGAGCTTCGACGCCGCCTCGCGGAGATCCTGCTCGGACACGATCGCGTAACGGCGGTAGACCGACTCGGTCTTGTGGCCGGTCATCTTCATCGCGACCGACCGCGACACGCCAGCGCGCTCCAGGTTCCGGACGGCGGTACGCCTGAAGTCGTGCAGCAGCCGCCCGTGCAGGCCCACGTACGCGCAGGCTGTCTTCCAGGCGCGGCGGAAGGACTGGATCGGCTCACCATCGTGGTGGAAGACCCACGGTACGATCTTGTCGTGCTCACGCTGGAACTTCTCAGTCAACGCGCGCTGCGCCTCCAGGCATGCCCGTAGCTCTGGCGTCATGTAGAAGGTGCGGCCTTCGCGGTTCTTCGTGGTCCCGGGCTCCAAGCGCACGGTCCCGGCCTCGAAGTCGATCTGGCGCCACCGGAGCGTCAGTACCTCGGACGGCACGCGCCACCCCGTGATGTAGGCGAAGGTGACGACGGGCCGCAGGCGTTCAGCGAGCCGCCGCCGAACCGCCTCGAACTGATCCCGCTCGAAGAAGCCCTGGCGCACGTTGTCTTCTTGCAGGAGCGCGATGTGAGGCGCATGCGGAATGCGCTCGCCGTGGACGGCCAGGGTGTACATCCTCTTCAGCGCGGCAAGCTCGCGGTTGATCGTGGCGTGCGCGGCACCAGCAGCTAGCCGGTCGACCTTGTACTTGTCCATGTCGGCGGACGTGACGTGGACCGCGCGCCGTTCGCCGAACACCGGCAGGACATGCTGCAGGGAGAAGCGCAGTCGCTCGGACGACCGGCGCTGGTTGGCCTGGTACTCCGCGACCAACGCGTCGGCCAAGTCTTTCACCGTGACCTTCGAGGCGCGCGGGAAGACCGCGCGGCCTTCGACCACGGCGCCCTCGCGCTGGCGCAGCAGCTTCTTCGCGTCGGACTCCTTGGTGGATTCGGACGACTCCTTCCGGGTCTTGCCGTTCGCGCGGTACTTCACCCACCAGACCTCGGACTGACGCAGCAGGCCCGCTTCTCGGGCGTCCTTGTAGGACATCCCGGCGGGCGGGTACTTCGGGCGGAACAGGGAGCCCATCTTACTTGTCCTCCTGTGTGTTGGCGTTCAGGTTCAGGTTGTCTAGCATCCGACACAGCCGACGCTTGGCCGCGCGACGGCGCAGCCATCCACGAACGAACTTCACGAGCTTGCCCATCGCTCCGCTCCTCCTTGGTGGTGTAGCTGGCCGGGTAATTTAGCAAGCAGCCGGTGCTTGTGTCAATGGCCCACCACGGGTGTCGACGAGATGGTACTCTTCTCGCCCGTGGCGAAGTCGAAGCGCCCTGATCCCGTCCGCGAGTACCTGTCGCAGATCGGCAGGCTCGGTGGCGGTCCCGCTGGCGGTAAGGCACGCATGGCGCAGATGACGCCAGCGGAGCGGAGCGCATTCGCCCGCGCGGGAGGCCTCGCCCGCGCCAAGCAGCGGAAGAAGGCGAAGCGCAAGAAGCGGGCGAATTAGCCCGGTCCCATACCGGCGACCGGGCTTACTGCACGTTCACGCGTTACTTCGTCTCGTCGATGACGCGGCCCGTCGGGCTCTGCGCCTGCGCGCCGGTTTTCGGGCCTGCTGGCGTCGGACCATACGCATGTTCCTCGCCCCCGCTCAGGTTGCCGGGCTTCTCGCTCGGCTGCGGCGTCTTGTCGTCTTGTCTGCTCATCTCGATCACCTCCATCCAGCCAACGACATCGTCATGTCGAACTAGGCCTCGCCGCCGTTCTCGCTCAGCAGCCGTCGCATCCAGTCGGCGAGCGCGAACCGCTGCCGCTCGTCCAACTTGCCCTTCCACTCGTTGTGGAAGCGGACGGCGAGCGCATCGAGGTCAACATCCTCGCGCCCGATCGTCTCGACCACGACGTCGGTCCACCAGTTCACCAAGTCGTTCGTGACTCGGCTGCTGATCCCCTCGTTCAGCACGTACTCGCCCAGTGCCGCGAGCGCGCCCGAGTCTGGTTCAAGCTGGCTCGGTAGGTTCTCGACGTGAATGCCCGACAGCGCGATGACGTCCTGGTCGCTCATGTCCGCCGTGTTGAATGTGCCCGGCGGCGGTGTGACCACACCCTTCGACTCGGACGCCGGGCTCTTCGTGGCCTCCCTGGCAGCAGTGGGCTTCCCATCGCTCTTCGCCCGGTTGTAGGGGTTCTGTGCAAGGACGGGTCCGCTCGACGCGGGCTCTTTCTTGGCGGTCTCGGCTTGCTTGGCGAGGATCTCTTGCATCGTCGCCCCCGGCGTGAACGGCTCACCCGCGATCATGGCGTCTAGCTCACCTTGCTCCAACGGCGGTGTCATGACTCAGTTCCTCCCGCCCGGCGTGTAGTCCAGCGGATTCCAGTCCGACTCGTTGCCTGGAGGCCCGCCGTTGTCGGCTCTGGACAACACGGGCGACGGCCGCAGCGCCTCGCGTCTCCGCTGCTCTTCAGGCGTCACGACGTCCGTGAAGGTCGTGCCCTCCGGCGTCGGCTTCAACCACCCGTTCGCCTCGGACTGCTGGTGGAGTTCCTCGACGAGCCGCTTGATGAGGTCGAGACTCTCGTCGAGCCGCTGCCGGATTGCCGCCATGCCCTGCACCGTGCGGCGAATGGCATCGACGCCGATCTGGACGGTGTTGTCCGCGTCGCGCCCGACCGTGAGCCGCAGGTCGGCGACATGGAGCGACGCGACCTTCTTCGGGATGTCGCCGAGGACGACCGGCACGTTGTTGATCGTGCGGAGCGACTCCTCGACGCGGTGCTCGATCGTGTTCAGCCGCTGCGCCATGCGGTCGTTGTTCCGCGACAGCGCGAGGTAGCGCGAGAAGTTGATCTGCCGTACCTGGAGCAAATACTCGCGCTGCTCGGCGGCGAACGCCTCGACATCGGCGATGATCGACTTGGCCAGGTCAACTACGGGCTTCAGCGACGCCTTGGCCTCGGTGAGTCGCCGAGCGTCCTCGTTGGGATCGGCCTTCGTCCCGGCGATCAGCGCATCGACGGCCGCGCTGCTCGGCTTCGCGACGGGCGCGGCCTCGCGTGGCACCGCCCGGCGCGCGACCAGCCCGGTGCTGTCGTCGTCCATGCCGTCGCCTTCGCGCGGCAACAGCGTGACCTTGATTTCGACCGGCGTGCGCTTCGTCACCGGGTGGATCTCCTTGCCGCTGAGACGGCTAATCCTCGGCACTTCGGGTTGAACTTCAGGTTGGGTGGACATACGTCTACGAGTCCTTCCTGGTGGACACGCTCATCGGCGTGCCGTCGTTCGAGGGGATCGACGCAGTCGGCGTCGGGCGAGTGGCGCGGACGCCACGGGTTCGGGAGCAGCGGCGAGCGCCCTTGCTCCGGCGCAAGGCTTCGTTGGCGAGGACGAGGCCACGGCGGGCCTGGGCGATGCGGCGGGGGCTGAAGGTCGTCACGACGCGCGCCTCGCGCGGACGGGGGGCAACGAGACGGGTACGCTCGACGGTCGACCAACCAGCGTCAACGTGAGGTCTAACTCCATCACCGCGCCCCGTTCCCCGATCACCGGACGGCTATCCACGGTCACTGCCGGGCTCCACGACCTTCTCCAGCCCGGTCAGCCACGCGGCGACGGCAGACTCGCGGACGAACGTCCGGGAGCCCAACCGGATAACCGGCAGGCCCAGGTCGTCCCTCCAGCGGTAGACCGTCTGCTTGGAGACGTTGAACGCCTTCGCCAAGCCCTCGATCGGCAGGAAGTCCTTCAGCGTCGTTGCGGGTCCGTTCGTGTTCGACATTCGTGCCCTCCTCATGGGCGTGGGTTAGCTGCTCGTACTGCTCTTCCAGTTGCTCGCGGGTGACGTTCTGGAGCCGCGAGATGTCCAAGTGGGGCATGCCCGGCCGCACGCCGGTCAGCGCGTCGGCGGCGCGCATCAAGGTCAGCGGCGACATCGTGACAGTGCCGGGCTGGGCGAGCTTCAGCGCGCGGGGCTCGCGAACGGCATGGACGCCCCACTCCTGGCGCTCTCGCGAAACGTAGCGGGCCGTGCGCGCCGCTGTACGGCAGGTGAAGCACGCGAACCCGCGCGGCGGCTCCAGGGACAGCAGGCACGGCTTGCCGCACGCCGCGCAACGGGCCTCGGTGAGCCCGGCCAGCAGGCCGAGGATCCACGCGCACTCGACGTGAAGCGGCGAGCCGGGGGTGTGGTTGCCGTACAGCGCGCATGATGCGGGATCGGACAAGGGTCTCCCTCCTCTGCCGGGCTCGGGGCTCCGGCGCCCGTTGTGGTCTTCGTCGAGCCCGTGCGGGCTACGACGTACTACGTGCTCGCCTGGTGCTCGGCCCCCGGAGGCTCATTCGTGAAAGACCGGAGTACGTCTCCCCGAGGTTCGTTCCCGGGAAAGTAGGTGCCGCCGCAGAATCGGATCCCGCGATCGGGTCGCGGGCCTCAATTTCCGGGATGCACCCCTTCGAGAGTTCGCCGGCCGTGCGCGATCAGGCGCCCGGCGTGCAGCGGGGGCTTGGCCCCGCCCATGTGGACGGGGCGGCTCGTCGTCACGATCGCGACGCCGCGATCAACGCATCGAGTACCGCGCGCTCGACTCGAACGAGCCGCCCCTCCAGACCTGGACGAACAGCGGGCAGGCGCACGACCTTGAGCACGTCGCGCTCGACCCAGGAGCGGACGGTCCAGTAGCTGACGCCGAGGTAGTTCGCCGCCTGCTGGAGAGTCAGCAAGGTGGACTCCCGATCCACTCGGCGGGCTGCATCCCCGCTATTCGTGCGGGTGCGCGGACGCACTTGGCCCGCACTTGGCCCGGGATCCGACTTGGCCAGGTCGGTGTTCATGCCTCGCCCGTCGTCGCCGAGATCCACGCCAGCGCCTCGCCGCAGCCAGAGCAACGCACCTCGCCCGTCCGCACCTGCGTGCCGCAACCGCCAGGGCAAGGGTGCAGCCGGTAGGTGACGGGCTCTACATTCTCCTGGACGGTGCCGAAGTCCCGCGCCACAACCTTGATGTCCTTGCGCGCCCGCAACTGCCGCAGGCGGTCTTCGAGCTTCGCGATTCTCTTGCCGAGCGATTGGCTCACGATGCGCCTCGCGCCCGGTCGATCTCGTCCTGTACTTGCCGTTCGAGTTCAAGCAGACGGGCGCTCAGTTCAAGCTCGGCGAGCTTCAGTGACGAGTTGACCAAGGTCGCGATCGCGGAGGCTGCGGACGGTGCCAAGAGCCCGCGCGTGACAGCATGGGCCACGTTCTGGAGCAGACGCTGCGTGCCCTGCTTTGTCGTCATGTCCACGGGGAAGTTGCAGCGCTGTCGGGTCATGGCCCCACCACGCTGTCGGGCCAGGTGGCGTTGCTGGACGATCTCCGGGTCGGTGCTGTGCTGGTAACAGCGGTCGCCGTCCGGCAGCGGCGCGGACGGGCAGCGCTTCCCGCCGCTGGTGCGGGCGACGCACTTGCCGGGCGCGGGCGCAGGCACGAGCGAAGAGACCGAGTTGTTGGGTGGTTTGGGCGCGGCCTCGGCGCCCGCTTGTTGCTGAAGTACCTGATTGCTCATATGTCTCCCTTTCTGCGCCCGGCGTCGTGCCCGGCGCGGATGGTGGTTTCGTGGTTCTCGAAGTTGCGAACTGAAGCGGCCCGCCCTTCCCCGGGGTAGCGCATGGACCAGGTCAAGACAGATCCGGGAAAGCGGATAGCGGACAGAAGCGGACATGCTTTCCCTTGTTGCTTTGGGTTGCACGATGACTTGATCTTTTCGTCGTAGATGAACAACGGGAACTACGTCCGCTTCCGTCCGCCCCCGTGGTGAGGGCGCCGACCGACCGGGCGAGGCCGCATCACGCCCGGCCGTTGATGCTGAACCCGGCCCACCCGCGCTCGCGTCCCTTGCCGTAGCGCGTCGGCTGGTACCCGCGAGCCGTCAGGAGCCGCCCGAGGCCTTGCTGGGTCAGCGGCCGGTTGACACCGTTGGCTTCGGCCCAGTGCTGGTAGGCCTTGAAGACCTCGCGCGCCGACGCCTCGCGACTCGGCCCGATGATCAGGCAGTCCTCGAAGAACTCGCGCAGCATGTCCGACTCGATCCTGTACTGCTCGGTCGCGGCGTCGACCTCCTGGGGTGGGCGCAACCCGTCTCGCTGCCAGGCCCTGAAGCCCTCGATCGCCCAGTTCAGGATCCCGGACGCCTCAGCTTCGAGCACAGCCGGGAGGTGCTTGTCGACCTGGTCGAGCGGGATCGTCTCCGTGAACGGGACCAACTTGATCCGACGCCAGATCGCGAGGTCCTGTCCTCGGATCCCGGGCTTGTGGTTCGCGGCGAGCAGGATCTTGAAGGTCGGGGTGAACGTGAAGAACTCGGCGTACATCCGTCGAGCCGTCACCGGGTCCTGGCCCGTGATCTCCTTGATGAGCGACTCTGCCATTTGCTGGCCGTCCTCGGTCTCGGTGACCGACACCAGGCGCGCTCCACGCAGCACCGCGATGTCGTTCCGCTTCTCGTCGCCGTGGGCCTTCACCATCAACGTGCTCGCCTTCGTGGAGGCCGCGTAGTCGCCGAGCATGTAGCGTACGGCGTTGATGAAGGTCGACTTGCCGTTCCGGCCGAGCCCATACAAGAACCACATGCACTGCTCGGTCGTCAGATCCGTGAGCGCGTAGCCGACGGTCCTCTGCATGAAGGCCCGGACCTCGGGGCTCGGGATCACTTGCGCCAGGAACGCGAGCCACCGTGGACACGTTGCCCTCGGGTCGTACGTGGCGCGCGTGACCTTCGTGAGATAGTCGTCGAACCGAGGCGTCCAGACCTCGCCGGTCTCCAGGTCGATCGTGGCGGTCGGCGTGTTCAGCCAGAGCGGATGCGCGTCGAGGTCCGCCATCTTCACTCGGAGCGAGGGCTCGGCCTTCGCGAGGTCGAGCGCCGCGAAGCAGCCGTCCCGACTTTCCAGTCGATCACCGCCGCCTTTGAGTAGTTCGGCTCGCTCCTCCATCCCCTTCAGCGCGGCCAGGTGCGCCTCCTCGTAGAGCCGCCGCGCGGCGTTCTTCACGAACGGGATCATCGCGGTCCTCTGCTCCTCGACCAGCTTCACGCCGTCGTAGAGGTGCCAGCGGTCCTTAGTCTCCGCCACGTGAGCCGCACGCTCGGATGCCTCCTTGGCGATGCGGGTCGCGTTCGCCATATCAGTAAAGCGCTCGCCGCCTGCGTCTTCGACCTCTTGGACCGTCTCGACGTCGACCTCCTGGACCATCTCGACGCTCATGCCGCACCTCCGTGCAGACGCGCGGCGCGGGCTTTGGCCTCCAGATTGTTGAGGGCCAGCTTCGCCTCGTTGTAGTTGCTGATCTCCGCCGACGCGGCGGGCGGGAACGTGAAGACGAGGCTGCCGCCGGGCGTGAACCCGGCGTCGACGGGCTCATGGCCCTTCGAGTACATCCAGAGTGCAAGCGCATAGGACCGTACTTCCGTGAGCAAGGTGGACTCCGTGCAGGCGGTGATCATGGTGATCGACAGCGTGCGGGTTGAGGTTGTCGCACTCCATCCGGGAGCGCGGGCGGTGGAACTCGTCGTCGGCGTCGAGCACCCGAGCAGACGAGCGTCATGGTCGAGGCACCGGCTTCAGCTTCGGCCCCACCTACTGATAAAGCGCGCAACCCCCGCGCTCGCACCGGTAATGTGCTGCGTGGCGGGAAAGACATGTCGTCGCGCGGGTTTAGCGCCGGGGTTAATGTCAGGGGGGCGGTCAGGCGAAGAACCGGCGGCAGCGCCGGAGGTCGCGCCGGAACTCGGCCCAGATGTAAGCCGCCCACCGCCGCAGGAACGCGACTTCAGCTGCGTCGATCTGCTCTTGGGTGCGCGGGCCGACATCCTTGTAGTCGTAGTCGACGAGGCGCTGCCTCAGGCTCGCGTGGACGCGCTCGACCAGGGGCTTCATGGTCTGGACGATCAGATGGCCGCTGCCCGGGTACTGCTGCTCGTAGTACTGCTGACACTCCCGCCAGCTGATCTCGACAAACGCCTCTTCCGCACGCATCACGAACAGGAAGACGGCCCGCGCAGGCGTCGTGATGGCCTCGTCCTCGATCGCGCGCCGCACGTCGAGCCCGGCGATGAGCTTCCGCTCCGGGACCGCGAGCGTCGCATACGCCGGTGGGGCGGGCGCGGCGCCGTCCTCGTCGTCGTCCCGCTGGTCTTCCCGGAGTCGGAGCGCTTGGAGCGAGATGTGCCGCCGCGCCGGGTCGCGGAGCACGTCGACCGCGTCGTGCTTGATCGCCGTGCGGAGGACGGCCAGAACCTCATCCTGGGTCGCGCACCGCTCATAGCCGCCGCGCTCTAGGAGGTCCACGACGGCCGTGTGTACGAGATCGGCGGCGCGGTTCTCGTCGCTGACGTAGTCGAGCCGCCCGCGCGCGTACCGCACTAGCTCGGGGTACAGCGCCTGGACATGCTGCTTGAACTCGGGCTGGTTCACGCCCGCGACTACCTGGACTGCGCCGCTGTATTCGAGCGGGCGCTGGTCTTCGCCATCTAACCAGGATAGGCGAAGGGTTTGTAGTCGCTGTCACGCCCCAGAAGCCACCAGATCTGGTGGTGTCCCGCGAGCCTCGCACAATAGGCGAGTGTGCCTAGTCGGCGACGGGCCCGCGAAAAGATGTACGACGTGGGAGGCCCGAAGCGGTCGCGCTCAGTCGAACGGCAGCCGAAGCTATCGCTCGAAGATGCCCGTGGTCTGACAGTCCTGCCGTACGCTGGAACCATGGGCGTGCTCGTCGTCTGGGGCATCTGTGCCATCCTCTCGGCGATTGTCGCCGTCAGGAGCGGCCGAAACTGGCTCGTAGCGCTGGTCCTGGGCCTCACCCTCGGGCCAGTGGGCCTCGTGCTCGTCCTCGTGGGCGAAACGACCGAGGCGAAGTGGGCGCGGCACCAGCGTAGGCTGGAGAGGTTTCACACCGACGGCGAGCTACCCCGGCGCGGGTTCGCGATGAGTCGACAGGCGAAGCTGCTGACCGCGCTTGTGGTGCTGCTGATCATCATTGTGTCGATCCATTTCGTGAACGACTTGCCCCGGCTGGAGGCAGAACGACGACAACGCGAAGCGTCGCCGCCTGACCCGCCGACGCCCATCAGCGCGGACGAGCGCGCGGCCAATCGCCGCATCACGGAATGTCTCGGAACATTTCGCGGGCCGCAGCAATGTTTCGAGGAAGAACAACGCCGAGGTGAACGCATCGAGGAAATGGCGGAGGCGATCCGCCGCTCACGTGGCCGATAGCAGGCCTGTCCCGGTCGGGCGCGCCCGGTCAGACCAGTTGACGATGCGCTGACGCCCGGGTAGCTTCGCCGGGTGCTCGATCAACGCGGCCAACTCCTACTCGCCGCCGTCGGCACCGTGCCGGTGGTGCGCGTCGTGGCGTTCGGCTAGACTTCCCGCCAGCCGTCCTTCACCAAGGTGCCCAATGCGACTGATCGGGCTCGCGGTCATTCTCACTGTCAGCGCCATTCTTGCGCCGCTCGCCGTCGGGGGGCAGCAGGTAGGAAGAACCGTGACCATTGGGTACCTGGGCAACTCGTCGCCATCCCTCGAACCCAACGACGTCGAAGCATTTCGCGAGGGACTACGTCAGCTCGGCTACGTGGAGGGGCAGAATCTCATCATCAAGTACCAGTGGGCTGAGGGACAGCAGGAGCGTCACGCGGTCCTCGCCGTAGAGCTTGTTCGACTGAAGCCAGACGTAATCCTCACGTCAGGCACGCCGGGCACCCTTGCAGCTAAGCAAGCGACCCAATCAATCCCGATCGTCACGGCGGTGGTTGGAGATCCTGTGGCATCCGGCCTCGTGTCGAGCCTAGCCAAGCCTGGCGGCAACGTAACAGGGCTCGCCACGCTGAATGAAGAGTTGGAGGGGAAACGGCTCGAAATCTTCAAACAGGTGGTCCCCAAGCTGTCACGGGTTGCCGTCCTCCTAAATCCAGCCAACCCTTTCACCATGATTGCCTGGAGAGGTGCGCGGTCTGCAGCCGAGGCGCTGGGTGTGAAGCTCCAGCCGGTCGAAGTGCGGGGCCCCAATGATTTGGATGGCGCGTTCGCCACGATCAAGGCGGCTCGCCCCCAGGGGCTCATACTCCTCCCCGACCGCTTTCTGCTCACGTATCGGGCGTCGATTGTGCAATTCATGGCCAAGAACCGTCTCCCGGGCATGTTCTCGTTTCGGGAATTCGCGCAGGAGGGCGGACTCATGACCTACGGGCCGGACACCACTGACATGTATCGCCGCGCCGCGACCTACGTGGCCAAGATCCTGCGTGGCGCCAAGCCCGCCGACCTGCCCATGGAGCAGCCGACCAAGTTCGAGTTCGTGATCAACCTCAAGACAGCGAAGGCGCTCGGCCTCACGATCCCGCCGTCGGTGCTGGGGCGCGCGGACGAGGTGATCCAGTAGCGCGTGTTCGTAGGGGAGCCGTGCTGGTGCGCGTCGCGGCGTTCGGCTAGACTCCCCGGCAGCCGTCCTCAACCGAGGTGCCTATGCGGCTCATCGGGCTCGCGGTCGTTCTCGCTCTCAGCCTCATTCTTACGCCGCTCGCCGCCGACGCGCAGCAGGCGGGAAAGGCGCCTCGGATAGGTTTTCTTAGCTTGACGTCCCCTTCCGATAGGCCGCCCCTGCTCGACGCGTTCCGGCAAAGGCTGCGCGAGCTCGGGTGGGTTGAGGGCCAGAATATTGTCATCGACTATCGATATGCGGAGGATCGGGTCGACCGGCTGCCCGACTTGGCGGCCGAGCTGGTCCGGCTCAAGGTGGACCTCATCGTATCGTTCGGGACGCAAGGAGTGACGGCAGCCAAGAACGCCACCGAGACGATCCCCATCGTCATGATTGCCGTTCGCGATCCTGTTGGCACCGGGCTCATCGCGAGCCTCGCGCGCCCGGGCGGGAACGTCACAGGAGTGTCCGGCTACGCCGGCCTGGAAACCGTCGCCAAACAACTGGAGCTGCTCAAGGAGCCCCTCCCCAAGATCCGCCGTGTGGCCATCCTCTCGAACCCGGCCAATGCGTACCACCAGCTCGCGGTAAGAGAAGTGAACGTCGCGGCCCGGTCGTTGGGAGTGCAGCTTCAACTCCTGGAGGCTCGAGGTCCGAACGAGTTCGACGGCGCATTCGCGGCGATGGCCAAAGAGCGCGTGGGAGCCCTCCTCGTACTGTCAGATGGGATATTCAG
>WNFV01004036.1_pt1 | contig 18444 bp, 19 predicted proteins | sample 5400101 | NCBI WGS metagenome assembly WNFV01 (sample SAMN13153361, study PRJNA577476) | soil metagenome | isolation source: 115 cm soil or saprolite under grassland replicate 1 | place: USA:California | collected 2016-06-15 | reverse complement strand
GCTGATCGGCGATGCGATGAGCGAGCTCGGGATTGGAGCGGCCCGAGAAGAGCATGAGCTTGCCCGACGGGCCGCGCTCGATCCAGCGCCCGCGCTCGCCGCTCGGGTGGGTCACCTGAAGCTCCGGCACCTCGAGGCCTGGAAGCCGGGGCAGCTCAGTCGTTGGGCTTTCCACCGTGTCCTTCCTTGTTGACCTGCCGGGCCCGCGCGATCGCAAGCGCTGCCGGAGGTACGTCCTCGGTGATCGTGGATCCTGCTCCGATCCAAGCATCGTCGCCAATTTCGACGGGCGCAACAAAAACATTGTCGCTGCCGGTATGGACGTTGCGCCCGATGACCGTCCGATGCTTGCCGCCGGCCTCCAGCTCGGGACGGTAGTTGGCGGTGATGGCGCCCGCTGCGATGTTCGAATCCTCGCCGATGTCGGCGTCGCCGATGTACGACAGGTGGGGCACCTTCGTTCTACCCCCGATGCTGGAGTTTTTCACCTCGACGAACGCCCCGATTTTGACGCCCGGCCCGAGGACGGTTCCCGGACGAAGATAGGCGAAAGGTCCAACGGTGGCTTCGGGCCCGATCTCGGCGTCGAACGCGACCGCGTGCGGGCCGACCTCCGCTCCGGCCCGAACGATCGTGCTCCCACGCAGGACGGTGAACGGGTGGATGACGGCGTCGGGCTCGATCTCGACGCCCTCCTCGATCCACGTGGTCGCGGGATCGACGATCGTGACGCCCGCGAGCATGTGCTCTTCGAGAAGGCGCGCGCGCAGCACCCCAGCCGCCTGCGCCAGCTCCGCCCTGTTGTTGATGCCGAGGCCCACGATCGGGTCCGCAGCACGGTACACGGCTCCGCGCTTTCCGTCCTCGATGAGGAGGCTGACGGCGTCGGTGAGGTAGAGCTCGCCCCGAGCGTTGTCGCCCTCGAGTCGCTCGAGCGCGGGCCAGAGGTCGTCCGAGCTGAAGACATAGATGGAGGTGTTGAGCTCGGGCACAGCGCGCTCATCGGAGCTCGCGTCCGCCTCTTCGACGATGCCGCGGAGCCCGCCCTCCTCGTCCCGCAACACACGGCCGTACGGGAGGGGCTCCTCAGGCTGGATCGAGAGGACGGTGACGGATGCCTCAGAGCGACGGTGCTCGGCGACGAGCTCCTCGAGCACCTCGGAGGTGAGCAAAGGTGCGGCCCCGTCGAGGACGAGGACGTCACCCGAGAAACCCTCCAGCGCCGGCCGGGCCGCGGCGACGGCGTCTCCCGTCCCGCGTGGCTCCGCCTGGACAACGAGTTCCGCCTGGTCGAGAAGCGTGCGCGCGAGCTCGTCGCGCGTGGCGGGCGAGCAGACGACCACGAGGGGATCCGGGCCCAGTGGCTCCGCGGGCCGGAGCGCCCAGTCGAGGACGCGCCGGCCGAGGAGAGGATGGAGATGCTTCGGCCGGTCGGAGCGCATCCGCGTGCCCAGGCCCGCCGCCATCACGATCGCTGCGAGGGGCCGGGTCACGAGGGGGTGGTCATGGCTGGGGCGGGAGGATTCGAACCTCCGGTCACGGGACCAAAACCCGCTGCCTTACCGCTTGGCTACGCCCCAGAGTCAAACGCGAAGAGTATCGGGCCGATGAGGAGGGGGCTCGTGGGGGAACCAGGGGTTCCCCCACGCTGAAAACCCGCTGCCTTACCGCTTGGCTACGCCCCAGAGTCAATCCGTCGAGCGAGTGTATCGGCCGGGTCGATCGAGGAGGAGGATGGCGAGGAAGAAGAGTGCAAGACCGACGAGGACAATGATCGCCAGCGTCTTCACCAGGACCCAGAGCACTGGGACCAGCACGGCCAGCAGCTGAGATACGGCCAGGATCCACGTCACCTCGTGTGCCAGTTGGTTCTCCGTCTTTCGGTGCGCGAGCAAGTAGAAAACCACCGCGACTGCGGCAGCCGCGACGACGTACCACCAGCCGTGATCGCTGAAGAGAACGAGAAGGCTCTCGACGAACGCGATCAGAAGCGCGATACGCAGGCGACGCCCCCGCAGCCAGCGCGACGGGCTGCTCTCGCCGTGCTCGACCACGGGCTCGACTCGGCTCACGCGGCGACGCTACCAGACGGGGGCTACGACCCAGACGCGGGCCCGCGCGCGCAAGCGGCGGGCGACGCGCTGGGCGTCCGAGCGATGGTGGAAGAGTGCGTAGACCGCCGGCCCGGCGCCGCTGACATCGGCCCGGAAGGCTCCCCGCTCGAGCAGCTCCTCGACGAGAGGCGAGCGGCCCGCCGGAAGAGCGAGATCGTTCGGCGGGAACGCTGCGAAGTCGCGCGGCCGGCGAACAGCGTCAAGGCTTCGAAGGAAGGCGGTCCGGCGCGCGTCGAAACCATCACCCCCGCCGGCCTCGTCGAAGCGAAGGTAGACGTCAGCGGTCGAACGCTTTCGCGCGAAGCGTGAAAGAGCTATTAAGACCCAGTAGTCCTGAGGAAGCTCGAGTGTGCGAAGGCGTTCGCCCGCTCCTTCGGCGAGCTTGGGCCCGGGCGTGAGGAAGAAGGGGACGTCGGCTCCGACCCCCGCAGCCACTCCTACCAGCTCGTCCTGGGCGAGCGGCTTCGCAAGCGTCCGGTTGGCGAGGTCGAGGGCGGCGCCGGCGTCGGCGCTCCCGCCTCCGAGACCGGCCGCGAGCGGGATCCTCTTCTCCAGGCGCACCCGCCAGGCACCTCCGTTTCCCGCGGCAGCCGAGAGCTTCGCCAGCGCCGAGCGCACGAGCGTGTCCTTGCGGTACCCCTCGACGGCGAGTGTGGGCGCGCGGTCGAGCGTGACCGAGTCGCAAAGGTCGATTCGTTGCATCACGGTGACGACCTCGTGCAGGCCGTCCGGCCGCACGGGGCCGATCAAGAGCGCGAGGTTGATCTTCGCGGCTGCCGGAACGCGGTTCACTGCAGCAGCTCGGCCAGCTTGACGAACTCGGTGGGAGCGAGGCGCTCGGCACGGATGTCGGCAGCCAATTGCATCGTGTCGAGCGCACGGGCAACTCGAGCCCTCTCCACACCGGAGAGCTCGAGCGCGTTCATGAGGGTCTTTCGCCGGTGGCCGAAGGCGGCCTGGACGACTCTCTTGACACGGACGAACTCCGGCCCCCACTGGACAAGCCTGCGGAAGGAGACGAGGGCCGAGTCGACGTTGGGAGGCGGCCGGAAGACGCTGCGGGACACCGGATGGAAGCCTGTCCGCTCGGCCGTGAGCTGCACAAGCACCGAGACCGCCCCGTAGCTCTTCGTCCCGGGCGCGGCGAAGAAGCGGTCGGCGACCTCGCGTTGGATCATCACGCACCAGAGCTGGACCGACGGGAGGCCGTCGAGGCTCTCGACAACGAGCGGTGTCGCCACGTTGTAGGGGAGGTTGGAGACGAACTTGTTGGGCGGAGGGTCGAGGTCGGGGAGCGGGTACTGAAGCGCATCGGCGAAGACGAGGTTCACGTTCGTTCGGGTTCCGAAGCGCTGGCGGAGGTGCGGCTCGAGACTCCAGTCGATCTCGACCGCGTGCACGAAGCGGGCATGGTCGACCAGGCGAGAGGTGAGCACGCCGAGGCCTGGGCCGACCTCGAGCACGACGTCGTCAGAGCCAAGCTCAGCCATCCTCCCCGCGACGGCGACGATGTTCTCGTCGACGAGAAAGTGCTGGCCGAGCTCCCGCTTACGCGCGATCGGAACCTTCAAGGCAGCTCGAAGGCGGCGGTCGCGTTCTCGTCGATGGTTCGCTCGAGCTCGGCGGCGTCGACACCGCGGACCTCGGCGAGCGCGGCGAGTGTATAGACGACGTTGGCCGGCTCGTTGCGCTGGCCGCGCACGGCCTGCGGCGCCAGGTATGGGCTGTCCGTTTCGGCCAGGAGGCGATTGGACGGCACCCGCACCGCGGCCGTGCGGAGCTCGGCCGCGTTCGGATAGGTCACGTTTCCGGCGAAGGACACGTACCAGCCGTGCTCGAGCGCCGAGGCCAGGAGCCCGACCGACGAGAAGCAATGGAGGACGACCCGAGCGTTTTCGGGAAGCTCCGCGAGCACGGCGACCGTCTCTTCGTCTGCAGCGCGCGAATGGACGACGAGCGGCTTGCCCAGGCTCACCGCGAGCGCAGCCTGGGCGCGAAAGAGCTCCAACTGCCTGCGGCGCGTGTAACTAGACGCGGATGCGTGGTCGAGGCCGGCCTCACCCACGGCGACCGCTTTCGGGTGGGCGAGGAGCTCCTGAAGCTGCTCGACGTCCCCCTCCTCCATTTTCCCGGCCTGATGCGGATGGAGGCCGAGAGCCGCGAACACGCCCTCGTCCCGCTCGGCGATCTCGAGGGTCGCGCGACACGAATCGAGACCTGAGCCGACCGCGATCACCCTGGTCACGCCCGCAGCGCGCGCCCGCCCGAGCGCGTCAACCGCCTCTCCGTCGAGGGCATCGAGATGCGCATGCGTGTCGATCACCTCAGGCGGCGGCGGAGGGAGCGTCCACCCGGGGAAACAGCGGGGCGGCCGGCTCGATCCCCTCGGCGGCGACCGCCTTGCCCGGCGCGACGCCTTCCCAGCTGAGATCCACAGGCTGGTTCAAGGATTGGAGGATGCGCGGAGCCGTCTCCGGAAGGTAGGGCGCGAGCGCCACGGCGACCGCGCGGAGGCCGTCGGCGAGTTCGTAGAGGGTCCTGTCGAGATCCGAAGCCCGCAAGTCGTCCTTCGCCAGCTCCCACGGCTTTCGCTCCTCGACGAGCGCGTTCAGCGAGCGCACCTGCTTCCAGATCCGCTCGAGGGCCCCGGTGAGATCGAAGGAGTCGAGCTGCCGCGCGAGGTCGTCGCCCAGCGCCGCGAGCTCGTCCCCACCCGCCCCCGCGACTGTCGCCGCCGGCAGACGACCGTCCCGGTACCTGGCGATCATCGCCGTCGTCCGCGAGACGAGGTTGCCGAGGTCGTTGCCAAGCTCCCGCTCGTAACGGTCGTGCACCCCGTCGATGGAGACGTTGCCGTCCTGGCCGAACTGAACCTCGCGCACGACGTAGAAGCGGACGGGATCCGCGCCGTAGACGCCGATCAGGTCGAGGGGGTCGATGACGTTCCCGAGCGACTTGGACATCTTCTGCTCGCCGAAGAGCAGGTAGCCGTGGACGAAGAGCTGCCTGGGGACCTCGAGCCCGGCCGCGAGGAGAAGGGCCGGCCAGATGACGCAGTGGAACTTGAGGATGTCCTTCCCGAGGAGATGCCGCACCTCCGGCCAGAACACGGGGCGCAGATCCTCGCCCTCGCGGGCGAACGCCAGGGCGCTCCAGTAGTTGATCAGCGCGTCGACCCAGACGTAGACGGTCTGGCCTGGATCCCACGGGACGGGCACCCCCCACCGCTCGGAGGCTCGACTGACGCTGATGTCGTCCAGTCCCTGTTCGATGAAGCTGCGGGCCTCGTTGTAGCGGAAGCGGGGAAGCACGAACTCCGGGTTCCGCTCGTACAACTCAAGCACCCGGTCCTGGTAGGCCGACAGCCGGAAGAACCAGTTCTTCTCCTCGAGGTACTCAGGGACGATCCCGTGAACGGGACATTTCCCGTCGATCAGCTCGGCCTCGGTGTAGAAGGCCTCGCAGCGGGGGCAGTAGAGCCCCGCGTAGACGTCTTCGTAGATCGCACCGGCGTCGTAGATCCTCTGGACGAACTCCTGAACGGCCGCCTCGTGGCGCGGGTCCGTAGTGCGGATGAAGAAGTCATTGGACGCGTTCACCCGCTCCGTCATCTCGCGGAACGCGGCGGCGTTGCGATCGACGAACTCCTTGACGTCGAGCCCGGCCTCGGCCGCGACGCGTGGAATGTTTGTCCCGTGCTCGTCGGTGCCGGTGAGAAAGAACGTCTCGTGCCCGCGCTGCCGATGGTGGCGGGCGAGGATGTCGGTTGCGATGGTCGTGTACGCGTGGCCGATGTGGGGCGTCGCGTTGACGTAATAGATGGGCGTGGTCAAGTAGATGCGCACTCCGCGCAATCATAGGGACGGCCTCGCGCCATACCGGGCTTCCGCTCCTCTGCAGGGTTAGAAAGACCAAGGCGGAGGAAAGCTCACATGTGAGCCCGCACGGGCGGATACCAGGGTCGGAGGCCATGGCCGCGAGACAGGCGATGAGATCGGCGACGCGTTCGCCGCGAGGGGTGACGACAACGGGGATCGTCCGCCACATCGACGAGCTCGGTCGCATCGTGATCCCGATCGAGATCCGGAAGAGCTTCGGCCTCGGTGAGAAGGATCCGCTCGAGATCTCCGTCAAGGACGAGACGATCCTCCTCTCGAAGCCGCAGAGCATCTGCGTCTTTTGCGGAAGTGAAGGCCCGCTCGAGGAATACCGCGGCCGATCCGTCTGTCGCTCCTGCATCGCGGACCTGGCGACGCAGGACGGCTAGACCCACGGCAGCAGCGAGGAGAGCGGGAAGCAGCGCCCAGGGCCAACGAGCGACCTGACCCCGCGCGTCGACCGCCGTGACCCCCTGGCGGGCACGGTTCACCAAGGGCTCGAACGCCCGTCGCTCCGTCTGCGCCGGAAGCAAGAGGGGTTGCACCCCTGGTCGAGTCTCGACCGCATCGCGCCGCAGCGCGTGCTCGATCGCGCGCTGAGCCAAGGGGCGGCCGGTAGCTTCCAACTGCCCGCCCACACGAGCCGCGACCGGCCGAACGTGGCTCGAGACCGCCGGCTGCTCGGCAACGGGCTGCGGAGGAGGTGTGGGCTGCGGCGAAGCCGCCGGCGGGGCCGGAGCGTCCGCGGCAGGCGCCGGCGCAGGCTCGGGAGGCGGGGCAGGAGCCGATTCGGGCTCCGGTGCCGCGGCCGGCTGCGGCGGCAGGAAGCGGAGCGGATCCAGATAGCCGTTCGGGTCGGACATGAGACGAACGCCGAGATGGACGTGGGGCGCGGCGGATCCCGACTCTCCGCTCGGCCCAATCGTCCCGACGACTGCGCCTTCCCCAACCGCCACTCCGCGCGTTACGCCGATCGTCCCCAGCTGGACAAGCGTGACCGAGTACCCGTCCCGCGTCTGGATCGTCACGCTTTTGCCGCTCGTCGGCACCGTCCCGGCAAAGCTGATCGTCCCACCTGCGGGCGCGCGCACCGACGTTCCTAGAGGCGCTCCGATGTCGATGCCGCGGTGCTGCCCGCCGGCGTAGGGGTCGCCGCCGAGCTTGAACGGTCGTAGCACCGGCCCATCCACGGGCCAGGTCCAGGCGAGCGCGGGCTGCACGCCGACCTGGAACGCGAGGAGGACCGGAAGCAGGATGACGAGACGCTTCATCGTCTGCTCCTCCTCGTTGTCAGTTATGGAAACACGGTTACCGTAGCAACTCGACCTGACGTTGTCAATACAGGCTACAGAGAGTTGCGATACAGCCGGTTCCGCCGCACACCGGTCAGCTTCGCGACGAGATCCGCCGCGCGGCGGCGCGGGACTCCCGCGGCGACGAGCTCAGCGACGGCGGCGAAGCTCGCTTCTTCGTCTGCCCTGGCTCCGTCCTCCGGGGCCGGCCCGATCACGAGCGTCACTTCGCCCTTCGGCGCCTCCCGAAAACGCTCGGCGACCTCGCGTACCGGGCCGCGCACGACCTCCTCGAACCGCTTCGTGAGCTCGCGGCATACTGCCACCTGGCGCTCGGGTGATTCGGCCGCGAGCGAGGCGAGGCTGGTCGGCAGACGCCGCGGCGACTCGAACGCGACGACGGGGCCCTCCCACGCTGCCGTCTCCTTCCAGAAGCGGGAGAGCGCCCGGCCCTGCCGCGGGAGATAGCCGGCAAAAGCGTAGCGCTCGCCGACGAGGCCGCTCGCCACGAGGGCGGTTTCGACGGCCGACGGTCCGGGGAGAACGACCACCTCCAGACCACGGTCGAGCGCCGCTGCAATCAGCCGCGCCCCGGGGTCGTTGAGAGCAGGCAGACCCGCGTCGCTCGCGAGCGCGATCCGCTCGCCGGCCTCGAGCCGCGGCAGCACCTCCTCCACCCGCTGAGCTTCGATGTGCCGGTGGTAACTCAGGAGCTTGGCCCGCAAGCCGTGCCGATCCAGGAGAGTCCGAGTCCTGCGCGTGTCCTCGCACAAGACGAGGTCCGCCTCCCCCAGCTCCCGCAACACCCGCAATGTGACGTCCTCGAGATTCCCGATCGGGGTCGGGCAAACGACGAGAGGCATCTAGACCGAAGCCGCTGACATCGCCTCGAAGCCGACGAGCCCGGCGCCTACCAGCCCTGCCTCCGGGCCGAGCAACGCCGGGACGATGCGAACCAGCTCCCGCGCCGGCAAAAGCGCACGTTCCGCCACCACTTTCCTGGCCGGATCGAGGAGCAGGTTCCCCGCGCGGGCGAATCCGCCCCCGATGACGACGAGCTCGGGATTGAACACGTTCACGAGGGAAGCGATGCCGTTCCCGAGGACGAAGCCGACCCGCTCCAGCAGGTCGCGGGCGTCCCCGGGACCCACAGCGGCGAGATCGACGGCCAGGCGGGCGTCAACGGTCTCCCCCGCCGCCAGGGCGCGGCCGAGGTCGCCCTCGGGACGCTCTGCGGCGACCTCCGCGGCCATGCGGTCGGTGGCCGTCCCGGAGGCGAGGGCCTCGAGGTGCCCCAGGCCCGGGCAGGTGCCCTGGCACGGCGGCCCGTCGAGATCCAGCGTGATGTGACCCAGCTCCCCCGCCGCTCCTTGGGCGCCGCGGTAGAGCTCTCCGTCGAGGATGAGCCCGCCGCCGATCCCGGTGCCGAGCGTCAACATCACCATGTGCCGCGTCCCGCGGCCGGCGCCGAAACGGTGCTCGGCCAGCGCTGCCGCGTTGGCGTCATTCTCGATCGCCGCCGGAAGCTCGAACCGCCTCGTGAGGTGGTCCCGGAAGTCGAGGCCGGCCAGAGGGATGTTCACGGAGCTGACCGCGCAGCCCCGTTGCTGGTCGATCGTCGAGGGGATGCCGACGCCGATCGCGCCGACTTCCTCCTCGCGCAGCTCCTGGATCGCCGATTCGACCTGGGCGAGAAGCTCTTCCTGGCTCCCGAGCGCCGTCGGACGCACGGTCCGCTTGACGATGACGCCTTCCTCGTCCAGGACGCCGGTCAGGAGCTTGGTCCCGCCGAGGTCGACAGCGATCACACGGGGGGCGGCCATCCCGGCGGCTACCATAACCCGTCCTGGTGGCCGGCAAGGAGAAGCCATACCGCATCTACAGGGGGGGTCGCGCCAAGGGGCCCATCCGCCACGAGCCTCTGAAGGAGAAGGCGGGCCGCCGCGATGGCGACGGGTACACCTACAAAGGGCCGAAGCCCGCGCGCAAGCCCCGGCGCTGGCGGCGACGGGTCCTGTGGGCGCTGATCGGCGTCATCCTCCTGTTCCTCGTCTGGGCTGTCCTCGGGTATCTCGCCTTCCGAAGTGGAATCAAGGACGCCAACAAGCGGCTCGATCCGCTGGCGGCCCGCGCCCTCACGCCCCAAAAAGGCCTACTGCTCTCGAACGCGAGCAACATCCTGGTGCTGGGGGCCGACACGGGCAGCAAGAGCCGGCAGGGCACGCCGGGGCGCGCCGACACGATCATCCTCATCCGCACCGACCCGGACAAGCACAAGATCGCGCTCCTCTCCATCCCGCGCGACCTTCGCGTGGAGATCCCGCGCCACGGAACGCAGAAGATCAACGCGGCCTACGCGTTCGGTGGCCCCACCCTCGCGGTCAAGACCGTCGAGCGCGTGACCGGCCTCCGGATGAACCACGTCGTGGTCGTGGACTTCTCGACGTTCGGCGAGGTCGTCGATGCGCTCGGCGGCGTGACCATCAACGTCCCGCACCCGATCCTGTCGAACAAGTTCGAGTGTCCCCGCCACACTCAGGCGCAATGCGCCCGCTGGCCAGGCTGGCGCTTCCGCAAGGGGCCGCAGACGATGGACGGCCGCACAGCGCTCATCTACTCCCGCATCCGGGAGAACCAGCTCAACCCGAGCGAGTCCGACTTCACCCGGGGCGAGCGCCAGCAGGCGGTCATCCAGGCGATCGCCGACAAGACCACCAGCTTCAGCACCTTCCTCAAGGCGCCCTTCATCGGGGACGACCTCGTGCGCCCACTCGCGACGGATCTCTCTGCGGGACAGATCCTCCAGCTCGCTTGGGTGAAGCGGCGGACTCCGAGCAGCGGATGGCTGCGCTGTCGGCTCGGCGGGACGATCGCCAACATCGGCGGGGCCTCCTACGTGATCGGCAGCGAGGAGAACGTGTCCGTGATCGCGATGGTCACGGGGAAGTCGGCGCCCCAGCCGCCGCTTCCGGGCACCGGCCCATTCGGGCCCGGCTGTCTCGTCGGCAAGTAGCCCGACCCTTGCTAGGTCTCGGCCGGCTTCTTGGCCTGCGAGGACTGCTCCGAGGATTTGTCCGAGGACTTGTCCGCGGCCTTGTCCTTGGGTTGCGAGTCCGACTTCTCGCCGTCGCGGGCCCCGTCCTTCTTCCGGCCCCCACGGCCGTAATCGGTGCTGTAGAACCCCGAGCCTTTGAAATGGATCGCAGCTGGGTAAAGCACCTTCTCGACGGGTGCCGCACCGCAGATCTGGCACTCTGACGGAGACGGATCGCTCATCCGCTGGAAGAGCTCGAACGTGTGGCCGTTCGGGCAGCGGTACTCATACGTAGGCATCGGAGAAAGGGCCGCGGTGCGGCGAGAAATGCTAGCAGGGAGCACGGCCCTCCCCGGCACTCGCGCCGAGGGAGTGCCAGCCGAATCGGGCCGGAGCCGGCGGTGGGGGCTTGCGACCGCGTACCGCCTCGGCGTCGGCGCGATCACCGGCGCGCTGGCGGCATTCCTGCTCCTCCAGGCGATCCACTGGCCGCCGCACGAGGACGAGACGCTGGTCTTTTTCATCAGCCGCCAGCCGCTCACGAATCTCTTCTCGACGGTGTTCGAGGAGCGAGGGGGCGCCCCGCTTCATTTCCTGCTCGCGCACGCCGTCGACTCGGTGTGGTCGAACCTCCTCGGACTCCGGCTCATCTCCGTCGTCTTCGCGCTGGCGAGCGTGCCCGTCACCGCCGCGCTCGTCGCGCGTCTGACGGACAAGAGGACGGCGCTCGTCGCCACTGCGATTGCAGCGGCGAGCTGGATGGCCGCCTACCACGGGATCTACGCGCGCATGTATTCGCTCTTCCTGTTCACGAGCGCACTCTCGTTCCTGCTTCTGCTGCGCGCCCTGGGGCGGCGCAACGTCTGGCCATGGGTGGCATGGGGCCTCGTCACCCTCGCAGCCATCGCGACCCAGCCGTACGGTGCCTTCGTCCTCGGCGCCGGCGCTCTCTTCGTCGTTGCGCGCAGGCGGTGGGATCCGGCTCCGCTCCGTCCGGCGCTTGTCGCCGTGGCCGCGACTTCGCTGCTCGCCCTTCCGCTCTGGCTCGTCTACCGGGTGCTCGCGAACCGGTTCGACGTCGGGGTTACGGGGTCGAGCGGCTCGAAGCTCGGCTCTCCCGTCGACGTGCTCGCCTATCTGGTGCGCGTCGCCGGAGATTTCACCACAGGCTGGACTCCCGCCGTCGCGATCGTCCTCGCGGTGGCGCTGGTCGGGCTCGTCGCGCTCGCGCGGGAGCGGCCACAAGCCGCGTTGCTGACCGGGGCCGTCCTCCTTGTGCCGGCGGCCGCCTTCCTCGTCACCCGGTCAGGCGGCAGCGTCTCGCTCGAGAGCAGGCACCTCATCTTCGCCCTGCCGTTCTTCGCCATGCTCGTCGCGGCGGGACTGCTGCGGCTGGCCGCGTTCGCGCGCGGCTGGGCGCTCCCCAGCCTCGCCGTGGGGATGGCTCTGCTGGTCTCGGCAGAAGTCGCGTGGGGTTGGCACAGGACTCCGTGGATGTACGGCGGCGAGCCTGCGGTGCGCAAGGAGGCGCGAGACCGGGCCGCCGCCTGGCTCGCCGCGACGAGCCGTTCCGACGACGTCCTCTTCGCCTACGAGCCGCTCTACCTGGACGCGTTCGAGAAAGGGGCGCCATTCGGCCGTGTAATCGTGCAACGGGCCGATCCCAAGCTTGCGCTCGACACCCTCGCGGAGGCGCAGAAACCCCTCGGACGGGGTGTGTGGATCTTCGACGCCACCGACCAGCTCGACACCTCGAAGCAGCGCCTCAGCGTTCCGAGCACCAGCCCGGGGCGGCAGTTCGAGGTCAGGGCTTTCGGCCCGTTCCTCCTGATCCGCACGCTGAAGCCGGTGCTCACCGCGGAAACGTTCTTCCGGGACACCGCCGTCGTTGAGTATCAGGGGAGACTGATCGGGATCGGCGACGCCGGGCTCAACTACCAGACGGCAGTGACCGCGCTGGCCCGCATCCAGGGCCGGCGCTAGCGCTCTTCCGCGGCCGCCTCGCGCTCGACGAGCTCCTGGTAGCACGGCGCCTGCTCGAAGGCCGCGAGTCCGGCCAGGGTCGTGCGCTTTTCCGGGCGCGCACGAACGCGAACACGGCCCGCGGCAGCCAGACCGGCGACGCTCCCCAGGAGCCCCCCGATCAGAAAGGAGCGAAGGCGCCGGCCGCGCTCATTGTCCATGTGGCGAAAAATGCCACAAATGATCTGTTCGCTGGGGGATCTACTCCTCGATGTCGTCGTCCGCCTGGAGGGTCCGATCGCGGAAGATACGGATACGTATGGGCGCACGAGAGTCGGAGCGGGCGGCCAGGCGGCGAACGTCGCGGCCTGGCTCGTGGCACTCGGGGGGCAGGCGCGTTTCGTCGGAAAGCGAGCGCGAGACACTGCCGGACGCCTGGTCTCGGAGGAGCTCCAGGCTCGGGGAGTCGAGGTCGCCGGGCCCGAGCTGGAGATCGGCACAGGCACGATCGTCTCGATCGCGACTGCCGACGGAAAGCGGACGATGCTGAGCGACCGCGGCGTGGCTCCCGAGCTTCGGCCGGAGGAGCTGGACAGCACGTGGTTCGAGCGCTGCGAGCGCCTGCACCTACCCGCCTACAGCTTCCTGCTCTCTCCCATCCGCGAGGCCGCCCTCGCTGCTGCCGAGCTCGCCCCTGCCGTGAGCGTGGACCTCTCGTCGACAGCGGCGATCCGGACGGCGGGCGTCGAGCAGCTGCGCGGCGTGATCGCGGAGCTAGGGCCTGACATCGTCTTCGCCAACGAGGACGAGGCGGCGCTCGTGGGCCGACTTGACGTGGAGACGCTCGTCGTGAAGCGCGGCGCACGAGGCTGCTCCGTCTATGCAGGCGGGGAGGAGCACGCATACCCGGCCGAGGTCGCCGAAGCGGTCGACTCGACCGGAGCAGGCGACGCCTTCGCCGCGGGCTTCCTGCTCGGCGGCCCGGGGCTTGCGGTGCACGCTGCAGCTCTGTGTGTCGGGCAGATGGGAGCCATGCCGTAGTGGAGCTGCTCCGCATCCATCCGGAGGTGCGAGCGGCCCTCGAGGCACGCCGCCCCGTGGTTGCGCTGGAGACGACACTCGTCGCGCACGGCTTTCCGGGGGGAGTGGGAGCCCAGGTCGCCGCGGAGGCCGAGCGGCGCGTGCGCGTCGCCTGGGCCGTGCCTGCGACGGTCGGAGTCATCGACGGCCGGATCTGCGTCGGCATGGAGGAAGGCGACCTGGAGCGCTTTGCCTCCGCACCGGAAGCGCGGAAGGTGGGCCCGCGCGATCTCGCTGCGTGCGCGGTCAAGAAGGAGCTTGGCGCCACGACGGTCGGGGCGACACTCGCCGTCTGCCGCGCGGCGGGCATCGGGTTCATGGGCACAGGTGGGATCGGTGGCGTCCACCGCGGATTCGCGGAGACGCTCGACGTTTCGGCCGATCTCGGCGAGCTGGCCCGAACGGAGGCGCTGGTCGTCTCCTCGGGCGCCAAGTCGATCCTCGACGTCGCCGCGACGGCCGAGGTGCTCGAGACGCTCGGAGTCCCGGTCCTCGGCTGGAGGACGGACGAGATTCCGCTCTTCTACCGGGCGGGAGGCGGCCCACCCGTCTCGCAGCGGGTCGAGAGCGCCGAAGAAGCCGCGCAAGTGGCCCAGTTCCACTGGCGCCTGGGCCGCCACTCGGGGATCGTCCTCGCGCGCCCGCCCGACGAGAGCCTCGACGTCGAGCCTTTGATCGAGGAAGGCCTCGCGGAGGCCAACCGGCGCTGGATTCGCGGCCAGGCGCTCACACCATTCGTCCTCTCGTACCTCCACGAGAAGAGCGACGGGCGCACGATCGAGCTCAACAAGCGGCTCATCGCCGAGAACGCGGGACTGGCGGCCGAGGTCGCGGTCGCGTACTCGAAGCTGCCGTGAGGTTGCCTTCGGCGCCGGCCGCTGCCCTAGTCGCCCTCGCGGCCGGGTGCGGCGGCGGCTCGCCACCCGAAGGCCCGGCGCCGGCGGGGACCCGGACGGTGCTCGAGACCGCTCCAACGAATCCTGCTCCTTCCACGACCGCCTCCCCGCCCACTCCGACGGCACCCAAGCCGCTCTCGGGGCTCCCGGCTTTCACGGCCGGCCACGACGGCTGGCTGAAGCTCAATCGAAAAGCCCTTCCGCTCAGGCGGTCCGCCGACGCGCACAGTGGGATGAAGAACGTTTACGCCTCGAAGAAGCGCCCTCCGAGCGGGAGCTTCCCCAACGGGACGATCCTGGTGAAGGAGGCCGTCCGGCCCGGCAAGGACTTCATCGGCCTCATCGCGATCATGCGGAAGGAGCGCGGCCTTGACCAGGCCCACAACGACTGGCGGTTCGTCGAATACACCCGCGGCTCGGTCGGCGCGCGGTTCGCCGAGACGGCAAGCGGCTCCGTCTGCTGGAGCTGCCACATCGGCGCACAGGAGACCGACTACGTCTGGATCTATACGTTGGGACTGGGTCGCTAGCTCCTGACTACTCGTCTACGCGCTCGATGGCGACGATGTCGTCCCCGTCGAACTCGGCCTCGCCCGCCTGGCCCCATCCAATGATGTCGCCGCTCGGCAGGATCGCCACCGGCGCGATCACAGTCCCGTCCTGCAAGAGCAGGCGCGCCTGGTGGACGCCGAAGGCGTCCTGCGGCCAGTCGGCCACCTCGGCCCGGAGCCAGTCCGGCAGCCGGGGTGGCTCGGGCACCTCAGCTACTCAGCTCCCGAGGAGCTCGATCACATCGTCCACGTCGAGCATCTCGTACGACTCGGTGTGGACGCTCCCGCGCGCGCCCAGGATCACCGACACCTTTGCGATTGCGGAGGAGTCGGTCGCCTCGACGATGTTGACGAAGTCGTGCGGCCCGAGGAGGAACCACTGGTAGAGCACCTTGACGCCGAGCTCCTCGACGTCTTTGTTCACCTCGTTGATCCGCTCGGGGTTCGCGCGCAGCGTCTGGAGCCCCTGCTCGCTCAGGCGCGACAGCATCAGGTACTTCGGCATGTGGCCTCCTAGGTCGGCGGTTTCGCCGGCCGCGAGGATAACGCCCTCACCTTCTGCTCGAAATAGAGGACGCTGAGACCGAGGAAGAAGAGCGGCGCGAGAATGACCTGCGCAATGGCTACGGCGATCGCACGGCCGTTGTCCGCGAAGCCGACGAGTGTCGCCGCTAGCACGATCCCGAGCACGACGTAGACGATCACGAGAGCCGCCGAGATCCCGATGGCGTGGAGGTACTCAGCGCGCGCCAGCGAGACGGAGCGAAAGAGGGTGTAGCCCAGGCGGTCGAACCACGTCTTCGCCTCCGGATCCTGCTCGAGCATCGCCACGGGGATCGAGAACCCCATCAGACCGAGCCAGGCGACCGCGAGGAGAAACAGGTAGAGCTGCGTCACCGCCAGCGCGAACGGGACGGCCACGACGAGAGCCAGGACGAGCAGCGTCGGGAGCCGTAGGCCCGTCTGCGCCCACGCTTCCGCCAGGGGGTCCCCCGCGGCCACGCGCGCCGCGGCCGCATACGAGCCCGTGAAGGCGAGCGCGATGATGACGACGTCGACGGCAGTCGGCGTAACAAGGGTGGCGAGGAAGGCTCCGCCGATGGGAATCCCGATCCCGACGGCGGCCCCAAACCTCTGGCCGTAGAGGCGGATCGTCTCCGCGAGAAGCTCACTCAGCGCGAGAGGCCGGTCGAGGGTCAACGACACCGCGACACAACGTACTAGGCGCGTCCGATCGAGGTCCGCCGCAAGAGCTGCGGAAGTGAAGCCGGCGGGCCGGCTGGCGGACGCCGGGAACGGAGCGGCCCAGTGCAGCTCTTTTCGAGACGCGCCTTCGTTGGAATGTGCTTGTGTTTCACCGGCACAAGCTCTCGTTCCCCCAAAAGGGACAGGAACGAATCCTCAAGGGCCCGGAAAACGAGCGCACGACTTTGTGCGGGTGAAACACAAGCAGTTTGAATTCGGTGGCGAGTCTTTGTGCGCCGCGCCGGCTAGCCGACGGCCGCGGGCTCGGCCACTTGGGCCTTCTCGAACACGAGCTCGCCGTCCCTCACGTCCACCAGGACGGTGTCGCCGTCGGCGAACTCGTTGTCGAGGAGCCTCATGGCGAGGGGGTTCTCGACGAGTCGCTGGATCGCGCGCTTCAGAGGACGCGCTCCGTAGGTCGGATCCCAGCCGGCCTCGGCGAGGAACTCCTTCGCCGCATCCGTGAGCTCGATCCGGATCCCGCGCTCGGCGAGGCGCTCCTCCAGACGCTGGAGCTGGAGCCCGACGATTTCGGAGAGATGCTCGCGTGAAAGGGGGTGGAAGACGACAATCTCGTCGATCCGGTTCAGGAACTCCGGCCGGAACGTGGCGCGCAGATCCTCTTCCGAGCGCAGGTTCGAGGTCATGATGATCACGGTGTTGCGAAAGTCGACCGTGCGGCCGTGCCCGTCCGTGAGGCGGCCGTCGTCCAGGATCTGGAGGAGGATGTCGAAGACCTCCGGGTGAGCCTTCTCGATCTCGTCGAGGAGGACGACCGAATACGGGCGGCGGCGCACGGCCTCCGTGAGCTGGCCGCCTTCCTCGTAGCCGACGTACCCGGGGGGCGCCCCGACGAGCCGGGAAACGGTGTGGCGCTCCTGGTACTCGGACATGTCGATCCGGACCATGGCCCGCTCGTCGTCGAACATGAACTCGGCGAGTGCGCGGGCGAGTTCGGTCTTCCCCACCCCGGTCGGCCCCAGGAAGATGAAGGAGCCGATCGGGCGGTTCGGGTCCTGCAGGCCGGTGCGCGCGCGACGAAGGGCGTTTGCGACAGCCTCCACGGCCTCCTCCTGGCCGACGACCCGCTGGTGCAGCCGCTCCTCCATGTGGATGAGCTTCTCGGTCTCGCCCTCGAGGAGCCGGGAGACCGGGACGCCCGTCCACCGTGAGACGACGGCGGCGATGTCGTCCTCGTCGACCTCCTCCTTGACCATCGGCTCGAAGTCGGTACCTGCGCGCTCGGCCAGCTCCTGCTCGAGCGCCGGCAGCTCGCCGTAGCGGATCTCTGCGACGCGCTGGAGGTCGCCCTGCCGCTCGGCGCGCTCGGCTTCCATGTTGAGCTCGTCGATCCTCTGGGTGATGTCCTTGACACGGTCGAGGACCTCCTTCTCCTTCGCCCAGCGCGCGGCGAGCTCGTCTCGCTGCGCCTTCGCGTTGGCGAGCTCGCGCTCGACGGGCTCGCGCACCGACTTCGACTCCTTGCCCATCGCTGCCAACTCGATCTCCAGCTGACGCACACGGCGCTCCGCCTCGTCGAGCTCGAGCGGCGAGGAGTCGATCTCCATACGGAGCCTCGAAGCCGCCTCGTCGACGAGGTCGATGGCCTTGTCTGGTAGCTGGCGGTCGGAGATGTACCGGTCGGAGAGGATCGCCGCGGCGACGAGAGCAGAGTCTCGGATGCGGACTCCGTGGTGCGCTTCGTAGCGCTCCTTGAGCCCTCGGAGGATGGCGATCGTGTCAGCGACCGACGGCTCGCCTACGAAGATGGGCTGGAAGCGACGCTCGAGTGCCGCGTCCTTCTCGATGTGCTTGCGGTATTCGTCGAGCGTGGTCGCACCGACGCAGCGCAGCTCGCCGCGCGCGAGCATCGGCTTGAGCATGTTGGCCGCGTCGACGGCGCCCTCCGCGGCGCCCGCGCCGACGATCGTGTGCAGCTCGTCGATGAAGAGGATGATCTGGCCGTCCGAAGCCTTGATCTCGTTGAGGACGGCCTTCAAGCGCTCCTCGAACTCGCCGCGGTACTTCGATCCGGCGAGCAGCGAGCCGACGTCGAGCGCCCAGACCCGCTTCCCCTTCAAGCCCTCGGGAACGTCGCCCGCGACGATCCGCTGTGCAAGCCCTTCGACGATCGCGGTCTTGCCGACCCCGGGGTCGCCGATCAGGACAGGGTTGTTCTTCGTCCGCCGAGAGAGGACCTGAATGACGCGACGGACTTCTTCGTCGCGCCCGATGACCGGGTCGAGCTTGCCCTCCTCAGCGAGCGCTGTGAGGTCGCGGCCGAACTTCTCGAGCGCCTGGTAGCTGCCTTCGGGATCCTGGGAGGTGACCCGCTGCGAGCCGCGCACCTCCTCGAGCGCCTTCATCAGCGCGTCGCGCGGGACGTGGTCGA
>WNFV01011322.1_pt1 | contig 18445 bp, 17 predicted proteins | sample 5400101 | NCBI WGS metagenome assembly WNFV01 (sample SAMN13153361, study PRJNA577476) | soil metagenome | isolation source: 115 cm soil or saprolite under grassland replicate 1 | place: USA:California | collected 2016-06-15 | reverse complement strand
CGGTGCGCTCTGGCCTATGGTCTTCTTCGCCATCTTGTTTTCGTTTGGTGATGGCATCAACTCCGTGACGTGGGCTCTCGTCGGCGACTGTTTCGGTCGCACCCATTTCGCCACGATCCGTGGCTGGATCAGTATGTTCCAAAGCTTTGCCTCGATGCCCGCTGCGGTGTTCACCGGCTGGATCTACGACCAGACGCAGAGCTACACGCATGCGCTGATCGCTTTCATCATCTGCTACGGCGCGGCTGGGCTGGTCTTGTGGCTGGTCCCTCACCCCAAACGACCAACGCGGCTCGAGGTCCCGGCAGGTCAGAAGCTGAGCATCCAACCCTGAGCGCCTTCGCAGTTCATGCCGGCGATGCTTCACCGCGAACTCCGCCATCTGCCGGCGATGCGCCATGGTTACGCCCACGACGAGCACCGGCACAGCGCCACACGGGCACGTGTAGGCGGGGCGGCAGCCCATTGCGGCGAACGCCCGCAGGAAGCACAATAGGCGGTCGAATTCGGTGGTCGAGGCGCAACGCGCCTGGCTGGGGCAGCGGGAAGCGATGAAAGGAGCGACGTCATGAGGATGAAAAAGGCGTGGCATTTGACCGTGGCGGCGGGCGCGATCGCCGTGGTCTCGTCCGGCTCGGCGGTTACGCTCAGCGCCCAGCCCGCCGCAAGCGAAGCGGTGCGCGTCGACAGCGACGATATCGGCGGCGTGGTCGCGGGGCCGAACGGGCCGGAGGCCGGCGTGTGGGTGATCGCGGAAACGAGTGATCTTCCCACCAGGCTCGCCAAGATCGTGGTCACCGACGACCGGGGCCGGTATGTGGTACCCGACCTTCCCAAAGCCAAATACAAGGTGTGGGCGCGCGGCTACGGCCTCGTCGACTCGGCGAAGGTCGACGGCGAGCCCGGCAAGCTATTGAATCTCCGTGCGATACCGGCGCCGAGTGCGGCCGCGGCCGCGCAATACTATCCGGCGATCTACTGGTACTCGATGCTCAAGATCCCGGACGCGAGCCAATTCGGCGGCACGAGTAACATTCCCGCGAAGATCACCCAGAGCGACTGGCTCACCGTGGTGAAGAACAGGTCCTGCGTCGGCTGCCATCAGCTGGGCCAGCTGTCCACCCGCACGATTCCCGCGGCGCTCGGCCAGTTCGAGTCATCGGAAAAGGCGTGGATCCGTCGCGTGCAGTCGGGACAGGCCGCACCGTTGATGCTGAACCCGCTCACCGGGGTCCTGGGCGGCGCGCCGTTCAAGTACTTCGGCGATTGGACTGACCGCATCGCCAAGGGGGAGCTGCCGCACAGCAGGCCGACACGGCCACAAGGCGTCGAGCGCAACATCGTCGTCACGATGTGGGAGTGGGGGGACCCGAAGAAGTATCTCCACGACCTCATCGCCTCGGATCGGCGCTATCCGACGGTCAATGCCTACGGCCCGGTCTACGGCTCGCCCGAATACGCGACGGACGTCTACCCGATCCTCGATCCCAAGACGCACACTGTCACGAGCTTCACGGCTCCGGTGCGCGACGCCGACACGCCGGAGGCGTTCGGGCCCGGGCACGCCGCGATCCCCAAGCCAATGGCGCCCTCGCCCTACTGGGGCGAGGAGAAGATCTGGGACACCAAGGCCAACAACCACAATGGCATGATCGACAAGAAAGGCAGGGTCTGGTTTGCGGCGACGGTGCGAGGCCCGAAGAATCCGGGCTTCTGCACGAAGGGCTCCGACCATCCCTCGGCCAAGCTGTTCCCGGTTGAAAACGCGAACCGCCACCTCACGTTCCTCGACCCGAAGACGATGAAGTACACGTTCGTCGATACCTGCTTCCAGACGCATCATCTGCAGTTCGGCTACGACGCCAACGATACGCTTTGGACCAGCGGTGGCGGCCCGGTGGTCGGCTGGGTCAACACCAGATTGTTCGACGAGACGGGTGACGCGGTCAAGTCACAGGGGTGGACGGCGTTCGTGCTGGACACCAATGGCAACGGCAAGCGCGACGACTACGTCGAGCCCGATCAACCAGTCGATCCGACCAAGGACAAGCGCATCGGTGGAGGCTTCTATGCCGTGATGCCGAGCCCCGTCGACGGGTCCATTTGGGGCTCTGTCGGAGTCTTCGGCGGTACCGCAGCAGTCGTGCGGCTCGTTCCGGGGCCGAACCCGCCGGCGACCGCGCTCGCGGAAATCTACAACGTGCCCAAGCCCTATTTCGGCATCCGTGGCGCCGACATCGACAAGCAGGGCGTGGTGTGGGCGTCAATGGGAAGCGGCCACATCGGCAGCTTCGACCGGCGCAAGTGCAAGGGGCCGCTCAACGGGCCGAAGGCCACCGGTGATCACTGCCCGGAGGGCTGGGCGTTCTACCAGTACCCCGGCCCCGGCTTCCAGGGCATCGGCGAGAACAGCGCCGAGTCGAGCTACTACACCTGGGTCGACCAGCACAACACGTTCGGGCTCGGCGAGGACGTGCCGATGTCGACCGCCAACCTCAACGACGGCCTGGTCGCACTCAAGGACGGCAAGATGATCGTGCTGCGCGTCCCGTACCCGCTGGGCTTCTACGCCAAGGGGTTCGACGGGCGCATCGACGACCCAAACACCGGCTGGAAGGGCCGCGGGCTGTGGACGACCAGCGGAGAGGAAGGGCCGCGGGCTGTGGACGACCAGCGGAGACCGGGCGCCTTGGCTCATGGAAGGCGGCAAAGGAAAGAAGCCCGTGGTCGTACACTTTCAGCTGCGTCCCGATCCGCTCGCGCGCTGATCGCAGCAATGAAAGCTGACGGCTTGGCGTAGCGCCGCGCGCGCTGCCCCAAGCCGTCCCCCCGGAAGCCAGCTTCGTTAACCCCCCGGGGCTGGTCACTGTCGAGCCATCGTAAGGGGTCGGCTGGCCAGAAATCACCCGACCGCGCCGATTGAGCAAGACCCCTCGACGGGGGTAAGTGCCCACGCCATCAGCAGTTGTCGTGATTGTCCGGAAATGGTCCGCGTCTTGCGGTCTTTCCTGTCATGCGGCTCGCCGCGAAACCCTTCCTGACCTCGGTCCTCGTCATCGTCATGCTCGCGGTCGTCGGTTTCCTCAGCTTCCACGCGGTTGGCAAACTCGTGTCCGTCAACCGGGAGATCGCGACCCGCACCGTCCCCGCGGTCCACCTCACCGCGTCCACGCGCGAGGCGATCGCGCCGCTCGTGCGGTTCGAGATGCGCGCGGTGGTGCTGGGCGACTCGCGCTACGCGACGGCGTGGACCGAGCGAGCGGCGCGGGTCGCCGAAGATCTCGAGAAACTCGCCGGATACGTGCAGAGCGAGCTGGAGGCCGTGAAGCTCGGCGCGGCGCGCGCCGCGTTCGAGGGGTATCGCCGCATCGTCACCGAGGAGCAGGCGCTCGTCCGAAGCGGCGACCGCGCCCGGGCCCTGCGCTTGACCGACGCCGAGGCGCGGCCGCTCGCCGAGGAGGTCCAGGAGAGCCTGGACGGGCTGATGGCGGCGATCCACACGCGGGTTCTCGCGGCGCAGGCCGAGGCCGCGCGCCTCGAGGCGCGCACGTGGACCGGAGTGCTGATCGCGCTGGGTGCGGCGGTCGGCCTGGCGTTACTCGTCGCCCTCGAGAACGCTCGCCTCTACGCGGAAGCGCAGCATTACATTCGGCAGCTGCTGGAGCAATCGCGGCAGCTCCTCGACGCCAAGGTCGCCGCGGAAGGGGCGAGTCGGGCCAAGGGCGAGTTTCTTGCTTCGATGAGCCACGAGCTCCGCACCCCACTCAACGCCGTGATCGGATTCTCCCAGGTGCTCGCAAACAAGACGTACGGAGAGTTGAACGAGCGCCAGCTCGAATATCTGACGACGATCCTCGCCGGGGGCCGGCACCTCCGCAAACTGGTCGATGATGTGCTCGATCTGGCCAAGGTTGATGCTGGGCGCTTGACCCTCGACCTCACGCGCGTGGCCGTCGCCGACGACATCAGCGAGGTCGTCGGCGTCGTCCAGGCGCTGGCGCGCGAGAAGACCATCACGGTGAGCGCGGACGTGGACGAAGCCTTGCCCACGATCACGGCCGACCGGCACCGAGTGCAGCAAGTGATCTACAACCTGCTGAGCAACGCGATCAAGTTCACCGGCCCGGGCGGGTACGTCAAGGTGACGGCCGACACAGCCAGCACAGCGCCGGCGGCCGGCGAGAGCGCAAACCGCGCGCTGCGAATCATGGTCGCGGACACCGGGATCGGTATCAAGCCCGAAGATCAGGCCCGGATTTTTGACGCGTTCGAGCAGGTCGACTCTTCATACGCCCGCGAGCAAGGCGGGACCGGGTTAGGCCTCGCCTTGACGCGGAAGCTCGTCGAGCTCCATGGCGGAACGATCAGCGTGGAAAGCGACGGCGTCAAGGGCCGCGGCAGCGTGCTAACGGTTCTCCTTCCGATTGCGCCCGCGGCGCTCCCGGAGGCTGAGCGGCTCGGGCACCGGCCGCGGGTGGCTTGACACCGGGCCTACTTGGTCTGATTCTCGCCTCACCAAGCCATCCGGGAACGAGCGAACCTACACGAGCGCGGAGGACCGACATGAGCGGATTTACCCGACGGGACGTGCTGACACTGGGGGGCGTCGCCGCCGCGGCGGGGGTCGGGTTCCCGGCTGTGCTCAAGGCCCAGCAGAAAGACGTCATCATGTTGGGCCTCTGGTCGTTCACCGGCGCCTTTTCCGACGTGGGCCCCGTCCTTGACCGGGGCATGAAGCTGGCCCTCGACGAGCGGGGGATGAAGGTGCAGGGCAAGCCCATCAAGTACATCACCCGGGACGATGAAACCAAAGCGGGCAGCGCCACGCGCCGGGCCGAGGAAGCGGTCGACTCCGACGGGGCCAAGTTCATCATCGGCCCGTGGTCGTCGGGCGTCGCCCTGGCCGTCTCAGAGGTCGCGAAGCGGAAGAAAGTGTTCCACTACTTCAGCGGAGGCACCGAGGACATCTCGGGCGCGCGCTGCCACCGCTACTCGTTCCAGTGGGCGGCGAGCCCGTACACGGCCGCCAAGACCGTGGTGGACACGTTCATGCAGGCCAACCCCAAAGCCAAGCGCTGGCACCTGCTGGTTGCTGACTACGCCTTCGGCTGGTCCGTCGAGAAGTACGTGAAGGAAGTGGGCAAGGGGCATGGGATCGAGTTCGTGGGCGCCGACCGGCATCCGCTCGGCGAGCGCGAGTTCTCGAACTACGTCACCAAGGCGGCGGGCAACAAGCCCGACGTGGTGGTCATGATCAACTTCGGGCTCGACGCCGTCACCGGCGCGCGCGAGATCTTCAACTTCGGGCTCACTCCGAAGCTCCCGCTCATCATGACATGGTCCTCGGGCGTCGAGGAGCTGGTGCAGCTGGCCCCGGAGATTCGGGAGAATCTCTGGGTCGGCTCGAATTTCTACTACACGGCGGACACGCCGGTTGCGCGCGAGTTCGTGAAGAGCTACCAGACCAAGTTCGGCGGCCCTCCGGGCTATGCGCCCGCCGCTGCTTACGGCATGACGCGCATGACGCTCGCGGCCATGGACAAGGCCAAGTCCACCGAGGTCGCGGACGTCGTGAAGGCCTGCGAGGGCCTCGAGGTGGACGACCTGGTGGGCCGCATGCGCGTGGACCCCAAAACGCACCAGACGTTGCGGCCGTACTTCTTCATGCGGTGCAAGAAGAAGGACGCGATGAAGGGCCCCATGGACTTCGCCGACATCATCGCCACGGGCTCGACGCCGCTGCCGGTGGAGTACGCGGCCTGCAAGGACATCGGGTCCCTCTAGGACCGGCCTGAACTCCGCGCTCCTCGTCAGCCAGATCCTGAACGGTCTCGCCACGGGAATGCTCTACGCCCTGATGGGCATCGGGCTCAGCATCATCACGGGTGTGCTCAACATTCCCAACTTCGCCCACGGCGCCCTCTTCGCTCTCGGCGCGTATTTCCTCTTCACGCTGATTCAGCTCCTCGGAAACTTCTGGCTGGCCCTGCTGCTGGCCCCGCTCGGCGTGGGGATCCTCGGGGTGTTGATCGAGTGGGGCGGGATCCGGCCGCTGTACAAGGCCGGCCACGACTACCAGCTCCTGCTGACCTTCGGCCTCTCGCTCATCGTGACCGAGGGCATCATCGTGGTCTGGAGCCCGGTCGGCATGAGCCAGCTCCCGCCGCCCCTCCTGCGCGGCGGGGTCGACCTCGGCATCACGTTCTATCCCAAGTACCGGCTCTTCGTGATGGTCGCGTCGGCGCTGCTCGTGCTGGGGGCCTGGCTCTTCCTCGAGCGGACGCGCTACGGCGCCATCATGCGGGCGGGCATCGAGGACAAGGAGATGGTGTCGCTGCTCGGCATCGACATCCACCGCCTCTTCACCGCCGCCTTCGCGCTGGGCTGCGTGCTCGCCGGGATCGCCGGGGCGCTGACCGCGCCGATCCGCGGGCTGAACCCGTGGATGGGCGTGGACATGCTCGGCATCGCCTTCGTCGTCGTCGCGCTGGCGGGGCTCGGCAACCTGCTGGGCTCCATCGTGGCGGGGCTGCTGGTCGGCGTCGCCCAGAGCCTGGTGGCGCTGATCTGGCCCGAGGCCTCGGTGGCGGTCATCTTCGCCGTCATGGCGGCCGTGCTGCTGGTGCGCCCGCAGGGTCTCTTCGGCATCCGATGAGTCGAGCGTGGCTCGCCATCCTGGCGGCGGTCGTCCTGCTGCCGATCTTCGTCCGCCACAGCATTGCCACCGAGATCTGGATCTTCGCGATCTTCGGGCTCGGCCTGAATTTGTTGATGGGCTACACGGGGCTGCTCTCCTTCGGCCAGGCGACGTTCTTCGGCTCGGCCGCCTACGCCGCCGGCTATCTGCTGAAGTACTACGGCATCAACGTCTTCCTGGCGCTCGCCACCGGCATCGCCGTCGGCGCCGTCTCCGCCGCTCTGGTAGGCTACCTCTGCGTCCAGCGGTCCGGTCTCTACTTCATCATGCTGACCTTCGCCCTGAACCAGATGTTCTACTTCACGGCCTACCAGTGGACGACGGTGACAGGGGGCGAGGACGGCATGCCCGGCGTCCCGCGCCCGAGCGTCCTTGGCCTCGACATTCACCCGCCGCTCGCGTACTACGCGGCGGTGGCGCTGCTCTTCCTCCTGTCGCTCTGGGTCATGCGACGCATCGTCGAGTCGCCGCTCGGCAAGATCCTACAATCCATCCGTGACAACGAGCTGCGGGCCGAAGCTCTCGGCTACAACGTCCCCCGCATGAAGCTCGCCGCCTTCGTGGTGGGCGGCGCCTTCTCGGGGCTCGCCGGCGTGCTCTACGCCATGCTCTTCGGCATCGTGCCGCTCGAGTCCATCGGGTTCGTCTTCTCCGGCAACGTCGTCTTCGCCACTTTGATCGGCGGCTCTGGCTCCCTCTACGGTCCCGTCATCGGCTCGTTCGTCTTCATCTGGCTGTCGGAGTCGGTGAGCGCGATCTGGGCGCGCTGGCCGCTCCTGCTGGGCGTCGCCTTCGTCGTCGTGGTGCTGTTCTTCCGGGGCGGGGTGGTCGAGGCGTGGGCGCGCTTCTGGACATGGCGCGCCGCGCACCCGGCGACACGGGCCGATGCCTCTCGTTAGCACCGATCGGGTCACAAAGTCCTTCGGGGCTCTGGTCGCCGTCAACGCGGTCACGCTCGCCGTCGACGAGGGTTCGCTGCACTCGGTGATCGGGCCCAACGGGGCGGGCAAGACCACGTTCTTCAACCTGCTGACCGGGCAGCTCGCGCCCACATCGGGCCGGATCGTCTTCGACGGGCGGGACATCGCCGGCACGCCGCCGCACGGCATCGCGCACCTGGGCATCGCGCGCTCGTTCCAGCGCACCAGCATCTTCCCCACACTCTCCCTTCTGGACAACGTCTGGCTGGCGGCCTTCGCCCGGCAGGAGTCCTGGCGGGGCCTGGCGTGGCGCCGGACCGACGCCTACCCCAAGCTCGCCGAGCGCGCGATGGCGGTGCTGGAGGAAGTGGGGCTCGCAGGGAAGCATGGCGAGCCGGCCCGCGCGATCTCGCACGGGGAGCAGCGTCAGCTCGAGCTGGCCATCGTGCTGGCCGCCACCCCGCGCCTCCTCCTGTTGGACGAGCCGGCGGCGGGGCTGTCACCGGATGAAACGAAGAAAATGGTGGCGCTCGTGCGCAAGCTCAAGGGGCGCTACACCATCATCCTCATCGAGCACAAGATCGACGTCGTGATGAGCATGTCCGACCGCATCTCGGTAATGCACTTCGGGAGCGTGATCGCGGAAGGCGTGCCGGCGGAGATTCAGCGAAACGCCGAGGTGCGGCGCGCCTACCTCGGGGGCATCGCGCCGCCATGATCCTCGACGTCCGCGGCATCGATACCTACTACGGGCTCGGCCACATCCTGAACGGCCTCTCGCTGCACGTCGGGGAAGGGGAGGTGGTGGCGCTCCTCGGCCGGAACGGCGCTGGCAAGACCACCACGCTGCGCTCCATCACGGGACTCACGCCGCCCCGCCGCGGCGAGATCACCTACAAGGGAGGCAGCATCGCCGGCCTCCCCCCCCACCGGATCTCGAAGCTCGGGCTCGCGCTCGTGCCAGAGACGCGCGGGGTCTTCTCCTACCTCACGGCGCGCGAGAATCTGGAGATCGCGCGCCGGCCGGGCTCGCGCTGGTCGATGGAGAGCATGCTCGAGCGCTTTCCGAAGCTCCGCGAGGTGCTCGACCGCAGGGGCCGCTTCCTCTCGGGTGGCGAGCAGCAGATGCTCGCCATCGCCCGCGCCCTGATGACGGGGCCGGAGCTGCTACTGCTGGACGAGCCGTCCCAGGGGCTGGCGCCATTGGTCGTGGAAGCGGTGATGGGGACCTCAGCATGCTGCTGGTCGAGCAGAACGCCGAGCTGGCGCTTCGGCTCGCGGACCGCGTCTACGTGATCGACCACGGGACGATCGTCTTCGAGGGCACCCCGGACGCCCTCCGGGCCGACCCCCAGATCGCAACGACCTATCTCGGGGTCGGCGGCTGACGTCGCGGCAGAACCCCTACCGGCCCGGCGGAGGTTGCCGCCACTCGCGGATCTGGGCCGCGTGCTCGCGATAGTGTCCCGCGCCGGCGCCTTCGAACGGCTCGCGGGCGGCGCCGCCAGATACGAAGTGCAGCTCCGGCACTGCTCGGGCCGCGCCGCCGAACTCCCGGTGGGATGCGTCGAGCTCCGCAAGGACGTCGGTGGTCTTCACTCCCGTCTTCTGCTGGACGAAGCGCGCATTCCACGCGTCGAAGTCGTCGTACGTCCCCACCGGGTACGGCGCCTCCCCCTTCGCGATGCGCCCGAGGGCGGGGGTCATCGCTTCGTGCCAGCCCGAGATGTGGATCAGGATCTCGCGCACGCCCCAGGTGCCGAGCCAAACGCGGCGCATCTCTTCGTCCGTCAGGCCCTCGACCACCTGGCGCAGCTCCGCGAACGCCTCGTCCGCCTCCCGCAACAGTGTGGCCTTGTCGCTCATCTGTCCCTCCTTGCTGGAATGGTCTGGCCTACGTGCCCTGAGACCCCGGTTGGGGCTCTATGTGAAATCCGGATCGACTCGGGAAGAAGAGACAGCAGGCCGGGCCTCGGCTGACTTAGAATGCCCTGCCATGAATTCTTCTCCGTAGGCCACCAGACGAACGACCAACAGCCAGAGGGGTGACGCGATGGACTTTGGACTGCACGGTAAGCGCGCGCTCGTGACCGGGGGGAGTCTGGGCATCGGCAGAGCGATTGCCCTGGAGTTGGCCCGCGAAGGCGTTGACGTGGCCATCGTGGCTCGCTCGAAGGACCAGCTGGAAGCGACGGCGGGCGAACTGGAGGCCAAGACGGGGCGCCGCGTTCTCCCGCTGGTGGCCGATGTGACCAGCAGAGACCAGGTCGATCGCGCAGTCGCTCAGGCGGCCGAGCGGCTCGGCGGGCTGCACATCCTGGTCAATAGCGGTTCGCCGCCCGGCGGCTCGGCCAGCGCGACGGGCCCCATCGAAACCGTCGTCGACGAGGATTTGCTGCACGACTTCAACGTAAAGTACGTCGGAGCGTTGCGCTGCGCGCGCGCCGCCATTCCGCACTTGAAGCAGCAGGGATGGGGCCGCATCATTAATATCAGCGGCACCAATGCCCGCAACGCCGGCAATCTCAGCGGTGGCGCGCGCAACACCTCCCTGGTGCACTTCACCAAGACCCTGGCGGTGCAGCTGGGCCGCTACGGGATTACCGTCAACTGCATCCACCCCGGTACGACCCGCACCGAGCGCACCCCGCGCCTGCTGGCCGCCCGCGCCGCAGAAATGGGCATTCCTGCGGATGACGTGGAAAAGCGTGACTTTGCCCACGACTCCCCGCGCGGCAATGCCATCGGTCGCATGGTGGACGCGTCGGAGATTGCGTATCTCGCCGTATTCCTCGCGTCGGACAAAGCCTGGGCTGTCACGGGCGAGCTGGTCGTAGCGACCGGCGGGGCCGGGCGGGCGGTGTATTACTAGGGCCGGCTAGGGACGCTTGACGTCGGGAGAGAGCGTGAGCGTGTCCAGAACGGCACTGGTTCGCGGCGCCTCGTCGAGGTGCCAGAGCGCTTGAAGCGCGGCGTTCACCTGCTCGGCGCCCAGGACGTCCAATGAAAGGTCGCGGAACTTCGTTTCGACGTCGTCGTCCGTCATCGGGTTTCGAGCATGGCCCTTCGGGTACTCGGCCCGCGTGGTGAAGCGCTGGCCGGAGCGGGTGACCACGTCGATCTGCGATCCCAACTCCTGCGGGAAGCGTCGCGTGAACTCCGGGCTCTCGGCGACGCGGATCCGGTTCATGAGCGGCCGCAAGCTCGCATCCAGATACCGCTGAGGCTCGAAGCTGGCGGGAGTGATGCGGCCGTCCCGCAGAGCGACGGCGAGCATGTACGGGAGGCTGTGGTCGGCCGTCTCTCGAGTCCTGGGATCCCACTTGGCTGGTTCGCTCCCGATCTCGCTGTAGGCCATCGCGTAGATCTGCACCTCGATGGCTTCGATCTCTTCCGTTCGCACCTTGCTCCTCAGGGCCAGTGCCATCGCGAGAGGCGCCTGCGCGTGATACTCAGCCGCGAAGAACTTGAAGTTCGTGCGCTCGATGGCGAAGGGCCGCCCACGGCCACCGAGGGCGCCGATCTCGAAAGACCCCGTCACTTGCTCGCAGAGACCATGACGCCCCTCGAAGGCGGCCGTGGGTCCGGTCATTCCGGCCTTGGCCAGCTGCGCGGCGAAGAGACCGGCCTTCGCGGCCGCGGCCGTCGCGCAACCCTTCCACATCGCGAGCTCGCCGGCCCGCGTTTGACGCGTGGCCACGTTCGCGGTGGCGGCGATGGCGATTGCGTCGGCCATCTGGACGGCGGAAAGGCCAAGCAGTAACCCGGCGCCGGCCGCCGAGGCCGGCGCGACGAAGACGCCTTGGTCCCAGCCGCGGTCACGCAACGGCACTTGATCGGCCAGGGCTCCGAACACTTCGTAGCCGGCGACCGTCGCCAGCAAGAGGTCCTGCCCCGACGCGCCCCCCAGTTCGGCCGCGGCCAGGAGCGCGCCCAGCATGTCGCTGGGATGGCCGGAGCCGCGCGCGATGTACGTGTCGTTGGCGTCGAGAAACCGGATCATGACCGAGTTGGCGAAGGCCGCGGCCTCGGGCGTCGTCGGTCGCCCGTCGCCCAGGAGCCGAGCCGATGGGGCGCCACTCCACGCCGGCGACACCCGGCGAGCGATGGCGGCAGGCTCGCTACTATAGCCGCCCATGGCGCAGCCGAGCGAGTCGATGAGGTGGCGCTTCGCCTCCTGGACCGTGCGGGGGCTCAGATCCGCGTAGCGTAGCGAGGTAACGTCGCGCGAGAGCGTTTGGGTCGTCTTGTCCATCAGCTCACGGAATCAGGATCAATTTGCCCGTCGACTGCCGCGACTCGAGATAGCGATGGGCCTCCGCCGCCTGGGCCAGCGGGAACGTCTTGCCGACGTGCAGCTTGAGCCGGCCCTCGCGCATGAGGGCGAAGCACCGCTCGGCGCTTTCGCGCGTCTTGTCGGGAAAGCCCCTCGTCAGCGTCGGCAGGGAGAAGGCGCTCACCTTCTGCGACTTCGGGGAGAGCACCGAGACGTTGAGCGGGTCCGGAGCTCCTCCGGCGCGCCCGTAGAGGACGAGGTGCCCGAACGGGGCCAGACAGCGTAGCCCCTCCTCGAACGTCGGCTTGCCGACCGCGTCGAGGATGAGGTCGACACCACGGTCGTCGGTCAGTCGCAACACCTCGTCCGCGAACTTTTCCCTCGCGTAGTTGATGATCGCGTCGGCGCCGTTCTCCTTCGCGAGGCCTGCCTTGGCGTCGCTCGATACGGTTCCGAACACGCGGGCGCCGGCCACCTTGGCGAGCTGGACGGCGGCGAGCCCGACGCCGCCCGCGGCGGAGTGGACGAGGACGCTGCGGCCCGGCCCCGTCGAGTCGGCTGTGTGAAGCAGGTGATACGCGGTCAGCACCTGGATCAGGAACGCCGCGCCGTCGACGAAGCCCACCGACTCCGGGAGCGGAATCACCATGAAGGCGGGCGAGACACAGTACTCCGCGTACGCCCTGCTGGTGAAGGCGGCCGCGCGCATCCCCGGCCGGAGGTTCGTCACGCCATCGCCGACCGCTTCGATCACGCCCGCCACCTCCATGCCAGGCGAGTCGGGAAGCTTGGGCTTTATGGTGTACGTTCCCTGGCGAAAGCGCGTGTCGGCGAAGTTCACGCCGATCGCGTGGTTCTTGATCAGCACCGCACCGGGGCGCACGCTCGGTCTGGGGACGTCAGCCAGGGCCAGCACCTCGGGACCACCCGTTTCCGCGAAGACGATCGCTTTCATCGCTCCTCCTTGGCCGGCCCGACTGTGCCTGTCCGCTCGAGCTCGCGCAAGCAGGAAATCGCAGGCCGCGCCAGTCCTTGACCGTGCCGGGTAGGGGCGCTAATGTCGGCTCACCATTCAGCGTGAGAGGGATGACATCATGAGCGATCCCATCGACGCGTTCGCGCCCGCCGTCGACATGCTCGCTGCGCTGCGCGCGCGCCGAGTGTCCGCCGTCGAGCTGCTCGAGCTGCACCAGATGCGCATCGAGCGCTACAACCCAGAGCTGAACGCCATCGTCGAGCCCGACTTCGAGCGTGCGCGCCGCGAGGCCGAGGCCGCCGACACGCGGCGGGCACGCGGTGATGACGCGCCGCTTTGCGGCCTGCCGATGACGCTGAAGGAGTCCATCAACGTCCGTGGCCTGCGAACCACGGTTGGGATGTCCGTGTGGAAGGACTTCCGCTCGGAGCACGACGCGCACGTGACCACCCGCGTGAACGGCGCGGGCGCAGTCGTGATGGCCAAGACGAACGTGCCCCAGATGCTGGCGGACTGGCAGTCGAGCAACCCGGTCTACGGGCGGACGAACAATCCGTGGGACCTGTCGCGCACGCCGGGCGGCTCGACCGGCGGTGGCGCGGCTGCGCTCGCCGCCGGACTCACCCCGCTCGAGTTCGGCAGCGACATCGGCGGCTCGATCCGTGTGCCCGCCGCCTTCTGTGGCGTGTACGGCCACCGACCGAGCGAGACGGCGATCCCGCGGAGTGGGCAGTTTCCGATGCCGCCGATGCCGAACGCCGCGGTCGTGATGGGCGTCCAGGGGCCGCTGGCACGCTCCGCCGACGATCTCGAGCTGGCGCTGGACGTCGCGGCGGGCGCCGAGGTTGGCGAGGACGTCGCGTGGCAGATCAGGATCCCGCCGGCGCGACGCGATCGCCTGGCAGACTTCCGGGTCGCGGTGCTGCCGCCCATCGACTGGGTGCCGGTCGACGTCGAGGTGGCCGCCGCGCAGGAGAGCTTTGCCTCCCAGCTCGGCCGGCTCGGCTGTCAGGTGAAGACGGTTCAGCCGGCCGGCCTGGGCGATTACCGCCAGCCGTACGCGCTCTATCTGACGTTGTTGGCGGCCGTCACGTCCAGCCGAGTGCCCGCCGAGCAGCGGCGCGCGCGGCTCGACATCCTACGGACGCGCGACGATGAGTGGAGCGCCGCGTTGCAGCGCGGCATCGAGAGCAGCGCGCCCGACTACATCGCCTGGTTCGGCCAGCGCGAGCAGTATCGTGCGGCCTGGCGCGCGTTCTTCCGCGAGTGGGACGTGCTGCTGGCGCCCGCGTTCATCGCGCCGGCCTATCCGCACTGGGACAAGCCCTGGCCGAACACGCCCGCGTCGATCCGGAAGACGCTCGACGTGAACGGCACCCCCGTGCTGGAAGAGCTCGGCCTGTTCTGTGCGGCGCTGGCGACGCTGGCCGGCCAGCCCGCGACGGCGTTCCCCGCCGGCCGCACGCGCGGCGGCTTGCCGATCGGGCTGCAGGCGATCGGGCCGTATCTCGAGGACCGGACCCCGATCCGGTTCACGGCGCAGGCGGCCCGCGAGCTTGGCGGCTTCGTTCGACCGCCCCGGTACGAGGGGGACTAGCCACCCCATGAAGATCAGCGCGTTCCACTTGATGCCGCACCGCGAGCTGCCGGCGGACTTCGAACGGCGTTACGAATCCGTCTGGGTGACCCCGCCCTGGTGGGAGCTGGCCGACGCGCGGCGGGTTGGCCAGTACTACAACTGGACGCTCGACGAGCTGTTGTACGCGGCGAAGTGCGGCTTCGACGGCGTCTGCACCAACGAGCATCATCAGAATGCGTACGGCTTCATGCCGAGCCCCAACTTGATGGGCAGCGTCCTCGCCCGAGCGACGAACGGCACGAACGTCGCGATCGTGCAGATGGGCGCGACCCTGCCGACGTCCAATCCACCGCTCCGCGTTGCCGAAGAGTACGCCATGCTGGACTGCATCAGCGGCGGACGGCTCGTGGCCGGCCTGCCGCTCGGCAGCCCGATGGACGTCAACCTCTGCTACGGCATCACGCCCATGGAGCATCGCGAGCGATACCGCGAGGCCTTCGCGCTGACGCTGAAGGCGTGGCAGGCCCGAGAGATCTTTTCGTGGAACGGACGGTACTTCCAGCTCGCGACGGTGAACCTGTGGCCGCGGCCGATCCAGGAGCCGCATCCGCCGGTGTGGGTCCCGGGCTCGGGCAGCATCAGCACGTTCGACTTCGCAGTGGAGCACGACGTCTGTTACTGCTTTCTGAGCTACTCGGGCGCCCGCTCCGCGAAGACGATGATGGACGCCTACTGGCGCGTGGTCGCCGAGAAGGGGCGTGACCTCAACCCGTATCGCGCGGGATTCCTGCAGCTCGTGGTCGTGGCCGAGAACGACGCGCGCGCCGAGGAAAAGTTCGCGCGGCACGTCGAGTACTTCTACCACAAGTGCCTGCATGTGCCGGGGGTGTGGTTTTCGCCGCCGGGCAACCAGGACTATCGCAGTCTCGTCGCCACCATGGCCAATCCCGTGCGCAGGGCCGAGAACCCCAAGAATCTCCGGTACCGCGACTTCGTGGAGAAGGGCTACGTCATCGCCGGCAGCCCCGCCACCGTGCGCGACCGTTTGAAGGAGGAAGTGATCAACGGTCTCCACGTCGGGAATTTGATGGTGCTCCTGCAGATCGGGTCGATGCCGCACGAGCTGGCCCTGGAGAACATCGAGCTCTTCGGCCGCGAGGTGCTGCCGGGCCTCCGCGATTTCTGGGACGACGCGGGTTGGGTGAACCACTGGTGGCCGGAACGGCTGCGGCAGCCCGCGGCGCCGGTGGCCGCGGGCATCGCCGCGGGCGGGGCATGACCGCCCGTGTTCAGACGAGCCGCGTGAGCGAGACGCAGGAGCGCACCGTCTCGGTCTGGCAGGATCGCGTCCGCATTCGGGTCCTCTCGAAGGGGCGCGGCCCGGCGCTGGTGTTCTTCCACGGTCCCTGGGGACTCACCTGGGACCCGTTTCTCGACGAGCTCGCTCAGAGCTTCAGCGTCCTGGCCCCGGCGCACCCGGGCACGACGCCGGACGCCCACGACGACGTCTACCAGCTCGACGGGCTCTGGGATCTCGTGCTCTGCTACGACGAGCTGCTGGAGGCACTGGGCATCAGAGACGCCGCCTTCGTGGGCCACTCGTTCGGCGGCATGGTGGCCTGCGAGCTGGCCGCGGCGTATCCCGACCGCGCTCGGCGGCTGGCGCTCATCGCCCCGCTCGGCTTCTGGCGCGATCCTGATCGCATCATCAACTGGATGCTGCTGGAGCCCGGCGAGCTACGACGTCAGATCTTCCGCGACCCCGAGTGCGACGCGGCACGCCGGATGTTCCCGCGCTCCGATGAGCAGGACTCGTCGGCGACCGCGGCCCGGGTGCGGATGGTGTGGGCCATGGGGACCACCGGGAAATTCATCTGGCCCATCCCGGACAAGGGGCTGAAGAAACGGATTCATCGCGTCAAGGCGCCCACGCTGCTCGTCTGGGGCAAGGAGGACCGTCTGGTGCCGCCCGTCTACGCCGATGAGTTCGTCGGGCGGCTCTCGGAGGCCCGCGTACAGACGGTGGCTGATACCGGCCACGCTCCCCATCTCGAGCAGCCCGCGACGGTGGCGCGCACGGTGCGCGAATTCCTGAGCCAGTAGCGAGCTACGCCGGCCTGCGCTTGGCGAACACCAGGCGCAGCGCCAATCCCACGAACACCAGCCCCGCGACGCCGTCGAGCGCGCGGCGAATGCCCGACGAGCGCCGTAGCCAGCCCGCCATGGCGCCACTCGCCAGCGCGACCGCGCAGAGATACGGCAGCCCCATCAGCCAGTGGCTCATTCCGAGCAGCAACAGCTGAAGCGGCGCGTGGCCCAGGTCGGGTGAGACGAACTGAGGCAGGAAGGCGAGATAGAAGACCACGATCTTTGGATTGAGGAGATTCGTCGCCAACCCTTGCCAGTACACGTGCGTCGACAACGGCTCGTGCGCTGGCGCCGGCGCATCGCTCCGCTTTCGCCAGGCACGCACGAGCAACGGAACGCCAATCCAGACGAGGTACGCAGCGCCCGCCCAGCGGAGCACTTCGAACGCCAGGGGCGAGGCCGCGATCAGGGCGGACACGCCGGCGACGGCGAGCGCGAGGTGCACGAGCAGACCGGTCATGATTCCGGCCGACGCCAGGAGCCCGCCACGCGCCCCGCTGGCGAGGCTGGCGCCGAGCACGAACATCGTGTCGGGCCCGGGCGCGAGCGTCAGCAGCAGCGCCGCCGTCAGGAACAGCGCGTACAGCTGAGGATCGAGGATCACGCGCGCGGGCCCTATCCGATTCGGGCGCCGGTGGCTCAGGAGGGCAGGCTGTGCTTCGCCCGCGCGCGGTATTGCTCCGGGACCGCGTCCAGCCGATCCGTCCAGTGCACCACGCCCAGAGTGTCGGTCCAGCGATAGAGCTGGCTCTGGCGCGCCGGCGGCGGGGCACCCGACGAGGGCGCGCCTGCCGGTGGCGCGGCGGGCGGCTCGGCTGGCGGCGGTGGTGCGGCCGGCGGAGGCGGCGGAGGATTCGGGATCCACACCCACCGGTAGGGGGCGGTCATCCCGTCGCCGCGAAGCTCGTACCGCCCATGCGGATACTGGACGACGTTCTGCGTGGGCGCAATCGAGACCGTCCCGCTGGGCGGCGGGCTGTAATAGGTCGTCGGCGGATCGTAGTAGGCCGGCGGGGCGTAGTACACCGGTGGTGCGTAGTACGGCGCGGCGTAATACGCGGGCGGCGACGCGTAGACGACCGCGGGAGCGGCGCCGACCACGGCGAAGGGGAAAAACGGCCGAACGAAGGGGCGGACGAATGGGCGCGCCACAAAAGGATGATGATGTGCGAACGACTGCTGCGACCCGGCCGGGCGTCCGCTGCCCGGGGCGCGGACGGAGGCCGCGCCCTCGTTCCGCCGCTGGGCGAGGGCGGCGGCCGGCGCGAGCAAGCCGCCCACCGTGAAGGCCAAAGCGGCGGTGATAATCAGCGCGCCCTTCTTCATCCCGTTCCCTCTTCGCCTGTGAGCGCAGTGTGCGCCCAGCGAGCCGGCACCGTCAAGCCGCGATCGTCGCTCGGTGACCTTGGCAACCCCCGACGGCGCGTGCGGCCCTCACCGCCACAGCCGCCGCGTCGCCAACGCCGCTCCGTGCGCGAGCGATTCCAGCTTCGCCCATGCGATCTGGGGATGCACGCGGCCGCCGAGACCGCAGTCGGTGGAGGCGATGACGCGCTCCTTCCCCACGAGGTCGGTGAAGCGCGTGATGTGCTCGGCCACGAGCTCGGGGTGCTCGGCTGTGCTCCATGAGCCTGCCTTTCGGCGCGAGGAAGGATGGCCCGCGCCGGCGAAGCGTCAAGGGGTCGGAATTGGGCTTGCGTTCGTCTCGCAGCAGGGCCAGAGTAGCGGCCTGTGACCACAGGGTCGGCAGTCTCCTAACGGACCCAGCCGCCGACGAGGGCGCGCAGCGTTTCCTATGCTCGCCGATCGCAAATATCCGCTCACGCTGGCCGCGCTCTTCGGCCTCTAC
>WNFV01004034.1_pt1 | contig 18446 bp, 19 predicted proteins | sample 5400101 | NCBI WGS metagenome assembly WNFV01 (sample SAMN13153361, study PRJNA577476) | soil metagenome | isolation source: 115 cm soil or saprolite under grassland replicate 1 | place: USA:California | collected 2016-06-15 | reverse complement strand
TTTACGACCAGGTGGGGTTCGGGAGTCTGGCGAAGAGCAACGGGTACGCGACGGTGGAGTCGAGCGACTCGGGGAGTCCACTGTTCACGTACGCGGCGGAGGCGGACAACAAGTCCGGAGACCTGATCCTGATCGTGGGGGCGCAGGACGTCGCGGCACCTCCGGGCTTTGATCCGCCTACCGCGACGGCGACAGACACCCCCAGTGCTCCTACCAGCACACCGACTCCGCTCCCGTCCACGCCGGCGCCGACGCCAACGCCGACAACCACGTCGCCGGCCGTGGTCGTCGTCAGTCTCGAGGCGACTCAGTTCGAGTGGAACTTCACCGGCGCCGGCGCCAATGGCTCGACGCTCGTGGCGAAGGTCGGACAAACGTACCAGCTCCAGATCCGCGACGGCGATCCTCCCGGGACAAACGCGCACGGATTCAGCGGCATCCCCTCGCTCGGGATTTCGGCGCAGGCGCTGACCGCGGGAGGTCCCGCAAAGACCGTGACCTTCACGCCCAACGCGAGCCAGCTCGGCGACAGCTTCTTCTCTTGCGATCAGTCCACTTGCGGCACCGGGCACGAAGGCATGCTCGGCATGATCAGGGTCGTCAATCCTTAGTACTCCGAGTCGTAGGTTCGCGGACAAAGTCCGACCTGTCATCCCTTCGCTCCTCGCTGTCATCCTGAGCGCAGCGAAGGATCTGCTCTGGTGGTCATCCGACGGAAGCAGATTCTTCGTCGCTTCGCTCCTGAGAATGATAAGGGGCTAGAATTGTCTCCGCATGGCGGAGATGGAAGAGAAGAAGGCCGGGCAAACAGCTGAAAGAGAGCTGAGCGAAGACGACAAGCGCGCGCAGGCCGCGGCGATCAACCGGAAGCATGCCCTCGAAGACTGGGAAGAGAAGAAGAAACGCTGGCGGCAGATGGGAGTTCCCGAGCCGCTGCCGGCGGCGGGCTCGCCGAAGGCGAAGAAGTGACCGCGGCACGACTCCTGCTTGCTCTCTCACTCGTGTTGGTCGCGAAGGGGGCGCCGATGGCAATCCACATCGAGAGTTCCGCGTTTTCCGAGGGGGGAAAGATTCCGCCCCAGTACACGTGCGACGGCAAGGACATCTCTCCGCCGCTGTCCTGGAGCGGTGTTCCGGAAGGAGCGAAGAGTCTCGCTCTGATCTGTGACGACCCGGACGCGTCCAAGACCTGGGTGCACTGGGTGACATTCAATCTTCCCGCGCGGACGAGCGGCCTGCCCGAGGCAGTGCCGGCGCGCGGAGACGTTTTGGGAGGAGGCACGCAGGGCACCAATGATTTCCGGAAGGTGGGCTATGGCGGGCCCTGCCCTCCCAGCGGGACCCACCGCTACATGTTCAAGCTGTACGCGCTCGACACGGAGGTCAAGATCTCTTCGGGCGCGACCAAGGCGGACCTCGAGCGGGCCATGAAGGGACACGTCCTGGCCGAGGCAACGCTCATGGGCAGGTACTCCCGGGGTTAGCCCAACGGCCGATAGTTTTCCCAAACTCGAGCGGGACATCATCGCCTGCCGGCTCTGTCCGCGACTGGTCGCGTGGCGAGAGGCCTCGGCGAAAAACCCGCCGCGGCGTTTCCGCGGCGAAACCTATTGGGCCAGACCTCTCCCCGCGTTTGGCGATCCTCGGGCACGCATCCTCGTCGTGGGTCTGGCGCCGGCCGCGCATGGGGGAAACCGCACCGGGCGGATCTTTACCGGAGATGAGTCCGGCAATTTTCTCTTTCGTGCCCTGTACGAAACGGGACTCGCCAACCAGCCCGGGTCGCGCTGGCCGGGCGACGGGTTGAAGCTCTCCGGAGCGCTCGTTTCGGCCGCCGCCCGCTGCGCGCCGCCGGGCAACAGGCCCCTTCCGCAAGAACTGGACAACTGCAGGGAGTATCTGCAGCGCGAGCTGGCGCTTCTGTCACGCGCGGCCGTTCTCGTCGCGCTCGGGGCGCTCGCGTTCGACGCATGTCTGAAGGCTCTCTCGCAGGCGGGGGACGAGATTCCGCGGCCGCGGCCGAAGTTCGTGCATGGCGCGACCTTCCGGATCGGAAACCACGTGCTCCTGGCTTCCTACCACCCGAGTCAGCAGAACACCTTCACCGGGAAGCTCACCCGCGCAATGCTGCGCAACGTCTTGCGAAGGGCGGTCCGGCAAGCAAAGAGCACCCTGTCATCCTGAGGAGCGAACAGACGAAGGATCTGCTCCGGTTGCGGAGAAGAGCAGATCCTTCGCTGCGCTCAGGATGACAAGAAGGAAAAGTGAAGCGATGACGGCTACGCCGACCTCCCGTGGCGCGGGATCGGCTGCGCCGTCACTTCTTGAATAATCTGTCGAAGGCGGCGCGGGCGTCTTCGGGGGTGTTCAAGGCCTTCGATCCGGCGAGGTCGAAGGACTTCGCGGGCGCGTAGAAGCGACAGGCGTTGCGCACGTTCTTGTCGGGGATGCGCGCGGGGATGGGTTGCGTGCACTCGAAACGGGCGGACGTGTCGAAGTGTGCGCACTGGCGGCAGGCGTGAAGGTCGGCCCCGCACCGCACACAGGTCGAGTCCGAACGGATGCCTTCCAGGTCCCGACGCTTCTCGCCGCAGGCGCGGCAGGCGAAGACGACGGCCTTTTCGATGTCGGCGCCGCGTCCGCGCGGGCCTTCGCCGCGCGGGGGACGTGGCCCGGAAGGCCGGCGGCCCGGCGAGGAGCCACGGTCCGAGTCCATGTAACCCCGATGTCTGTACTTGCGATCGTCGTCCATGGGAGCTGAAGTAGGAGTTGCGAGTTGAGAGCCGTGAGTTGAGAGTCGTGAGTTGTGAGTCAGAATCGACCGACCCGGGTTGATTCTATCGGGTTCCGAGCAGGAAGGGGTAGGGATTGATCGGCGTCCCGATCCACCATCGTTTCTCCGGCCCGAGGCGGAAGATGGCGAAATGCAGATGCGGCGCCTCCGCCGAGGCGTCGCCGGTGGAACCGACATAGCCCAGACGATCGCCCCGGCGCACGATCAGCTTCTCCCTGAGGTCCTCCGCGTAGTGATCCAGATGAGCGTAGTAGTAGCAGTAGTTCCGGTCATGGTCGAACTCGTAGACCGTCAGGCCTCCCTGCTTGCTGGTGAAGAGTTTCTCGATCAGGCCGTCCACGGCCGCGACGACCGGCGTGCCGCGCGGCGCCCGGATGTCGATCGCCTCGTGCCGCCGTGCCGAGCCTCGCGCTTCCTCGAAGCTGTCGCGCAGATCTTCCGCGCGGGCTCCCACGACCGGCATGGCAAGTGGTTCCCGGCCAAGCGTGAATCCGGCCAGAGGGGTGAACTGCACGGCCGGGGCCGGGGGCGCGCCCTCCAAGGCGGCGGGGAGCTTCCCGGCGGTCACCACCGCTGCCAGTGGCGTGGCGGCGGGCGACGGCGTCTGCGGAGGCAATGTCGCGCTGGGCACGCTGCCGCCGCGGATCCAGCCAGTGTCCACCCTTGCGCGCGCCAGAGGGTGGCCGGGAGTGAGCCCGCCGGTCCTCCAGAGAAAGTAGTAGAGCGCCAGGGCTCCCGCGAGGAGCCCGAGGAGAAAGACCGCGACCAGGGTCCCGCGAGTGTCAGCCCGCATGGTTCATGTTCGAGTCTATTCCTCGAGGATCGCCGGTGTGCCCGGACCGACCATATTCGAGAGCTCCGTGACGTCCCAGTTGGTCAAGCGGATGCATCCGTGCGACTGGCTCTTGCCGATCTGCGACGGCTCGGGTGTCCCGTGGATGCCGTAGTGTTCCTTGGAGACGTCGATCCAGGCCACACCGACAGGATTGTTGGGACCCGGGGCGATGCGGGCTTTTTCGTCGGAGCCCTTCGCGTCCCAGAAGAGGTCCGGATTGTAGTGAAAAGAAGGATTGCGGCCCACGCCCAGGATCTTCCATTTGCCGATCGGCAGCGGATCGCGCTCGCTGCCGCTCGTGGCGGGATAGCGCGAGAGGACATTTCCTCCGGCATCGCGAGCGGTGACGGAGTGCCGCGACTTCGAAACGACGATGGAGGCCGCCTTCTCGGGAGGCGGGACGATCACGTTTGGCGCGAGGATCTCCTCTCCGGCCCGGTCAAAGCCCGAGCCCGGATTGAGCTTCTGGAGCAGAGCGGGACTGGCGTGATACTTCTCGGCGATCGCCTCCAGGGAGGAGGAGTAGGAGAGGGCGGACAGCTTCGCTCTCTCCATCATGTCCTCGGGCACCGGCGTGAAGGGGCCGGCGACGTCCTCCGGCGCGATCGGGGCGCGAAGGAGAGCCGGAGCCGTGTCGGCATTCAGGATCTTCCAGGTCTTTTCCTCGACGATGCCGCTGCCGGCCAGGCCGTGAGCCGTTTGAAAGTCCGCGACCGCTCCGCGCAGGTTGGCACCGTACCGCGCGTCGATCTCCCCGCAGGAAAAATGCGCGCGGGCGAGCAGGATCTGGGCCCGGAGAACGGCCGACCCGGAAGAGCCGGGACCCACCACTTGCGCCAGCGCGGGATTATTGACGGCCGCGGCGTCGATCACCGTCTCGGTCTTGCGCTGTGCGCGACGGGCCGGCCGGGGGTGTTTCTTGGGATGACCTATCCCCGCCTCCGCAGAAAAAGAGGCCAGAAGCAGAGCAACGGATACGGTGATACGGAGCAAGGCATTCCTCCGCTCACCACCTTTTCAAGAACGGTGCCGTTTCCCGATCGCGCCGAAAACCGGCCTTTATCACAAAATGGTCCTGTAATACTCCCACTGCTGCTTCAGCTTAGCTAAGAACGTAACGAAGCGGGCATCTTGCCGAAGGTTATCCAAATTGGTATCCCGCTCGAACAGCGGGTAGCAGGGGAACCCGTCCTCCGCCGCTGCTTGCAACCACTTGATCGCCTGCTCAGGTTTATGCATGAGCGCATAAGCGCAGGCGATGTGATAGGCCGTATGATGGAAGTGGCCAAATCCCTTTCCCCTTTCTACAGCCGACCTAATCTTGTCCTCCGCCTTGCGTTCTTGCCCGGCCGAGGCTGCCAGTACCGCCTGCACGCTGGTAAACAGGCCGCCGCTGTCCTCCGGGTAATCTCTTAAGAGCTGCTCAAGCGTGGCGGACGCCTCCTCTCTCCTCCCGAGATTGAAGAGAGCCCAAGCAATCTGGTGCCCGACCAGCGCCGGGTTGACTTTCTGGGGGATGGCGAGCAGAACGGACAGCGCTTGTTCATACTTCCCCTGGAAATTTAGAGTCTGCCCGATTCGGAATTGCGCGAGATTATTGTTGGGGTTGCTCGTGACCGCTTTGTTCGATTCCTGGAGCGCCTCCTCAAAGGCCCCGATGTGACAGTAGACGAGTGCGAGTTGATTTCGCGCCTCGTCCAGACGCGGGTTCAAGGTGAGTGCGCGGCGATATTCCCGAATTGCCTTGTCGTGAGGGAAATGGTTGGCGGGCGTCCAGAGAATGCGGCCACGGGCCAGATAGGCCATGGCTAGATCCGGGTCTAACGCAAGCGCTTTCTCCGCCGCCACAAAAGCCTTCTCGGCTAACTGCTTTTCCCCCGGGGTGAACAGAAACAGCTTCCATACGTATGCCTGGGCCAGTTCCGCGTAGGCCGCGGCAAAGGTTGGGTCTATGGCCGCGGCACGCTCCAGAGCCGCGATGGCGGCCTCGTTATCATCTCTGGTTTGGCGGTTGAGAAAAAACTGTCCGCGCAGATAGTGATCGTAAGCCTCCGGGTTGACCGGGCGCGCGCTCCCGAGTCGCGCCTGCTCATGCGGCGTCAGTTTGATCCTGACCTCGCCGACGATGTCTCGTGTCACCTCTCTCTGCAACGCCATCACGTCGCGCAGATCACGCTCGTAGCTGTCGGCCCATAAAGTTCGGTCCGTGGCCCCGTGGATCAACTGGACGGCGATCCGCACGCGCTCGCCAAAGCGCACCACAGAGCCTGTCAGCACGGCGTCCACTTTCAACCGGCGGGCGATCGCCGGCAGCGGCCTGCGGGCGCCCCTATACTGCATGACCGATGGCCGTGAAATCACCCGTAGCGCGCCGATCTTCGCCAGCTCGGTGATCAGCGACTCCGTCATCCCGTCGGCGAAATAGTCCTGCGAAGTGTCGCCAGAGAGGTTCTCCAACGGCAGCACTGCGAGCGACTTAACATCCGCTTGCGGCGCTGGTGTCCAACCGTGGCGAAAGAATAGCACCGAACCCAGCCCCGCAATGATGAGCATTCCCAAGAGCGCGGTGAGGATCACGACGCGGCTTTGCGTCAGCCTGAGGGGAAAGAAAGGGGAAGCAATCAGCTGGCGGTCGCTCGCTGTGGTTGCCGGGCCGCTACCCGGTGTCGGTTGCCTGTACCGTTCCACTTCAGCCTCAACCTCCAACTCATGCCTCAGGCTCTTCAGATCGATCAGCAAATCCTCCGCCGTTTGATACCGATCCTCCCGATCTTTTGCCAAGGCCTTCTTCACAACCCGTTCTAACTGGATTGATACTTCTGGCGCACATGTCGCAAGCGGGTCTGGCTCTCGCTCCGCTATTGAGATGACCACCTCCGTCGGTGTGGCTCCACCAAACGGCTGCTGGCCGGTCACCATCTCATAGAGCACGACACCTAGGCTCCAGACGTCGGTGCGCGCATCAACCGGGAGGCCCCGCGCCTGCTCCGGCGACATGGAGGTGACCGTGCCCATCACCAGGCAGGGGGAGGTGTTGACCAGCGACATGCTTCGTGCCTCGGCGCCGCCGGCAGCGGCCTGTCGCTCGCCCAGCTTGGCCAGCCCGAAGTCTAAGACCTTCACGTACCCGTCGCGCCGGAGCATGATGTTCTCCAGCTTGATGTCGCAGTGCACAATCCTTGCGGCGTGCGCCGCGGAAAGCGCCGAGGCGACTTGGATGGCGGCATCAAGCGCCTCGGCGACTTTCATCCGCCCCTCCGCTAAGCGCTCCCGCAGCGTCAGCCCCTCGATGTACTCCATCACAATGCAGTGGCGGCCTTCTCCAGTCTCGACCACTTCGTGGATCACGCAGACGTTCGGATGCGACAGAGCCGCAACGGCGCGGGCCTCCTGCTCGAAGCGGCTCAGGTGTTCCTTATCTTGAGTGAAATGGGTGGGCAGAAACTTGAGCGCAACTCGGCGCCCCAACCGGGTGTCCTCGGCGAGGTAGACTTCGCCCATCCCGCCCGCGCCGAGAGGCGAGATGATCTTGTAGTGATTGATCGTCTGTCCCGCTAACACCGTCGCGCCCTGCTCCTCAGCCATCATCTTCGCCGCGACATCTATGGCCGGCGACTCGATGAAGTCTTCGGCTTGGTCTTCGTACGCGAGCAGCGACTCCACTTCGCGGCACAGTCCCTCGTCGCCCGCGCAGGCTTCGGTGAGGAAGGCTGCGCGTCCCTCCGCCCCGCGCTCCAGCGCGGCGTGGTAGAGCCGCTCGACCTGCTGCCACCGCTCAGCCTTCACCGCCCCGCCGCCCGTCCGAGCTCCCTCAGGAGCCACACCTTCGCTAGCCGCCAGTCCCGCATCACCGTCTCCTCTGAGACCTTCAACACCTCAGCCACTTCCTTGACCGACAGCCCCCCGAAGAAACGCATCTCCACCACTCGGCCCTTCCGCCGATCCACCTCAGCCAGCGCCGCAAGCGCCTCGTCCAGCGCGACGAGGTCCTCGCTCCGGCTCTTGGTGAAAGACGCCGCCTTGTCGAGTGAAACCCGCAGCGCGCCGCCGCCGCGCTTGAGGTACTGCCTGTCGCGGGCGAAGTCCACCAGGATGCGGCGCATCATCTGCGCCGCGACGGCGAAGAAATGCGCCCGGTTCTGCCACCGGGCTTCTCTCCAGTTGACGAGCCGCAGGTAAGCTTCATTCACGAGCGCGGTGGTCTGAAGGGTGTGGCCAGGGCGCTCATGGCTCATATAGCGGTGGGCCAGCCGGCGCAACTCATCGTAAACCAAGGGCATCAGTCGATCGAGCGCTGACTCGTCACCGCCGCCCCACGCCACGAGCAGCTCAGAGATTTCGTGTGGTGAGGGTTGCCACATCCGAACCCTTCTCTCCGGGCGGGACTAAACCGTGGGTGCGGCTGACCGCGGCACCCGGCCGCGGTCCTCTACAGGAAAAGAAGGCCAAGTAGAAATTTCTTCCGGAGGCTTTGCAGATCTTCGACTCGTTTCCCGCCTTAGTAAACGAGAGGGCGAGGTCGCCCGTTGCTCTTGAGGGCTCTCCGGTCATCAGGCGTCCTGTGATGAGCTGATCATACAAATAGGCAGGGGAACTACGCCAACGAGGTCAAAGGAGATCAAACATGAAAACGAGCCGGCCGCGAAACAAGCTGGCCATGAATCCGCTGAATCAGTTCAAGAGAACAGCAATTCTGCCACTTCTCATCGCACTGGCGCTCTTCGTTGTCGCGCCGGCGCGCGCCACGACCCCGTCGGGCGTGACGTCGACGCCCATTGCTGATGGCACCTTCGACGAGATCGCCGTGCACGCCAAGTTCGACGATTGGCAGGCCAAGATCGGCACGAAGGGAGCCTCGGACCTCCATCTCCTGCAGAACACGGTCGTGCCCGGCGGGACATTCGGCTGGCACAGCCACGCCGGACCCAGCCTGGTGATCGTCGTGTCCGGCGCTGCGACGGAATACGAAGGGGACGATCCGACTTGCACGCCCCACGTACACCCGGCCGGATCGACCTTCGTCGATTCAGGCGGCGCCTCGGGGCACCTCGTACGAAACGAAGGCAGTGTCAACCTCGTGGTAATCGTCGCCAGGCTTGTTCCGGAAGGTGCCGCGCAGCGGATCGACTTGCCGAACCCACACCCAGGTTTTTGCCCAGAGTGACATGCTCGTGACGGTCGTCGCCTCGCTCGTTCCCCCAGGGGTGGCGACCGACGAGCTACACTCTTTTTGGCAACCTGCTAGCCGCCGGCGCCTGTTTTCACGGGAGGAGTCCGGGAGAGAAGGGGCTCGGCCACGACGACGAGTCTCTGCGGGGCGGGACCGATCCAGTTGAAGGGGTAGCAGGTAATCAGCGTCAGCCGCGGCTCGGCGGTCGGCTGGAGGACTCGCACGGCGTCGGGCTTCACGATCTCGCGGGACACGACGCGGTAGGAAGTGTTTCCGGAGGGCGTCTCGAGCTCGATCCGCTGCCCCTTGCGCAGCCAGCCCAGATGGCGGAAGTGAGAGTCCCGGTGCGCGGTGATCACGCAGTTCTTGCGCGAGGTCTCTTCCCCGGGCAGTTCCGAACCCGGCACGTGGCCGGGACCCTTCTCGAGGGTCGCGAGGTCGTCGCCTCCGAAGACGATGCAGTCGATCCTGGCCGAGGGGATGCGCAGGCGGCCAATCGCCTGGCCATACGGATAGGGGGCAACGGGGGTCTGCTCCGCTGGCGGAGGCGTCGAGGAAGGTGCCGTGATCCCCGGGTTCTCTCGGAACGTCGGGGTTGGAACGTGAAGCGTGGGCACAGGCAGCGCCGCGCGCGCCTCCTCCCAGGACCGGCGGCTATCGCGCTGCGCCTCGAATCCACGAAAGTAATGGAGACCTGCGGCCCCGAGCAGGACTGTCCCCGCAATCACCAGGACCGCCGGCACCAGACGCCGCCCACTCATGACGCTCTGTTCAATACGAAAACTGTGCCGGAAAATCCTGGGCAGTCAGCGAGCCCCTCACCCCGACCCTCTCCCGCCGGGAGAGGGAGACGGGTTGCGCTGCAAGGTAACATTGGGAGATGGACGCACTGGAGACGGCCCTCCAGCTCTGGCAGGAAGGCACCCACCGGCTCCTCTCCGGGGATCTCGAGGAGGCCGTCGCTCTCTTCACGCGCTCGCTGGAAGTGCGGCCCACGGCGGAGGCCTACACGTTCCGGGGATGGGCCTACTCCTTCGCCGGCCGCCTGGACGACGCGATTGAAGAGTGCCGCAAGGCGATCGCGACGGACCCGGCCTTCGGCAACCCGTACAACGACATCGGGTGTTACCTGATGCAACAGGGCAAGCTCGACGAAGCCGTCTCCTGGTTCGAGCAGGCCAAGCGGGCGCTTCGTTACGAACCGCGTCATTTCCCCTACCTGAACCTGGGCCGTCTGCGGGCGGCGCGTGGAGAGTTCGCCGAAGCCATCCTGGAGTTCCAGGGCGCTCTCGCAGAGGCGCCGGAAGACCCCGTCGCGACACAGTTTCTGGAGACGCTCAAGTACAAGGTGAACTGAAGAAGACACTTCCGAGTTGTGGGTTGCGAGGGTAAGGCGCGGGGAATCGAAGGACGGTACAGGTTGTTGAAAGGGACTCGCAAGGAGTAACGACATGGATAGATTTGACGTGACGCCCGCTTCAGCTTTCCAGCCCGCCCCCATAAGCGCGGAGCGGGTGACAGGGTTCCTGCGTTCGGTCTATGGCTGGATGTTCGTGGGCCTGGGGATCACAGCGGCCGTGGCGCTTTCGGTGGCGGGATCGCCGGCTCTTCTGCAGACGATCGTCTCGACACCGATGCTCTTTTTCGGCCTCATCATCGCCGAGCTGGCGCTGGTCTTCATCCTTTCGGCTCGCGTGCAGAAACTCGCGCCGGCGACGGCTTCGGCGCTCTTCATTGCCTATTCCGCGCTGAACGGAGCGACGCTGTCCTTCATTTTCCTGGCCTATGCGGGCGCTTCGATCGCCTCGACGTTCGTCGTCACGGCAGGCATGTTCGGGGCCCTCGCGCTCTACGGCTCGACGACGAAGAGAAGCCTCGCGGGGCTCGGCCACTTCGTCGGAATGGGACTCATCGGACTTTTTCTTGCGATGATCGTCGGGTTCTTCTGGCACTCGAGCGGGCTGCAGTTCGTCATCTCGGTCGTCGGCGTCATCGTGTTCACCGGGTTGACGGCCTGGGACGCCCAGAGGCTGAAGGTGATGGCGGCCTCGCTCCCGGAAGGCGGCACCGGGTCCTATGCGGTCGTCGGCGCGCTCTCCCTCTATCTCGACTTCATCAACCTCTTCCTCTTCCTGTTGCGTTTCATGGGCGGCCGGCGCGACTGAGGCAGCGTGCAGTGCGAGGTCCTAGGTTCCCAGGTTCGATCCAACTGAGAACATCGCACTGAGAACTTCGAACTACTCGGTGGGTCCCGTCCCGACGAGGGGCAGGCGTCCCACTCCGGCGTCGGCGGTGGTGCGAGGCAGCGATTCGTCCTCGGCAGGCTTCTCGGTCTCTCCCGGATTGCGGAAGATGTTGGCCTCGACTCCGTACTGGCGGTTGTAGAGATCCGCGTAACGGCCCCCGCGCGCGAGAAGGTCCTCGTGCCGGCCGCGCTCGATGATCCGGCCTTCTTCCACGACGAGGATCGCGTCGGCCCGGCGGATGGTCGAGAGACGATGAGCGATGACGAAGGTCGTCCGGCCTCTCATCAGCTCGGATAAGCCCTGCTGGATCGCGGCCTCGTTCTCGCTGTCGAGAGAGGAGGTCGCCTCGTCCAGGATCAGGATGCGCGGGTCGGCCAGGATCGCCCGCGCGATCGCGACTCTCTGGCGCTCGCCGCCGGAGAGCTTGACTCCGCGCTCGCCGACGACCGTATCGTACTTCTCGGGAAGCTTCGCGACGAAATCGTCGCAACGCGAGATCTTCGCGGCCCGCAGGATCTCTTCGTCCGAGGCGTCCGGGCGCGCGAAGGCGATGTTCTCCATGATCGTGCCGTCGAAGAGGAAATTGTCCTGGAGAACCACGCCGAGCTGCGACCGGTAGTCGGCGAGACGCACGCGGGAGAGGTCTTTTCCGTCCACGAGGATCGTGCCCGAGGTCGGCCGGTAGAAGGCGGCGACGAGGCCGATCAGCGTGCTCTTGCCGGAGCCGGAAGGTCCGACCAGGGCCGTCGAAGTCCCGGGCCGCGCGATGAAGGAGATGCCATGGAGTACGGGAACGCCCGGCTTGTATTCGAAGGTGACGTCCCGGAATTCGACCGTCCCCTTGACGGGCGGGAGGCTCGCGCGAGCCTCGTCCCCCGCGTCTTCCGCCAGCTCGTTTCGGATCTCCCGGATCCTCTCGAGTCCGGCAAAGGCTTCGGTGATCTGGCTGCCGATCGAGACGATCTGCACGACCGGGCCGACCAGCATAGCCAGAAGGGCAGTGAACTGGAACAGCTCGCCCATCGTCATGCGGCCGGCGAGCACGTCGTTGGAACCGACCCACAGGATCGAGACCGAGATCGCCCCGAAGAGAAGAGTCGAAAAGGCCGTCACGGCGGAGAAACCGGTCATGGTCTTGGCCACGTTGCGGAAGAGGCGGTGAACGCCCTTGGAGAACACCAGCGCCTCGCGGCGCTCGGCGCGGTACGCCTTGACGACGCGCACGCCGGCAAAGGATTCGGTTAGCCGGCCCGCCACCTCGGCGTTGATCTTGGAGCGCTGCCGGAAGAGAGGCCGCAGAGTTTTGAAGGCATAGAGCAACACCAGCCCGAAGAGAGAGAGAATCGCCAGCGCGATCGCCGTCAATTTCAAGTTCAACGCGAGCAGGATGACCAGGGCGATCACGGCGGTGAGCAGTCCGCCTGCGACCTCCACGAGGCCGGTTCCGACGAGATTGCGGATCCCTTCGGCATCGGTCATGACGCGGGAGAGAAGCGCTCCGACCTTGGTCTGATCGAAGAAGGAGACCGAGAGCCGGCCGATATGTCGCTGCACGCGCCGCCGCATTTCCGTGATCGATCGCTGGGCGGCCTTGCCGAGAATCTGTGACAGGGAATACGAGGTGATCGCCTGGAGGAGTGTCGCGCCCGCCGCGGCGAAGACGAGGACGGGAAGAAGCTCACGCCGCCCCTTTGCAAGGACCTCGTCCAAGAGGTATCGCGGCATGAAGGGGATGACGAAACCGGCCAGCCGGTTGATGAACAGAACCCCGAAGCCCAGGAACAGCCGGCCCTTGCGAGCCGCGACAAGCTCGCCGGCATCTCGGAGAATCGTCCGCAGAGGTGGGGCCTTCTTCTTCCTCTCCTCCTCAGTGCGCCCCCGGCGCCCCTCGCCACGGGGAAACCTGGACGTCACGCCCCCACCCAAGAGACCGGGCCGCGCCATCTATTCTTCTCCCCGACGGTCCTGCGGACCGCGGCACTGACTCTTCATTCGACACATCATGAGCACGCTCAACACCCTTCCGAGTCCCGGCATTTCGACTCCCGGGCGGAGGATCTTAACTTGACAAATAAGTTTTTCAAGAAATATGATTTTGTCATGGTCTCTTCCCCGGAAATCCACTGCATCACAGACCGGGCGCACGCGGCAGGGGTTCTCCAGCCGCTGCGCCTGGAAATTCTGCGCCTGGCGCGAGAGCCCGTGTCGGCTTCCGAACTTTCCTCGCGGCTCAAGCTCTCGCGCCAGAGGGTCAATTACCACGTACGCCTCCTGGCCCGAAGCGGGTTCCTGCGGCCGGCCGGACGGCGCCGCCGCCGAAACATGATCGAGCGGCGTTATGTTGCCTCGGCAAGAGCATTCGTTCTGTCTCCCGAGCTGCTCGGCGCAGTCGGAGCCGACTGGCGGAGTGTCGGAGACGCAGCCAGCGCCGGTTACCTGCTGGGGCTCAACTGCCAGATGGGATCCGACCTCGTCCGGTTGTGGCGAGCATTAGGGAAGACAGACAATCCGGCTCCGACCTGGTCCTTGAAGTCCCAGTTTCGCTTCGAAAGCGCCGAGCAGAGAGAGCGGTTCACACGGGCTCTTCAGGAGGCCGTCGTCCGCGTCCTGACCGAACACACGTCGCCGAATCTCAAGCCCGACGGCGCGCCCGCGCCCGGCCGGCCATACAGGCTTGTACTCGGCTGCTACCCCTATCTGCCACAGGAGAATCCGGAAACCTCCGCGGGAAAGCCCCAGCAAGAAAGCGAGCCAGCCGCTGGCTAGGAGTGCATCCGGATAGTCGTCTTCCGACGGGCGAGGACGACAAGCCGGGAACAGCCCAGGCGAAACGGCTCGCCCGAAAGCGAGCCGAACGACTCGATCCGATCGAAGCCCGCGCGCTCGAGCATCGAGACGATTTCCGGTAGGTGTAGATGCGGTGCCGCGCCAAACGGACCTCGCTCCGATCGCCGCGCGCCACCGTATACCGGTTCTCGATCCAGCCGGTCTCGTGGTCGTAGCGGTTCTGGGCCGTGAACCGGATGTCTCCCACCTCCATCTCGTGGCGTTCGCGAAACTGCGGCAGGATGACCTCGGCCGCCTTCAGAGCGTCGATGACGAAACGCGCGCCGGGCTTGAGCGTGCGGCAGACGGCTTCGAGAAAATCCAGGTCACCTGCATCTCCGAGCAACCCGAAGCTCGAGCCGCCGCAGAAGGCGCCGTCGAATTCTTCCCGCTAGGGCAGGTCGCGCCAGGGACTTTTCGAAGAAGTCCGCTTCAGCCCTGCTGGCCTCGGGCGGCATGGCCGCTCGCCAGAAATCCACGATCAGGCCGGTGAAAAAGGTCTCCCACCAGTTGGCTGTCGGCCGCAGGCGTTCGCTTCGCGAACGGCGGCCGAGAGAGTTCAAGACCGGGGCCTGGCCCCGACGGCGGGTCACGGGTAGTGCACTGTAGCAGGCCGCGGCGAATCCGGGGCAAAGAGCACCGACGCGCGAGTCAAAAATGTCTGTTGAGACGGCAGACTTATGTATGAAGCCGTGCTGCAGGAAACACGCGGGTCGCAACGCGACCGCCGCGGCCGGGAGTCGCTCGGCGCGAGTCAGCGGGCGGCGCCGTAGGGGTCGGGAAGGATCTTCTCCATGATGCGCTCGGGTTTGAAAAGCTCGGTGAAACCGACCTTGCGGTAGAGGCCGTGGGCGTCGGCGGTCACCAGCATCCAGCGGCGGAGGTTCTGAAGGTCCGGATGCGAAAAGACGACTTCCATGAACCAGGTGGCCAGTCCCCGACCGCGGTGCGATTCGAGCACGAAAACGTCGGCGAGGTATCCGAATGTCGCGTTGTCGGTGATCACGCGGGCGAAACCGATGAGGACATCCGCCTCGTAGAGGCCAAAACAGAGGGAATTCTGGATCGAGCGGTCCACGAGCTCTCGAGGAATTCCCTTCGCCCAGTAGGAGTGGCTCAGGAATTCATGGATCGCGCCGCGATCGAGCCTCTCCTTCTCCGTTGAGATCGTGAAGCCATCTCTTTTCCATTCCATGGTCACTCCGGATGCCTTGCCCGGCGGATCTCGGGCGTTTCGATGATCCGGATTTCGGCGGCCGGCTCCTCCACGGCCGCGACCAGCGTGGCCACCATCTGTCCGAGCGTCACGGGGTAGAGGCGCCGCGCCGTGTCCCGCGTCGGCGGGAAGAGCTGCTGGAGGCGATAAACAGGAAGAACGAGGTACGGCCAGCGGTGTCCCGGACCGAGCACGTACCAGGGCCGCACGAAGGTGGCGTTCAAACCGGCCGCTCGGATGGCCGCTTCTCCCTCCGCGCGCGCTTCGACGTATGCCTTCATGACCGGCGCCGGCTGCGCGACGCTGACGTAGACGAAGTGGGCGACGCCCGCGGCGGCCGCGGCCCTGGCCGAGGCCCTTGCGGACGCGAGATCCACGGCGCGGAATTCCGCGGCCTTCGCCGGGGAGGGGTGCGCGACACCGATCAACTGCAGAAGCGTATCCGCGGGCGCGACCCGGGAAGCGAAGGTCTTCTCCTCGAGCGCGTTTCCGACAACCGCCTCGCAGCCTGGAGGGACTTTCGCCTGCGAGCCTTCGCGAACCAGCGCTCGCACCCGGTGCCCGCGGGCGAGCAGCAGGGGGATCGCGCGCCGGCCCATGTAGCCGGTTCCCCCTGTGACGAAGACGAGCCTCGAAGGCTTCATCGTGCGGATGCCAACTCTAACTCGCGTTTGAGGTTACGGGTGCGTCGGCCGCACGGTGGTAGTGATCCGGTTTGGGATTGATCGAGGAGAGGCCCGCGAAAAACCCGCCCCGGAGCCGTCGGCGCCTCGTCGGCAGGCCGCAATTGTAGGAGCCGGCCGGCGCTGAGGGTTCCTCGCAGTCTCACCCAGGCGCCGGCGGCGCTCTTCCATGCTCGTCACCCATCACCTCCTCCGGCGCCGCCGGCTCCGGGGCTCTCACCTTCGCTCAAGCCGGACTGCGAGCCCGGCGACGGGACCGACTCCCGGAGGAGCGTGAGTGAAGGAGCAGGAACAGAACAACTCTCGCCTCGCCGCGAGTGCGACTGAACGACAAGCGACGGCCTGTCATGTTTACTCGAGATCCGAAGCGCTCAGTCCAGGCCCCGGCTTGAACTCTCTCGGCCGCCTGTTCGCGAAGCGAACGCCGCGGCCGAAAGCCGGAGGCGGGCCCGGCGCCGGGGCGGATAAGACAGGCACGTATCCGATGGACCTTCAACGTAGTTCACTACCCGCACGGCGCTTCTCATGCAGGTCCAGACGACGTTTCGGATCCTGGGTTACCCGGGGTCGCGGTTCTCTTCTTTCTGGGCGCCGCCGCCGGAGGTCTCGCGCTCGTTCTCGTCGGCCCGGCTGACCGGGCCAAGAGACGGCATCGAAAACCTCGCTTGCCCCGACGCGGCGAATTCAGTAGTCTGACCGGTGTTGCGTAAGGCTGCGTCGACCCGTCGCGCCACCGTCTGCCTGTTTTCGTTCCACCCCCTGTTGCTGTCGGAATTCGAGCGGCTCCTCTCCGGAGAGAACGAGGCTCGAGTGCTCGATCACCGCGTCGAGGCCAACCAGCTTCCCGAGGCCTCGCTTTCCGTGCCGCGCGCCTCCGTCCATGTCGTCGAAGCGCACACCCACCGCCAGGTCACGGAGGCCTACGTCGGGGCGATCTTCGGCCGCTTTCCGAAAGCTCGGATGATCGTGATCGCGGAAAAGCTCGCCGATGCAAACGTCTTTCCGCTGCTCCGCCAGGGCGTCAAGGGACTCCTCAAGTACTCCGAGGTCCCCGCCTACCTGCCCCGCACCCTGCGCGAGGTGGCGGCCGGAGGTTTCTGGGTACCGCGGGCGCTCCTCTCGGCTTTCGTGGATTCGACGCTCGATGAGTTGCAGCGTCCCCGGGCGGCGCCGGCCGGCGTGCGCATGAGCAAGCGCGAGCAGGAGGTCGTGGAGCTCTTGATGCAGAACCTCTCCAACAAGGAGATCGGCAGCAAGCTCCACATGTCCGAGCGCACCGCGAAGTTCCACGTCTCCAATCTGCTCGCCAAGTACGGCGTCCAGCGCCGCGCGGACCTGATCCTGCTCTTCGTCCAGGCCGAACGCGACCGCCAGTAGGCCGCTCCGAGCTTTTCCCCCGAATACTGCGTCAGCCCGGCCTCGACGTGTCGCTCCGGACACGCCTTCGGTCGGGCTTCCTTGTCTCGGGGATCTCTGTCGCGGCCTTCCGGACAAGCCGCTGCAGGGGCTTGCTATAGAGTTAGTTAGAAAAGGGAGGCGACTTTTCGGAAATGAGATGAGAGACAGCGCGCAGACGGCTCCGAAACATCCGGTTCACCCGATCGTGACGCTCGACTATCGGGTACGCATCCCGGGGATGATGTTCGTTGCCCTCTTCGCGGTATCGTATTTCGCCGGGCGGCACCACAGCCCGATCCTCATCGCGGCCATGATCCTGACGGGTCTCGTCTGGCCTCACGCCGCCTATTTTCTCGCGAAAAGGGCCAGGGACACCAAGCAGGCGGAGCTGCGGAATCTGCTCGTGGATTCCTTCATCGTCGGATGCTGGATAGCGGCCATGTCGTTTTCGCTCTGGCCGACGGTGGCGATGATCGCCACGATGATGAACGGCAACCTGGCCGTGGGCGGATTGCGGTTTGCGGCGAAGGGCGTGCTCGGGATTGTCATCGGCGTCCTCGCGGCCGGCGCCTTCCTGGGGTTCCACCAAGTCTTCGCGTCGGACATCGTAACGACATTCCTCTCGATCGGCGGTCTGCTGCTCATGACGTCCATGTTCGGCATCCACTCCCACCTCCAGACCTCCCGCGTCTACAAGGCCAAGAGCGAGCTGGCGGCGCAGAACGAGCAGATCCAGGAGCAGAACCGTCTGGTCGAGCAGGCGCGGCAGTCCGCGCTCGAGGCCAGAGACGCCGCGGAGGCCGCCAACCGCGCCAAGAGCGCGTTCCTGGCGAACATGAGCCACGAGCTGCGCACGCCCTTGAACGCGATCATCGGCTACAGCGAGATGCTCGAAGAGGACGCGCAAGGGGCCGGAAACGCCGGTCTCACGTCCGATCTGCAGAAGATCCGGTCCGCGGGCAGACATCTGCTCGGCCTCATCAACGACGTGCTCGACCTCTCCAAGGTCGAGGCCGGCAAGATGAAGCTGTATCTGGAAACTTTCGACGTGGCCGCCGTCGTCGACGAAGTCGTCGCAACGGCACAGCCCCTGCTGGAGAAGAACGCGAACAGGCTCGAGGTGCGCTGCGCTCCAGGCGTCGGGCAGCTGCGGGAGGACATCACGAAGGTCCGGCAAGTGCTCTTGAACCTGCTGTCCAACGCGGGCAAGTTCACGGAGAAGGGCACGGTTTCCCTGGACGTGTCCCGCGAGAACGACGTCACCGGGACCTGGGTCGT
>WNFV01004027.1_pt1 | contig 18455 bp, 13 predicted proteins | sample 5400101 | NCBI WGS metagenome assembly WNFV01 (sample SAMN13153361, study PRJNA577476) | soil metagenome | isolation source: 115 cm soil or saprolite under grassland replicate 1 | place: USA:California | collected 2016-06-15 | reverse complement strand
GGGTCGGCTCTCCCGACGTCAGCGATTCGGGTGCCCAGCACGACACCGGCGCCGACTGCGGATAGCCGGCGGCGAGGATCGAGTCCAGCGTCCCGTTGCTGCCGGGCACGACGAACTTCACCGGCACGGACTGGCCCGGCTCGACCGGATTCACCTGGGGCGGGTTCGCAACCGGCGGGGTGAATCCGCGGAACGTCAACTGCTCGAGCGTTCCGCAGCTGCCGTCGTGCGGCATCAGGCCGACCATCGCGACGTCGTCCTGGTGCTCGGCCGCGGAGCCTTCCCCGAGCGCGTCGAGGAAGACGATGCCCGCGATCGCGCCCGGCGGGGTGAAGCCGGTCGCCGCGAGCGGGATGCGCGCCGTGCCGTCGACGTGGCCGGCCGCGTCCGCGGTCAGAGCGGCGACCTGCACGTCGCCGGTGTCGCCGAGCCCCGGCGAGGTGACCCACACCTCGACGGCCGCAGCGGGCACGAAGCCGTCGCCGGAGAAGGTGACCTGCTGACCGGCCTGGTACGTGCCCTCGCAGTCCGGGCTTTCGGTCGTGACCGCGTGGACGGTGAGCGTGCCGAAGCCGACCGGCGTTCTCACGGTCGTCGACGGCGGATCGGGCAGCGCCACCGGGTTGGCGGGGAAGCCGGCCGGCGTGCGAACGGCCGCCGACGAGATGAAGGACTCGATCGCGCCTGCGTAGCCGTAGGCATGTCCCGACGCATTCGGATGGAACGAGCCGACGATCGGCAGGCCGGGGATGATGCAGTGGCCCGCGAGCGACCAGATGCACGAGCCGCCGTTCCCGGACGCGAGCGAGATCGCGTTGAGGTACGAGCCTGCGCTGCCGCAGATCTCGTGACCTGCGAACGCGCCCCGCACGTCGACGAAGTTGACGCCGGCCTCGCCGGCAGCTTGCTGCAGGACGCCGACCAGCCGGTCGCCCGCGCTGTTCATCATGTCCTGGTCGTCGTTCGTCAGGAACGGCTCGAGCTGGAGGCAGTCCTGCGCGTCGTGGTCGCTCGGGAACAGGCGCGGGTAGCCCGCGACGACGATCGAGGTGTCCACCGGGTCGACGACCGACTTGAGCTGCAGCTCGGTGCTCTTCACCGGCCAGAAGACGTTGTCGATGCCGGTGTTCACCGACGAGACGAACCGATCGGAGTGCGCGCAGCTCGGGTCCTGGCCGAGGCCGAGCCAGCGTCCGACCGCGCCGACGAGCGCGTTGATCGCGTCCGCCTTCAGCTTCTGCTCGATGCATGCCTTCAGCACGTCGGAGAAACCGGCGTCGTTGCCGCCGATCGTCATCGTCACGAGGTCGGCAGTCGCGTCGACGCCGGGCCGAGTGATCTGCGGCGGCTCCGTGTCGTGGAACGTCGTCGTGATGTTCGAGGTGACCGCACCGCTGCACGCGTAGAAGAGCGGCGTCGTCCCGAACATCGCTCCAAGCACCTCGGGATATGCGGCCGGCGAGCGGTGGCAGTAGTCGCTCGGACCGTCGGTCCCCGCGAAGAAGGGCGGGTTGCCTTCGCCGGAGGAGTACGAGTCGCCGAGCCCGACGATGCTCCCGTGCGGCACCGAGCCCGTCGCGATCCCGAACTCGCCGATCGCGAAGTCGATCGACGAGGTGATCGTGATGCTCGCGACGCGCTCGCCGCCCGTCGCGTAGAAGCCGAAGTACTGAGCGCCGTAGTACCCGTCCACGGCGATCGGACCCGACGTCGTCCCGTCCTGCGCGTACGCGGTGACCTCGAACACCGCGAAGGGGTTCGGCTCCGCGTAGAGGTAGAACGCGGACGTGTCGGGAGGAAGCGTGACGGTTGCGCTGAGCGCGCCGTAGGTCCAGTACACGTCACCGAGATAGCCGTTGCTCCACGTCTGCCAGCCGTCGGTGACGCGCACGTGGTCCAGCAACGGCGAGAACGTGACGGCGCCCGTCGGCCCGGCGACGCTCCCGACGAGGCCGTACGGCTGCGGGTCGAGGGCGAATGGCGTCATCGTGTACGGACCGAGCGTCGCGGGTGGCGCTCCGGTGCCGGGCGAGCCGTCGAAGACGATCGCTCCGGGTGAGGAGGTTGCGGTGCCGGCGCCCGTCAGGGCGAAGCTCAGGACAGTTGCGAGGACGACGAACAGAACGCGGACGCGGGACATCGAAGCGCTCCTTCGCTGGGGGGCGGAAACGGCGTGCGGCTCGCCGGCACCCGCGGAAGTCGCCCTTGCGCGTGCGGCTCTTCGAACTTACGCGTTAACCGCTGTCGATACAAGACCCCCTTCGAGGGAAGGACCGATGAGTTTCCACCGGCGCGATCGTCTACAGGGCAGACGGCGACGACGAGAAAGGATGAGGCAATGAGCGAGATCACTCCCTGCCTGTGGTTCGACACCGAAGGCGAAGAGGCGGCGAGGTTCTACGCGTCCGTGTTCCCCAACTCGAGGATCGTGGACGTCGCGCACTACGGCGAGGCCGGCCCGAGGCCCGCGGGAATGGTGATGACGGTCAGCTTCGAGCTCGACGGGCAGAAGTTCCTCGCCTTGAACGGCGGGCCCGAGTTCACGTTCAACGAGGCGATCTCGTTCGAGGTGAGCTGCAAGACGCAGGACGAGGTCGACACGTTCTGGAGCAAGCTCTCCGACGGTGGGGAAGAAGGTCCGTGCGGGTGGCTGAAGGACAGGTACGGCGTGTCGTGGCAGATCGTCCCGACGCGCCTGCCCGAGCTGCTCGGCGATCCCGACCGCGAGAAGTCGCAACGCGTCATGCAGGCGATGCTGCAGATGAAGAAGATCGAGATCGACGAGCTCGAGCGGGCCGCGGCGGCCGTTTGATCCGGACGCGCGTCCGGGTACGACCGGAGACGTGCGCCGCGGACTTGTCGTCTGCATCGTCTCGACGGCGCTCGCGCTCGCCGCGGGCGCCGCGGCGCGCGAATCGGCGACGAACGGCCGGATCGGCTACCTGCGGCCGCTCGGCGGCAACGAGCCGCCCTACGGCCGCCTGTTCGCCGTCAATCCGGATGGCGGCGGCGCCGTCGACCTCACGCCGGCCGGCTACACCGACGTGCGCAGCTTCGCGTGGTCGCGCGACGGTCGCCGCGTCGCGTTCTCGGCGATCCAGGACGGCGACCACGATCCCGAGCTCTTCGTCATGGCGAGCAGCGGCGGCGACATCCGCCGTCTGACCGACAACTACCTCTCCGACTTCCAGCCGAGCTGGTCGCCCGACGGCCGCTGGATCGCGTTCACGAGCATTCGCACCGGGCTTTCCCAGATCTATCGGATGCGCGCCGACGGCAGCGCTCAGCGGCGGCTGACGAACGCGTTCGGCAACTGCGACTCGCCCGCGTGGTCGCCGCGCGGGGACCTGATCGCGTTTCACTGTGCGATGGCTCTCGAGAAGATCTCCGTGATGCGTCCCGACGGCACGCACATCCGCACGCTGCTGCGCCGCAAGGACACGATCGACGGCGACCCGGCCTGGTCGCCGGACGGCCGCCTGATCGCGTTCGCCCGCGGCCTGCGCGGACCGTCGTGGGCGGGGCTCGGAATCTGGACGATGCGCCCCGACGGCGGCGGCCTGCGTCGCGTCGTCGCGGGCGGCGGCTCCCCCGCGTACTCGCCGGACGGGAAGTGGCTCGCGTTCGTCCAGGAGCGCGACGGCAACCAGGAGCTGTACAAGGTGCGCGCGGACGGCAGCGGCACGGTGCAGCTGACGAACACGTATGGGATCGTGGAGTCCGCGCCCGCGTGGCAGGCGGCGTCGTAGCGCGGCGAGCCGCAGTTGACCTATGACCTCAGAACGTGCCGGAGAAGCTCGCCGAGATGCCGTTCGTCAGGTCGGTGACGGTCACATCCGACCACTGAATCGACATCGGCGGGCTGCAGCTCGGCTGCAAGGCCGCGACCAGCGTCAGGCTGAACTCGGCCTTTCCGTTCTGTACCGGGAACTGCCCCTCGGCCGAGAAGGTCTCCTTGTTCGCGGCCTTGGGATGGTTGTCACCGGGGTTGATGCACGCCGCGCTGGCGGTGACGAGGACCTCGATCTGCGCCTCGTCGCCGAGCCCGGCCTCCTTGCCGGACACGATCAGGCTGTCGCCTGAGCGCGTCACCGACAGGGAGTTGTCGATGAAGTGCGGACTTCCCGCCCAAGCGACAGCCGCGAAAACGGCGGTCGCCGAAGCGGTCAGTGCGGTGAAGATGATGAAGCGACGCACGGGAACCTCCTTTGAGGAACGTTTCGTGCGCCTCGTCCCTTGCTCCCAAGACGGCCGGAAGCCGTGCTTTCTTTGCGAGCTCTGGCTCCAGCCGCCGACGTTTCCAAGACCGCTGCCTGCGGTAGGGGATCGAGGTCCTAGTTCGCAAGCAGAGGGGGGCTGATGAAGAGGACTGTCTTCGCACTGCTCGTGCTCTGCGCGGCCGTCGTGGCAAGCGCGGCCAGCTCGGGCGTGTACCTGCCGACGCCGGTCTCGGTCGCCTCGGGGCCGAGTCCGTTTGCGCCCGGCTGTGAAGGCGTTCCGCAGTCGGGGACGCTGTACGAGAACGCCGAGGTCGAGCCGCGGGTCGCGGTCGACCCGACCAACCCGAGTCACATCGTCGGTGCGTGGCAGCAGGATCGGTGGTCGAACGGCGGAGCTCACGGCCTCGTCGCGTCGACGTCCTTCGACGGCGGCGCAAGTTGGACCAGGTCGTTCGCCCACTTCAGCATCTGCGCGGGCGGGACCGTCGCGAACGGCGGCGACTTCCAGCGCGCGTCCGATCCGTGGGTGACGTTCTCGCCGAACGGCACCGTCCACCAGATCGCGCTGTCGTTCAACGGCACGAACGCGGACAACGCGATCCTGGCCAGCAAGTCGCCCGACGGGATCGTGTGGAGCGAGCCCGCCACCCTGCAGCGCGAGAACACCGGCTCGGGATCGCTCTTCGTGGACAAGGAGTCGATCACGGCCGATCCGTTCGACTCCAACTTCGTCTACGCCGTGTGGGATCGGAGCACGTTCCCCAGCGACAGCGTCAGCCTGGCGGCGCTCTGTTGCACGTTCGCGTTGCGCTCCCAGACCGTGTTCGCCCGCACGACGGACGGCGGGACGAGCTGGGAGCCGGCACGGCCGATCTTCGAGCGGCTGGGTGGAATCGCGTTCACGATCGGGAATCAGATCGCCGTCGTTCCGACGGTGACCGCGGTGCCGACGCTCGTGAATGCGATGTTCCTGTTCCGCGGCTCGGGTGTTCAGCAGTCGTGCTGTGACGTCGCCGTGTTGCGCTCGCCCGACCGCGGCGTCAGCTGGTCGGGGCCGATCAAGGTCAGCGACGTGGACACCGTCGGCGTCTTCGATCCGGACAACGGCCATGGCGTGCGGACCGGGGACATCATTCCGGACATCGCCGCCGGGGTTACCGCGGGACGCGTGTACGCCGTTTGGCAGGACGGCAGCTTCAGCGGCCCGCCGCGGTCGAAGGAGCACGCGGGCATCGCGTTCTCCCAGTCGCTGGACGGCGGCCGCACGTGGTCGAAGAAGATCGAGATCAACCAGGTGCCGGCGACGCAGGCGTTCACGCCGTCGATCGCGGTCGCAGCGGACGGCACCGTGGGAGTCACCTACTACGACTTCCGCAACAACACGTCCGCCCCGGGTCTCACGACCGACTACTGGTTCGTGCACTGCCATCCTGCGACGCAGGACTGCACGAGTCCGAGCAGCTGGGCGACCGAGACGCACGTTGCGGGGCCGTTCGACATGGAGACGGCGCCCAACGCGCGCGGCTACTTCGTCGGCGACTACGAGGGTCTCGCGCGTGCGGGGAGCTCGTTCGTCGCCTTCTTCGCGATGGCCAACGACGGGAACGTCGGGAACCGCACCGACATCTTCGCGTCGACGCTGAATCCGTAGCAACAGGCGGGGGGCCGCGCAGAGCGCGGCCCCCCGCGGCGCAGGCGCTGAGCTGAGCGCTAAGCCTCGAGCAACGGCGCGATCAACGCTGCCGCCCGCGCCGCTCCGTCCGACTCGACCGGCCGATAGTCGACCTCTTGCCCGATCGTCTCGGCGATCGCGGCGGCGATCGTCTCCGGCGTCTCGCGCTCGAAGTCCATGCAGCGTCCCGCGCCGTAGCGGGCGAGTCGGTGGCGGACGTGGAAGTTCTGCTCGAAGTGGTGGCGCAGCGGGAAATAGAGGAACGGGCGCCGGTTCGCCGTCAGCTCCATCGAAGTCGTCAGGCCGCCCTGGACGACGGCGAGGTCGCAGGCGGCCAAGTGCCGGTAGAGCTGGTGGACGTAGGCGCGCACCTCGAGTCCTTCGTGCGCAGGCAGCGTCTCCGGGTTGATCCGCGGCCCAGCGACGACGATCATCCGCAGCGCCGGCACCCGCTCCTTCGCTTCGGGGAAGGCGGCGATCACGCGCCGCAGGAGGTCGGCGCCGACGCCCGAGCCGCCGACCGTGACGATGCAGACCTGCTCGTCCTCGCGGTAGCCGAGCTCCGCCTTGAGCGCCGCGCGGTCGGCGAACTCGGCCGGATCGAAGCCGGTGACGTAGCCCGCGAAGCCGTAGTGCTCTTCGGTCCATTTGCGGATCTCCGGGAGGTGGGGCGCGAAGCGCTCGGGCACGATGTCCTCGGGGTTGCCGACGAAGACGGCTTGATCGCGCACGCGCGGGAAGCGCGCGATGTGCTCGATCATCTCCTCGTTGTAGTCGCCGGTCAGGAACGCCTCGTGGTCGCCGCCGTCCGGCATCGGCAGCCAGCCGACGAAGTCGGTGAGCCAGGCGTACGGCGTTCGCTTCTGCTCGGGGTTCTCGTGCAGGTAGTAGTCGAGCTCCCACGCCTCGTCGCCGATCCAGAGGTCGTACTGCTCCTCGCGGACGAGGTCGTGGAAGACCATGAAGTTCGAGAGCAGGATCTCGTCCATCCGCCGGATCGCCTGGAAGCAGTGCAGGTCGTGCTCCGCCGACTCGCTCTCGATGTGACGCGATTCGTTGGCGAGGAACCCGCTGGCCGGGTGGATCCGCTCGCCGCGGGCCTCGAGCACCGCCGTCACGGGGTGCTGCGCCAGCCAGTCGATCTCGAGGTCGGGATGAAGCTTCCGCAGCTCGTCTGCGATCGCCGCGTCGCGCTGTGCGTGTCCGAGCCCGATCGGCGAGGAGATGTAGAGGGCGCGCTTGCGGCGCGACTTGCCTCGCACCCAGCGGCGCGGCGGCGCCGGCTTGATGAAGTCGCGCAGGAGCAGGTTCACCTTCACCGGATCGCGGGCGTGGACGAAGTGGCCGCTGCCCTCCATCGTGACGAGCTTTCCACCTGTCGCATCAGCGAGCGCCTCACCGCGGCGATGCGGGCTGATCGCGTCCTCGTCGCCGTGAATGACGAGCACGGGGCAGCGCACCCGCGCGCAGAGCTCGCGGAGATCGGCCTCGGCGAGAAAGCGGCCCGTCGAGAGCGCGAGGAGCGTCTCGCCGTCGGTCTCGAGCCCCCAGCCGATCGCGTCCTCGATCGGCTTCGTCGAATGCGGCTCCGTGACGCACTGCGACATGAAGAACTCGACGAAGCCCGGGTAGTCGCGCAGCCAGTAGTGCGCGTTGAACTTGGCCCAGCCCTCGTCGGTGTCGACCTGCTCGTCGAAGGCATAGGCGTCGCGGTACTCGTGGCCCGGTGCGAGCGCCAGGGACGGAGCAATGAAGACGATGCCGCCGACGCGCTCCGGATGGTCCGCGGCGAGCACGAGGCACCGTTGTGCCCCGAGCGACAGTGTCACGAGCACGGCCTGCTCCGTCCCCGTCGCGTCCAGCACCGCGAGGGCGTCGGCTGCGTACTCGTGCTCGTTGTACGCCTCCGGCTCCGGCGGACGATCGGACTTCCCGTTCCCGCGCGGGTCGAACGCGAGCACGCGGCAGTGCCGCGCGAAGTACGGGATCTGCATCTTCCAGCAGCGCGAGTGCACGATCGCCCACGGCGGGACGAACAGCACCGTCGGCTCGCCCTCGCCGTAGACCTCGTAGAAGGTGCGGACGCCGTCGCGCTCGACGTAGCCCTCCCGATCCGGGTAGCGCGCGCGCGTCTGCTCGGACGCGGCCGGGCGCGAGACCTCGATCGTCATTGCGTCCTCCGCGCGAGCCAGGCCTCGATCCAGTCGAGGAGCTCTCGGTGTCCGGTCTCGATCCCCGAGAGCCGCTCGAGCATGATCCCCTCGTTGAACGTGTAGACGAGCGTGACCAGCGCCTCGAGCGGCAGCTCGAGGCCGAGCTCCTCGCGGACGGGAGCGAAGGCCTCGATGAGGACGGCTCGCCACTCGGCGTGCACCTGCGCGAGCCGTTCCTGGAGCTCGGGCCGGTTCCAGGCGAGTGCCTGCAGCTCGAGCCAGATCTTCTGGTAGGGGCGATCCTCGTCGAGATAGGCCATCGCCGTCCGCCACTTCTCGAGAAACGACGCGTCGGCCGCGTACAGCTCGCGCTGCCGCTCGATCAGCCGCTCGGTGAAGCGCTCGAGCACGCGCACGAGCAGCTGCTCCACCGAGCCGAAGTAGTAGTGGACGAGGCCGTGGTTCGCGCGCGCTTCCTCGGCGACGCGCCGCGTGGTGATCCCGGCCGCGCCGGCTTCGACGAGCAGCCGCTCGGCGGCGTCGAGCAGCGCCTGCTCGGTCTCGTATCCGGGGCGGACGGCGACCTTAGACATTTGACTTATCCATGTGACCAAATCCATAATGGGATGTCAAGGACCGAGAGGAGAGACATGGCCGTTGACGTGGACATCGATGTCGAGCTGCTGAAGAGCGAGATCAAGAAGACGTACGCGTCCGTCTCGGGCGAGCCGGAACGCGACTTCGTCTTTCCGACCGGCCGCGCCTGGGCCGAAGACCTCGGCTACCCGCCCGAGCTCGCGGACGTGCCGGACGCGGCGGTCGAGTCGTTCGCGGGCGTCGCCAACCCCTGGCAGCTCGGCCGGCTCGCAGCCGGCGAGCGCGTGCTCGACCTCGGCTCGGGCGCCGGCACCGACTCGCTCGTCGCCGCCCAGATGGTCGGCGAGCAGGGCCAAGTGACGGGCATCGACATGACTCCCGAGATGCTGGGCAAAGCGCGCGCGGCGGCGACTGAGATGGGTGCCGCGAACGTCGAGTTCGTCGAGGCCGATGCGGAGCGGCTGCCGTTCCCGGACGAGAGCTTCGACGTCGTGATCTCGAACGGCGTCATCGACCTGATCCCCGACAAGGACGCCGTCTTCGCCGAGCTCTTCCGGGTGCTTGCGCCCGGCGGGCGGATCCAGGTCGCCGACGTCACGATCCAGAACCCCGTCAGCGCGGAGGGCCGACGCAACATCGACCTCTGGACCGGCTGAATCGCCGGGGCGCTGCTGGAAGCAGCGTACGCCAGGCTGCTCGAACGACACGGCTTCGAACGGATCGAGACCGGCCAACTCGTCGACACCTACGGCCGCTCGAAGTTCGAAGACACCCGCCGCAAGGCGCAGAAGTACGGCGCGCGCGGCACCACCGTCAAGGCGTACAAGCCGGCCCGGTAATACGGTCGTCCGCGCGGGAAGATCAGCCGCGTCTCGCCCGTCTTTCGACTAAAGCCAGTCGAGAACACGGGGGGTGTTCGGCAATGAGAATCGTCCGGCTCTTCTTCGCACGCACACTGCTGGCCATGGTGGGGCCGATCCTGCTCGGGCTCTTCCTTTCAGGCTGGCTCGGGGTCGACGCACTGTTCGGCGGAATCGAACGTGTATCGGTGGTGGAGACGAAGTCGTGCCTGCACGCCGCCGGAGCGAAGAACATCAGCGTCACCAAGCGCGGCGTGACTGCGACGACCGACGGCAAGGAGCTCGAGGGCCTCGTCACCGGCGAGCTGAGGCAGGGCAACGCCAAGGTTGGCGTCGTCGTTCATGTCCTCGAGGGGGACTCGTTGCCGCCGAAGATCCCGTTCCGCTACGGGGTCATCTCGGCCCGGAGCGCCAACGCGCTCGTCTCCTGGAACTCCAGGGCAAAGAGGCCACAGCGGCTTCTCGACTGCATCCGCCACGCAGGGCAGACGTAAGAGGAGTTACCACCGCTCCCGAGCGTCATGTCGTGTTGACTGTCGCCGTGGCGACGATGGCCGACGTGGACGAGCTCGCGCTCGCGCTGCCGCAAACGACGAAGGAGGTTTCCGACGACGGCAGGCCGACGTACCTCGTGCACGGGAAGATGTTTTGCTTCCACCGGAGTCCGCGGCCCGATGCTGTCGACCCGGACACGGGTGAGCGGCTCGACGACGTGTTCGTCTTGCGCGTCGCCGACCTCGACGTCAAGGAGCTCATGCTCGCCGACGCCCGCGGCCATTTCTTCACGACGCCGCACTGGAACGGCTACGCCGCCGTGCTGCTGCGGATCCCGGATCTCGAGCACATCGACCGCGACGAGCTGTACGACCTGGTCGTCGAGGCGTGGTTGACGAGAGCACAGAAGCGCGTCGCGAAAGCTTGGCTCGCTGAGCACGAGCTCGAAGCCGGCGGCTAGTTCGCCACACTCAGGGGCGGGCGAGCGTGTCGACGTACGGCAGCCGAGCGACGACGCGGGGCGCGCCGCTGCGAAGCGTTTGGAGCCAGATCGTCGTGATGCCGCTCTCGCGAAGAACGCACGGCCGCCCTTGTCCCGGCGGCGGGCAGTCCGTTCTCGTGGCCGTGACGCGGTCGGAGGCCCAAACGATGCGCCCTCCGTCGAAGTCGAAGCCTCGTAACCTCGTCGGAGGAACGAACCGTGCGACAGTGCGCGCGTGGCCCGCGAGGTCGGCGACGACGAGGGCGCTGGTCTTCGCGGTCCCGTACTTCGCGAACGCGATCCGGTCGTCGGCGATTCGGACGCGGGTGTCGTGCGCGCGGAGCCGCAGCACGTGAAGACGCGGCGCCGAGCGCGAGCGCCAAGCCACCGTTGCCGGTCCCGTTCGCGCGAGCTCCACCAGGCGGTAGGCGACTGCGAGCTTTCCATCCTGCTGGAGAGCAAAGCCCAGGTCGACGTCGATTGGGGCGGGGCCGATGCGTGCCCGGTACGCGGCGCGGCGGACCAGCCGGTCGTAAACGACGACATCGCGGCCGTCGATCCAGGCGACGTGTCGCCCCGCGATCGCGACATCGCGGCAGCAGGCGCTCGAGAGGGCGGCGTCGTGGAGGACGCGCGGCGCGCCTCGGCGCGCGATGTCGCGCACGAGCACCCGCAGCCGCTCGCTTGCGCAATCGAGCTCCAGGTACGCCGCGATGCCGCCCTCGAGTGCGAGCGCGCTGCCGACGGTTGCCGTAAAGCATGTTCGAGGCCGGACGAGCGTCCTGTACGGCCCGGCCGGCGGACCCACGAGCGAATCGGTCGCCTCTGGACAGACCCGGCCGGGGCTGGGCGGGCAGCTCGGGTAGGCCCGCTCGAACGCGAGCAGCGTGCTCGATGCCGCAAGCGGCCGCCCGAGGGCCAGCGTGTCGCTGCGGTAGACGACGCGCTCTCCGAGAGGCTGCGTCCACAGGTGGAGCGAGCCCTTCCCGCCGGCCTCCTCTTCCCACACGACGCCATCACCGGCGAACGTCGGCCCTTGCCACAGCACGCGCGACGGATTCGCGCCGGGCGTCGCTGCGCGGCCCGAGCCCGTGAGGAGGAGAACGGCAATCGCCGCGATGATCCTTGCACCCGCCACCATTCACGAGTACAGACGTCGCAGATGGCCCCAGGTTGACAACTTCGTCTGCGCGGTGGGATGCTCGTCGAGCACGCTCGAGCTGGTCGCGCAGACGGCTCCTCCCCTCCGGGCCGTCGGCACCTCGTTCTCTCCGCGCGTGCGGTCGAGTTTCGGGAGGAGGAAACCGTGGTCAAGCGTTGGGCCGCCGTTCGCCGGCGCAACAAGGTGCTCGTCATCGCCGCCGTCGCGTTGCTCGCGGTGCCGGCGGCCGCTTTCGCGCACGACAGCGCGTGGGTGTTCACAGGCGAGACGGGGATCCTCAGCTCCGACGCAATCGATCAGAGCGGTGCGAACTGCGACGGTACGTTCGGGATCCCGTTCGGCACCGATCCGGCGTGGGTCCGCGTCGGCGGCAGCACCGACCCGAACACGCCGTTCGTCGAGGTGCGTGGGCAGGTGTACCACGCGCACATCAGCCATACCGACGCGGCACCCAACCACTTCACCAACGACCTCAACGCGTACCTGATCCCGGATCCGGAGTACCGCCACTTCATGGCCGACGGCGACATGAAGAACGAAGATCCGGACGAGTACGGCTTCCACGACCACGCGACGATGGAGAACGAGTGGGAGCGCGGCGGGATCCCGAAGTTCGCGTACCCGAGCCGCGGCGACCGGTCGACGATGTGGGGCCCGCTGATCTTCGACTGCGGCCACGGCGGCCTCGAGGGACCCGACGGCGAGGACGTCTTCCAAACCGAGCTCCATCCCGTCGCCGGCTGGGTGATCTACCGCCGCACTGCGGACGCCGACGGCACCCCGGACACGCCGGAGAAGCGGACGCAGAGCTGGGTCTGGTACGGCCCGGGGGACTCGCGCGGCATCGGCACGTCGATCGAGACGACGGGCGGGACGCTTGCGACGCCGGTCCAAACCACCGTCGCCGACGCGTTCTTCTCGAGCTGGGGCGGCGACGTGCCGGAGTCGCTCAACGGCTGCGACAGCGACGACGACGACTGCACGCAGGACAACGAGTGGCGGCAGAACATCCTCATGCAGGACTACACGTTCTTCGTGCCGGCGCCGCCGAAGCCGCTCGCAGATCCCGTCGCGGGCGAGCCGACGATGATCTGGGAGTCGGAGGACCATTGCAGCGAGGTGCCGAGCAGCCCCGGTAACCCGCCGGGCGACGACATCGACGAGGCGGGCGAGGCGGACGTCGTCAGCGATCCGACGGCGACGGACCTGACCGTCGGCGCGCCGGCGTGCACGATCCCCGACAGCGTCACGACGGCGACCGACGCGAACGGCGCTCCCGGCATCGAGGTCACGGTGCTGGCGCACTCGTCCGGGGTCACGTTCGACGCCAACGACTACGTCGCGTTCGCGCACCGCTACAAGGTCGGGTGGGACTACATCCCGTCCGACGCCGACGGCGTGCACACGTACAACGTGCACTTCGACAAGGTGCGCGTGTGGCGCAGCGGCGACGACGGCGACGCGGAGTGGCGCATGTCGGTGCGCGCGAACGAGCAGTGGATCGAGCCCGTCGAGGGCTACGGCGAGGACGAAGGAGACGGTCCGCTGAAGTTCTACGAGGAGAGCGCGATCGACGACAACGACATGGATTGCGAGGGGTCGGACGGCGACTGCAACGACTACACGATCGACGCGAGCGTGAACGTGAACGTCGTCGCCGGCGAGCCGATCAACGTGTGGTCGCGCGTGTTCGAGACCGACGAGCCGCCGGTCGACCCGAACGACCTGCTGCCCGAGACCGACTCCGACCGCTTCGGGCCCGGCAGCTACTCCTCCGGACTCGTCGAGAACGACGACGGCGCCTACGAGCTCTTCTACACGATCACCGACGTGACGAAGCCGCCGCCGACGCTCGGGTCGCTGACGGTCGGCACGCCGCAGTACGGCCCGAACACCGACACCGGCGACGTCGTTCGCGTTTCGGGCTCGACTCCGATCACGCTGGAAGGATCGGACGCGGCAAAGCTCGAGTACCGGTCGGCACCGTCCGGGGAGCCGCTGCCGTCGGCGTGGCAGTTCGACACGACGTCGCCGTTCGATGTCTCGCTCGCGGGCAATCCGGACGGGAAGGTCGCGATCCAGTACGCCGAGGTCTCAGCGGACGACATCGTCGCCGAGCGGCGCACGACGGTCCTCGAGCTCGACACGACGCCGCCCGTGCTCGATCTGCCGGAGGACGTCACCGTGTACGCCGATCAGACCGGCGGCAAGACGGTGACGTACGTCGCGACCGCGACGGACAACCTGCCGCCCGTCGCGACGCCGGTCTCCTGCGATTATCCGTCCGGATCGTTGTTCCCGAACGGCAAGAACGCGCCGCTGACGACGACCGTGACGTGCACCGCGACCGACAAGGTCGACAACACGTCGACCGGGACGTTCGACGTCACCGTCGTATCGCCGTTCGGCTACATCCCCGACTTCGTCGTGCTCGGTCGCGAGTGGGCGTCGCTCGCGAGCGGCGTGGTCGTCCAGAGCGGAAACGTCGGTGCGTTCGCGCCGAGCGCCGGCGTCCCCGGGCACGCCGGCTTCGAGGTCGTCGCGGGACCGTCGGCCTCGCTCCAGGGCGGCCCGCAGATTGCCGCCGAGAGCGACCTCATCGAGTCGTTCACGACCGCCGGCGACGTCTTCTATGTCGACCAGCTCTCCGCCGCAGCCGGCGCGGTGCTCGTGCCGAAGGTCGGCTACGTCCCGCTCTTCTATTCGATGCCCGCCGTTCCCGTGTTCGGCGCCGGCGGCGCCGACGTGACGCTGTCAGGGACGCAGACACTCGCCGCCGGCTCGTACGGCAAGCTGACCGTCAGCCCGAACGCGGTCGTGACGCTCACCGGCGGCGCCTACTCCTTCGCCTCGATCGAGGTCAAGGCAGGCGCCCAGGTGCAGTTCTCCGCTCCGTCGACGCTGCAGGTGGTCGGCCGGGTGCTGATCGGCAACAACGCGCAGTTCGCGCCGACGTCTTCGAGCGGCGTGGAGGCGCACGACGTCGTCCTCTACGCGACCGGGAGCGACGGGCCGCCGAACAAGCCGGCGAGCGCGATCGCCGCCGGCAGCTACGCCGTCCTCGCGCTCAACGCATATGCGCCGAACGGCACGCTCTCGCTCGGCTCCTTCACGATGGCGACCGGAGCGTTCGTCGGAGCGCGCGTCGCCGTCGCCGCGAACGTCACGTTGAGCGAGGACAGCGTGTTCCTCTGCCCCTAGCCTTTTGATTTACTGTCGGAGCACAGCAGCGCCGACCTACCGAGGAGCGGAAATGCGCGCAGCGTTCATGTCCATCGAGAAGGCCTTGTTGACCTACTTGGAGGGTATGACGCTTGCTTCGCAGAACGTTGAACTTGGGGGTCCTGGCGCACGTAGACGCCGGTAAGACAACTCTCACCGAGCGGCTGCTCTACGCCGCCGGCGTCATCGACGAGATCGGCAGCGTCGACAAGGGGACGACGCAGACCGATTCGTTGGCGCTCGAACAGCAGCGCGGCATCACGATCAAGTCGGCAGTCGTTTCGTTTGCGATCGACGACGTCACCGTCAATCTGATCGACACGCCGGGCCACCCCGACTTCATCGCCGAGGTGGAGCGCGTGTTGAGCGTCCTCGACGGCGCGGTGCTCGTCGTCTCGGCCGTCGAGGGCGTGCAGTCGCAGACGCGCGTGCTGATGCGCGCGCTCGAGCGGCTGCGCATCCCGACGCTCATCTTCGTGAACAAGCTCGATCGTGCCGGCGCGGATTCGACACGCGTGCTGAACGACATCTCGGAGCGGCTGACGCCGGCGGCGGTCGCCATGTCGTCAGTCGAAGACGACGCGTCGCGGGTCGTCGGTCTGCTCGCCGAGCACGACGACGCACTGCTCGCAGCCTACGTCGACGGCGCGAGCGTGTCATCGCGGCACTTGCGCGAGGCGGTCGCGGCGCAGACGAAGCGCGCGCTGGTGCATCCAGTCCTGTTCGGGTCGGCGCGCACGGGTGCCGGTGTGGTTCCGTTGCTGGCGGCGCTCGTGGACCTACTGCCCGCGGCCGCCGGCGACGCGGATGGACCCGTCTCGGGCACCGTCTTCAAGATCGAGCGCGGGCCCGGCGGCGAGAGGGTTGCGTACGTACGCATGTTCTCGGGCACCGTGCGCACGCGTGACCGGCTGCACTTCGGCCGTGACCACGAGGAGAAGGTGACGGCGATCGGCGTCTTCGATCACGGGACGGCGGTTCGGCGGCCGGCGGTGTCCGCCGGCGAGATCGCGAAGCTGTGGGGCCTCGGCGAGGTTCAGATCGGGGACCGGATCGGCGAGCTGCCCGGTCGCGCGATGCACACTGAATTTCCGCCGCCGACACTGGAGTCGGTCGTCGCGCCGGTCGACCCCGACGACAGGCAACGGCTTCGCGTCGCGCTCGCGCAGCTTGCCGAGCAGGACCCGTTGATCAACGTCCGGCAGGACGACAGGCGGCGGGAGATCTCCGTCTCGCTCTACGGCGAAGTGCAGAAGGAGGTCATCCAGTCGACGCTCGCGAGCGACTTCGGCGTCGAGGTCACGTTCCGCGAGACGACGCCGATCTACGTCGAGCGTCCGATCGGCACAGGCGAGGCCGTCGAGCTCCTGCATGCGGAAACAAATCCGTTTCTCGCCACCATCGGGCTTCGCGTCGATTCCGCGCCTGAGGGTTCGGGGGTCGAATTCCGACACCAGATCGACGGTCGCATGCTCCCGCTGTACCTCTACAAGACGGCCGAGAACTTCGCGGAACGCATGGGCGAGTACGTCCGCGAGACGCTGCGGGAGGGCCTCTTCGGCTGGCAAGTCACGGATTGCGTCGTGACGATGACGAAGTGCAGCTACAGCATTCCCGATGGCCCACCGTCGAGACGCGGTCCGCCCAGCACGGCCGCCGACTTCCGCAAGCTCACGCCGCTCGTCCTCAGGCAGGCGCTCGAGCGCGCGGGGACGGTGGTCTGCGAGCCGACGGTCCGGATCGCCCTCGAGATCCCGACGGATGCGATCGGGGCAGTCATGGCCGCATTGGCACGGCTCGGCGCTGCGTTCGAGACGCCGTCGCCGCATGGGAAGCTGTCGACCATCGACGCGGTCTTGCCCGCGGCGCGGGCGGACGAGCTGCAGCGGCAGCTGTCGGCGCTGACGGGCGGCGAGGGCGTGTTCGAGTCCAGCTTCGCCGGCTACCAGCCGGTGGGCGGCGACCAGCCGACCCGGCGACGCACGTAGGAGCGGTCAACCGGAGCGAGAATCACTCGGCGTGTCGTTGGTACTGCGCTGTTCGGCGTTGGCGGCGGTCGCGCTGTTCGTCGCGTCGCCCGGCCGCGCGCTCGCGGCTGACGTCGTGACGCTCCGGGCCGGCCCAAACCCGGTCGCGTACGGCGGCGACGTCGCGCTCACGGGAGCGGTCTCACCGGCAGCTGCCGGGGAGGCCGTCGCGATCTACGTGCAGGCAGGCGACGGCTGGTCGCTCGTCGGCAACGCGACCACGAGCGCGGACGGCGCCTTCTCCTACGTCGCGCAGGTCGCGACTCCCGCCGTCTTTCTCGCCCGTGCAACCGATGCCACCGGGAACGCGGTCGATTCGGCGCCTGTGGCAGTGCTCGTTCGGCCGCGAGTCGTCGCGTCCGTCGAAGGCTCGCGGCGAATCGCGGGACGTCTCTTCGTGACCGGGCGCATGCTGCCACGCGCCGCAGGCACGATCACGCTGACCGAGGGCGATCGCGTGCGGAACGTCACCGTCGACGCGAGCGGGCGCTTCCGCGTTCGGCTCACGACGACGCGCCTCTACCACTACCGCGCGACCGTGCGGCTGCGTGCGGCGCCGGGCTACGTGGCGTGGAAGCGGAAGTACACCGTTCGCGTCAAGCTGCGTCCGCTCGCGAACGGCTCGACCAGCCGCGCCGTCAACTGGCTCGAGTACAGCCTGCTGCTGCACGGCTACGCGTTGCCGCGCGTCGACACCGTGTTCGACTCGACGACCGCGGACGCGGTGATCGCGTTCCAAGCGGTTCACGGACTGCCGCGAACCGGCGCCGTCGACGGCCGCTTCTGGGAGCTCCTCCGGACGTCGGGGCGGCCGCATGCGCGGGTTCGGTCCGGCAGCCATATCGAAGTGGACAAGACGCGGCAGGTGCTGTTCGAGGTGCGAAAGGGCGAGGTTGTCTCGGTGTCGCACGTCTCGACCGGCGCGACCGGCAACACTCCCGTCGGCCGCTGGCGCGTCTACGCGAAGGGTCCGGGCATCAACGCGAAAGGGATGTACGACTCGCTCTTCTTCCTGCGTGGCTTCGCGATCCACGGCTACTACTCGGTGCCGTCGTATCCGGCGAGCCACGGCTGCGTCCGAACGCCGATCTGGTTCGCCCGAGGGATCTACTCGCGTTGGGGCGTCGGGACGAGCGTGTACGTGTTTCCGTAGCGATCTCGAGGCGAAGCGTCGAATTCCTGATCGTTTAACGGTCTCGTAAGAGAGGCGCAAGGTTTGCTGCCTATCCTCGCCGCGTCGTGCATATGAGGTCCATCGCGTCCGCCACCTGCGCAGTGCTCGCGCTTGCGGTCCCTGCGCTCGGTTCGGGTGCAGTGAGCACGGGAGCGGGCAGCTGGACGGCGACGGCGAGCATGTCGGTCGCGCGCGGAACCCTGACGGCGACGCTGCTCGGGAACGGGCGCGTCCTCGTCGTCGGTGGCGCCCAAGAGTCCACCACCGAGCTGTACGACCCGCCCACCGGCACGTGGATCCCGGGCGGGACGCTGAACGTGCCGCGCTGGCTTCACGCTGCCGTGCGTCTCGGCGACGGACGCGTGCTCGTCGCCGGCGGCGGCGCATACACC
>WNFV01005118.1_pt1 | contig 18457 bp, 10 predicted proteins | sample 5400101 | NCBI WGS metagenome assembly WNFV01 (sample SAMN13153361, study PRJNA577476) | soil metagenome | isolation source: 115 cm soil or saprolite under grassland replicate 1 | place: USA:California | collected 2016-06-15 | reverse complement strand
ACATGGCGGAGCATGGTGGCATAGCGCACATACTCGCACGCATGCGTCGCGGCATCGTAATTGCCACCGCAGCCCCAGTTTTCATTGCCCACCCCCCATAGCTTCACGCCAAACGGCGCGAGCGCACCGTTCCTGGCGCGCTCGCGCCCAAGCGTTGTCGCAACAGCTGTGTTGCAATACTCCAGCCAATCACACAGCTCTTGCGGCGTGCCGCTGCCGACATTGCCGGCCAGGTATGGCTCGGCGCCAATCGCGGCGCAGAAGGCCAGAAACTCGTGCGTGCCCAGGCTGTTGTCATCCTCGACCTGTAGGCCGCAGGACATGCCCAGGCGCACCGGGCGCTCATTCGCCGGCCCAATCCCATCGCGCCAGTGGTAATGATCGGCGTAGCAGCCGCCTGGCCAGCGCAGCATCGGCACCGGCAGCGCGTGCAGCGCCGCTATCACATCGGTGCGAAAGCCGCCGCGCTGTGGAATATCGGTGCGGTTGGCGCCGACCCACAATCCATCGTAGCAGCAGCGCCCGAGGTGTTCAGCAAAGTGCCCATACAATCGCGGCGAGATGGTGCCGATTGGTGCGTCGGCGCGAATGGTGAGCGTAGTATTAGACATTTGGCTGTACCTCTAATTCAGCTCCAACACCACCACTGACAGGGCTGGAAGCGTTGCGATGAACTGGTTATCTTGTATGGTCGTGCCTTGGAATTCGCCGGGGCGCACCTGTTCCGGCGCATCAAAGGTCTTATGGGCCTTCATGCGATCATCGCATCGTAGGCAACCCTCGTGGTTGCCCGCGATGATCACGATGATCGGCATTGTGGTGCTGCTTCGCCGAGGCGACCGGCGCCCCTACATTCGGCGATTGCATTGACCTCAATGATTCATCTCCGGCCGTTTGTGGCCACCCATTCGGCACATGATCAGCGCCCGGCCAGGCCGGTGGTCGCGATCCCGGCCACGATCCGCCGCTGGAAGATGATGTACAACACGAACGGCGGCAGACTCGCGATCACCGCCGCCGCCATCGTGATCCCGCGCTGCTGGTAGTTGCCCTGCCCCAGGATCGCCAGCCCCGCCGGCAGCGTCAGGTGGTTCCGGTCCGACAGCACGATCAGCGGCCAGAACAGGTCGTTCCACGACCCCAGAAACGTGAAGATCCCCAGCGCGATCAGCGTCCCCTTCACCAGCGGCAGGCAGATCTGCCAGTACACCCGCAACCGCCCCGCCCCATCCGCCACCGCCGCCTCCTCCAGCTCCTTCGGGATGCTCTGGAAATGCTGCCGCAGCAGGAAGATCCCGCCCACCCCCGCCCCGGCCGGCCAGATCAGCGCATTTGGGCTGTCCAGAAAGTTCAGGTTGCGCAGCAGCAGGAACACCGGGATCAGCGTCACCGCCCCCGGCACCATCAGGCTGGTCAGCAGCACGAAGAAGATCACATCGCGCAAGGGAAACTCCAGCCGCGCGAACGCGTACGCCGACAGACTCGACAGCAGCAGCACCAGCGCGGTGATCGACAGCGAGGCGAACATGCTGTTCAGAAACCAGCGCAGCACCGGCAAGGTCGGGTCGTTCAGCACCCGCACAAAGTTGTTCAGCGTCGGGTGCGCCGGCAGGTACTGGATCGGCCAGACCATGGTGTCCTGCTCGGGCGTGAAGGCCTGGCTGATCATATAGGCGATCGGGATCAGGATCACCACCCCCAGCGCCAGCAGCGTCCCATACAAGGCCAGCAGGCCCATATCCACGCGCCGCCGCCGCCGCGCCGGCGCCGCCGTCAGTGTTGCAGCCATACCTGTTCTCCTCCGCGCATTGCCGATTGTCGATTGCCGATTGCCGATGGGGCTGCGGTGCTCGGTTCTTGGTGCTCGCCCCCGTCACGCCTCGCGATTGCGCAGCAGCGCAAACTGCAGCAGCGTCACGACGATCATAATCGCGGCCAGACTGACCGCCATGGCCGAGGCGTAGCCCATGCGGAAAAACGCCCAGGCGGTCTGATACAGATAGATCAGCACGGTCTTGCTCTCGTTGCCCGGCCCGCCCTGGGTCATCACAAACGGCTGGCCGAAGATCTGCATCTCGGCAATGAACTGGGTCACGATCACAAACAGCATGGTCGGAATCAGCAAGGGCAGCGTGATGCGCCAGAAGGTCTGCAGCGGGCCGGCGCCGTCGAGCTTGGCGGCCTCGTAGAGATGCTCGGGGATGTTCTGCAAGCCGGCCAGGAACACCAGCATCGGGAAGCCAAAGGTCCACCAGATCGTGGCGGCCGAGATCGCCGGGATGACCAGCTTGGCATTGCCGAGCCAGATCGGGCGCGGGCCGCCCATGACATCGGTGATGTAGTAGTTGAGCAAGCCGCGCTGGGGGTCGAAGACCTTCTGAAACAGCAGCCCGACCACCGCGACCGAGACGATCGCGGGCAGGTAGTAGAGCACGCGGAACAGGTCGCGGCCGGCGAAGGAGCGCTTGAGCGCGACGGCGGTGAGCAGGGCGATCACGACCTTGCCGGCGACGATCAGGACCGCGAAGGTGAGGGTATTGCCGAGCACCTTCCACCAGAGCGGGTCGGTGGTCCAGAGTTTGACGTAGTTATCAAAGCCGACGTACTTCTGGGTGACGGCGAGGATCTTCCAATCGTAGAGCGACATGCGAAGGCCGTAGAGGATGGGGCCGACCAGGAAGACGGCGAAGAAGAGCAGGTGCGGCAGGATGAACAGATAGTTGGGCAGCTGTTTGCGCAGCTGGCGTAGGCGCACCTGCTGCGCGGTCCGGCCGGTGCTGCCGGTCGATAAGGGCCGAGAGGATTCCATGGCGCGCTCCCTTGTAGGGCGAGCGCGAGTGGACAGTGCCCACTCGCGCCCCACCGAACATTAGCTCCGATCGAGGATCGCCTGCACCTGCGTGTGGGCGTCGTTCATCGCCTGATCCACGGGCGTAGTGCCCGCCAGCGACGCGCTGAACGCGGCCTCGTAGATCGTCACGATCTCGTTGATATCCGGATGGGTTTGCCCCGGCCGGCCGAACTCCTTGAACTCGGCCGAGGCCGTCTTGCCGGATGGGATCTCCTGGACACTCGGCTTTTGCTGCACCGAGAGCCGCGCCGGCACCTGGCCGGAGGTCGCCCAGGTCTCGCCGTTATCCGACAGCCACTTAATCAAGTCCTTGGCATCCTCGAGCGCCTCACCCTCCACGCCGGTCGGAATGACCAGCAAGTGCGAGTCGAACCGTACCGCCTGCTTGCCGTCCGGTGCCAGCGAGTTAAGCGGCATCGGCTTCATAACAGCCGCGGAATCTGGATTGTCCTTGAAGAAATTGAGCGACCATGTGCCATCCCACATATAGGCGATCGAGTTGGTTTTAAACAGGTTGGGCGGGGACGGGACGCCGGGTGTCGCGGGCGGAACAACCCGGTATTTGAAGATTAGGTCGTACCAGTATTGAACGGCGGCGATCGTCTTCGGGTCGTTCAGCAACGACTTCTTGCCTTCGAAGATGCCGCCGCCGAACTGCCAGATTGTGGAAGGCAGCGTGAAGCGTTGCCAGGAGCTATGAGTGGCCCAGATCTTCACCTTGTCGGGGTTGAAGCCATCCTCGTTCGGATGCTTTCCGGCCTCGTCGACTGTAATCTTTTGGGCCCACTCGATGAATTCGGTGCCGTTCTTGGGCGGCTTCTCGGGGTCAAGGCCGGCATCCTTGATCACTTTGGTGTTGACCCAGTTGATCCAGCCATGGTTATCGAACGGCACCGCCTGGGTCTTGCCATCGATCGTAATCGCATCGATCAGGGTCGGGTTGAAGTCGTCCTTGGGTACCAGGCCGGTGCTGAAGAAGATATCGTCGGCCGGCTGGAGCAAGCCCTGAGCAGCGAACTGCTGAATCGCCCAGCTGTGCATAATCGCCAGGTTGGGCGGCGACTTGGCGACGATCGAGGTCGGCAGCTTCTGGTAGAACACGTTCCAGTCGTAGGTTTCCGAGCGGACCGTGCGGTCGCCCTTGGCGGCGGCATAGGACTTGAGCATCTCCTGCATGGTCGCGCCATCGGCGCCACCCAGGCCGTGCCAGAACACCACGGTCTTGGCACCGCTGCCGAGGGCGTTGACGACGGGCGTGGGCTCGGGCGTCGGCTCGCCGGCGGCGGCGGTCGGGGCGGACTCGGCGGGTGCGGCGGTCGGGGCGGCCTCAGCCGGTGCCGCGGTGGCGCCGGCCGCGGCCGGCGCGGCGGTGGCGGCTTCAGCAGCCGGCGCGGCGGTGGCGGCGGCCGCGGCCGGCGCGGCGGTAGGTGCAGCGGCGGGGGTGGTGGCGCCGCCACATGCAGCCAGCGTGACGCCAGCAGCGCCGAGGGCGATCGCTCGCAGGGCGGCGCGGCGGTTCAGGGGTAGCTTCTGGTTCGTCTCGGCATCGATAGCCATGATGAATACTCCTGACGGTTGCGGGTGCGCAGCCCGAGCGGGCCACAACACCCTAAAGGCATCTGTACTGCGAATGTATTGATGGATCTATCACCCTGTAGTCGCGCGGGTAAATCACCTCCTCCCGATGCTAGCCACTATATCCAGCGGTCGTCACTACGGTGAATGAGAGCGGAGGCAGGCGCAATGAGATACGCCCATCTTCGACCCGCAGACCGTCCAGCTGCTTCGACCCAATCAGGTTGGGCTGCGCGAAGGTGTTGACGGCCTTGGGATCGCTGCCCGACAGCTGGTAGGCTGCCGATACCTGCGCAGGCGCCGCGCCCTGCCAGCCGATATCGGTAGTCACCGCTTCGTGCTGGCTGCGGTTCACAATAAACACTGCCCCACGATCGTTGGCCTGATCGTAGCTAGCCGATACGTCGAGCAGTGGCATCGGGCCGAACAGCTTGGTGTCCGCTTCGGGCGCGCTCGTCAGCGGCTCCAGTGATTGGCCGGCAGCGTGGTTGCTGAACAACATAAATGGGTAGAAGGTGGTCTGACGCAGCAGCTGATCATTGGTCGTCAGCAGCGGCGAGATCGTGTTGACGATCTGCGCCAGGCAGGCGATATCCAGCACATCACAGCGCCGCAGGAACACGCTCATCCACTGGGCCACCACCAGCGCGTCTTCAAGGTTGTAGATTTCTTCGCTTAGGTGCGGCGCCTCTTGCCAGCCGCCACGCCCTGAGCGGTCTTTATACCAGACATTCCATTCATCCCATGAGAGTAAGACATTGTGGTTCGAGCGCAGCTTGGCCTTCACATAGCGCAGCAGCCCCGACAGCGTGTCCAGGTGCGATTCGAACTGGGCCGAAAGCGCGAGGTAGCTGGCGGTGTCATTCTCATAGTTGGTGGCATAGTAGTGCAGCGCCAGGTAATCCACATGCTCCCAGCACGTCTCCAGAACCACACGATCCCATTCAGGATAGGTTGGCATCTCAGTATTCGACGAGCCACACGCCACGAGTTTCAGCTTCGGATCCTGCCAGCGCATCATTTTGGCCGCCTCGCGGGCCTTGCGCGCATATTCCTCGGCATCCAGGTGGCCGATCTGCCATGGCCCGTCCATTTCGTTGCCCACGCACCAATATTTCACCGCGTGCGGCTCGGCGTAGCCATGCTTCACCCGCATATCAGCATATTGTGTGCTAGCCGGCGCATTGCAGTACTCGACCAGCGCGGCCGCATCGGCGATTGTGCCAGTGCCAAGGTTGACGCCCAGCATCGGCTCAATCTTCATTTGGCGGCAGAAATCGATGAACTCATTCGTGCCGAACTGATTTGTCTCAGTCGACTGCCAGGCCAGCTCACGCCGGCGCGGGCGCTTATCGCGCGGGCCGACGCCATCCTGCCAATCGTAGCCGCTGAGCATGTTGCCGCCGGGGTAGCGCAGGATGCTCAGGCGCATCTCGCGCAGTGCTTCCTGGACATCGCGCCGAAAGCCGCGCTCGTCGGCATGCGGCGAGGCCGGATCATAGATGCCGCCGTAGACGCAGCGGCCCATATGCTCGGCGAACCCACCGAACAGCAGCGGCGAGATCGTGCCAATCGTCCGCTCGTTGTCGAGCAGGACGCGCGCGGTACGCGGGGTGTGACTCATTCAAGTCCTCTTGGTATTTACTAAAAACCTCACGAATGGTATATATATAGAACCAGAATCGAGAGCAGGTGCGGATGCGGGTAGTATTTGATGCGGGGTGGCTGCGTTGCATGCATCTCGGCACCTCAGCCGATCTGTATCGCTAGCCGTAGCGACTGCTGCTGTTTCAAGAACGTTTACTAGAAGGTTCCCGTAATATACAAGAATAGTCACTATTTGTCAACTAGCAATTGTGTAGAATATCGTGTATAATTATACTAGAAGCCAACAAAACACAACACAACAGATGAGGCGTCTATGAACAAGCGACGGCCGAGCATGCGCGATGTCGCGGATGCCGCAAGCGTTTCGGTCTCGGCGGTGTCGTTGGTGGTGCGTGGCAAGCCAGGCGTCGCGGCCGAGACGCGCGAGCGCGTCTGGGAGGCGATCGCCCGGCTTGGCTATACGGTGGCTGTCTCCGAAAACGGCAAGACATCGACAGTCGGCCTGCTGATCGAACGCAGCTCTATGCCGGTGATCCTGGACATCTTCTATGGCGATGTCATCCGCGGCATTCAGACCGAGGCGCAGCGGCTGGGCTACCAGGTGCTGCTGCATATGTTCGATCATGCGGCCGAGAGCCTGGAGAGCCTGCGCACCAGTCTGGCGGGCGAAGTCGATGGGCTGGTCGTGGCGAACGACGGCGATATCACGCCGGCGATGGTGATCCAGCTCGAAGCGCTGCAAGCGCCGCTGGTGCTAATCGAAAGCTATCTGCCGGGGCAGCAGCTCCCGTGCGTGCTGGGCGATAATTTCACCGCCGGCCACGCGGTGATGCAGCATCTGCTGAACCTTGGTCACCGTTCGATCGCCATTTTGCGCGGGCCGCGCAAGTACAGCAGCCTGAATGATCGTCTGAAAGGCTGCTTTGCCGCAGCGGCCGAGGCCGGCATACTGATTCCAGCGGAATACATGCCGCATACGGTATCCGGGCATCCCAAGAAAGGCTACGTGCAGATGCAGGAGATTCTGCGGCTGCCACAGCGGCCCACGGCGATCGTCGCGATCAGCGACAAAACCGCCTTTGGCGCGATGGAGGCGATCAAGGAGGCTGGTCTGCGCATTCCAGAAGATATCGCGATTGTCAGTATCGATGATGTCAGCGAGAGCGCCTACACGCGCCCGCCGCTTACCAGCGTCCACATCCCACGCCTGGAGATGGGCATCCTAGCAATGCAAAAGCTGCACCGCTTGATCAATGGCGAGCCGGAGGTGGCGGTAAAGAGTGTGGTATATGGCGAACTGGTCGTGCGCGAGTCCTGCGGCGCGTTGCCGGAGATGCGCAGCGGGCGCGGCGCAACGAGCCTGGCCGGGCTAGCGCGGGCGTAGCCGATCAAAACGGCTTAGTTTAGACCAAGGACGGAAGACGGAAGACGAAAGAACCCCGTGGTTCGTCCTTCGTCCTTCGTCCTTCGTCGGTCGTCCGTCGTCCTCTCCCCCTGTGCAAGAATGCCACCTATCGCTCGTTTATGCTACCGATACCCGTCACAGTCGCATGTGGCGGGCAATTTGCGTCACCGCAGTCTCACCGCAGTCGGGCCGAACTGCTACCGCAGAGTCGCTCTGCTATGCTGTGAATATCGAAACGGCAAGCACTTCAGCCGGCAACACGCACTATCAAGGAGACAGCGATGATGGCACACAAAGCGGCGACAAACACTTCATCACATCGGCCCGCCGGCTCACGGCTGAGCGCACGCCCACAGGCTAATGAATCGCTCGATCCCATGCAGCTGAGTCTGCCCGCGTTGGCTCGCCGCTGCGCGACCGAGAGCGATCACTTCTACCACAACCGTCCCTACGATGCATGCTTCGCCTATGAGCTGTTCCGGCGCGCACTGGTCGAGCGCGACGAAATCGCCTGGGAGCATATTTACATCCACTACAGCCCACTGGTGGAGAGCTGGGTTCGTCGTAGCGGGGCCTTCGTCGGCAGCGGTGAGAGCAGCGAGTTCTTTGTCGGCGCGGCGTTCACCAAGTTCTGGCGCGCAGTCTCACCCGAGCGCTTCGCGACCTTCGCGACACTGGCGGCGCTGCTCTCGTATTTGCAGCTCTGCACCGGCTCGGTGGTGATCGATAGCGTGCGCGCCCAATCCTGGGCCGAGATGGTGGCGGATGACTCGCTGCCGGCCGATCAGGCACCGCGAGGGTCGGCCGACGATGAGGCGATCGATCGCGTGAGCCGCGCTGAGTTCTGGCGCTATATCGATACGCAGCTGCACTGCGACGCCGAGCGCGCCGTGGTGCTGGGCTCGTTCGTGCTGGGCATGAAGCCGGGCGAGATCTGCGATCAACGGCCTGATCTCTTTGCGAGCGTTAGCGATGTCTATAATGTCAAGCGCAATGTGCTCAGCCGGCTGAGCCGCAACCCCGAGCTGCGTTGGCGATTGAGCGCGTAGGGACAGGAGACAGGGGACAGGGGACAGAAGGCAGTAGCCAGTTATCAGTCACACAAAAGCCACTCAGTCGTCAGTTGTCGTTTGTTGGTCGTCCATCGTCAGTCGTCGGTCATCCATCGTCAGTTGTCGGTCGTCGGTCGTCGGTCGTCGGTCGTCAGCCGCTTCGCTACCGCCATAACCGCCCCGGTGGCAGCGATCATCACGATCGCAATCGCGACCAGCTGGGCGTTCCAGCCGGATGTACGCAGATCGCGCACCTGGTGCAGGATATAGCTGTTGTTGATCCAGCCAGACACGGCCCAGAGCGGAAAGATCTCGCGGCTAAGATAGAACGCCACCAGTGATAGCTTGCGCAGCGCGCCGGGGCTGTGCGGGATCAGATCCAGGTCGTAGCGAATCAAGATCAGCGTTGCCCAGCCGACCATCAGCGCGGCCGGAACCGCCGGCAGCAGCGGGCGCCAGCGGCGCAGTGAGTCGAACAGCAGCGCCAGCCCCAGCATACACCAGGGCGCCAGCAGCGTCAGCCGCCGCAGACCAAATGCGCCGCTGCCGTGCCAATCGGGCAGCCATGCGTTGTACAAAAAATATGCCACCACTGCGGTGATCAGTGCGGCGGAAAGGTAGCGGCTGCGCCTCCACAGCAACATCAGGCTGAAGATGCCGACAAACAGCGCCGGTGTCCAGGGTAGCAAACCGTGCAGCGGCGCGAACAGCATATCCACACCCTTGAATGCCTGCGGGGTAACAAACCCAGCGCCCTGTGGGATGAGCAGAAATGCGCCGTAGATCAGCTGCCATGCGATCATCTGTGGGCTGAAGAGCAACACCAGCAGGGCCGCCGCCACGCCAGCGCCGGATAGTAGGGGCGCGAGCTGCCGCCCACGTTGCTCGGGTGCCGCCCAGAGCGCCGCAACCAGCAGCCGCACGAACGTAAAAACCGGCAGCAGCAGCACCAGCCCGCTCACCCAGTATGTGATCAGCATCAGCCCGGCCGCCACGCCCAGCTGCGCCCAACGCCACACGTTCGGCCGCTCCTCCAGGCGCAGCCACACCAGCACGTACACTGTCGCCGTCGCCGCCGACAGACCGTGCGCAAAACCGCCCTCGCGCAGCGTATAGTACAGCAGGTTCGAGCCAAAAAAAACCGTCACCACCGCCAGCAGCGCGTTGGGCGGCGCAACCCAGCGCCGACAGATGCGGTAGCCGACCAGCATCAGCACCAGCCCGGCCAGCGCGCTGCCAAAGGTCGTCAGCACGAAGTAGATCGGCGCGTAGCCATCGGCTTGCCAGGGCTGGCCCAGCGCCCGGCCACCAAGCATGATCACGTGCGCCGCACCATACAGCGGACTCCACAGCAGCGCCGGCCCGATCGAGAAGTAGTTGACGTAGTAGCCGGTGGCGGTTCTGGGCGTCACATGTTGGTCGGGAGTCTGCTGATCGGGCCAGTCACGATAGTCGTTCCCAAAATTGAGATCGCCGTCGATCGTCAGCGAGCGCAGGTACACGTAGTAGCCCATGCCATCGCTCTTGATCGTCGGAGTAAAGGCCAGCACGACCGTTACAACGAAGAGAACCAGCAGCCAGTTGTACGCCCGACCATCGGTGCTCGGCCACAGGCGCGGCAGATACCGCAGCAGTATGAGCAGTGCTAGCGCCGCGACGGATACCGCGCCGATCGCGAACACATACGAGGCCAGCCGCAAGCGTGCTTCGGGTAGAAGTGGATCAAGCAGCGCCAGCGCTGCCAGCGCCAGCGCCGGCGTTCCGCCGATCAGCAACCGTGGCAGGCGCAGCAGCAGCGCACCGATCGCCAGCAGCAGCAGCCCAGCCGGCAACAACGGCGCTAGCCAAAGCTCGCGCACCTGATCGAATGGCTTTGCCTCCGGCAGGCGGTCAAGCGCGATCTGATCAAGCCCGACCACAACTCCGCGCGGGTCTTTGGAGCGAACCTTCATGGCGCTTGTGATGCCGATCGCGATCTCCTGATCGTCGGGAACTCGCAGCAGTGCGCGATACACGCGCGCGCCGGGGGTGAGGATCACAGTGCCTAGCGGCCGGTTGCCTGAGGAAAGTGTGACACGGCGTGGCTCGCCCTCGGGCGGAAACATGCGCAGCGTCAGAACCGCCTGGGCAGCGCGCCCAGGTGTCCACAGACGCACTTCGCTGGCGTCCTTCGACCAGCGAAAGGTCAAGCTAGGATTAGAGGTGCTGGTTTCCGCCTCGTGGAAGTTGAGTGCGGCGCCATCGTCGGAAGCTGTGCCGATGTCGATCTGCTGATGCGCGCGGCCCTGCGCTTGCCAGCCTACGCTCGCGCCGAGCGCGGTCAGCAGCAGCAGTGCGGAAATAATTGTGTGAGGGGCAAATATACTGGTGGCGCGCATGGCACTTGGTGGCTATCGATTCGCGCCATCATACCACCCGTCGCCGCTTCTGACCAATCATTGTAGCCTGCGGCAGCATGGTACTTATTTTTATTGAGTATCTTTTTTCGCCCTGCGGAGCGAAAAAAGATACTCAAGTACGGATTATTACTGTTCGTCGGGATGTTTCGCCTTTTGTATCGTATTTTTTCACCCCGCAGAGTGAAAAAATACGATACAAGTAACAAAAAGCCGTGGGGGCGCAAGTCCTAACAGATCACTGATCTACCGGCCACGCTACCGGAACAGTAGCGGTAGGAAGATCAGGTTAGGATCGAACAGCAGTTCGTTCGAGGCGCCACCACCCGGCCCAGGATTGGTGACCGTAATGATCGCTGGTGTTTTGAACTCACTGCTGGTGATACTAAAGCTGACCTGTGTGCCATTCACAGCCGTCGGCTGACGAGTAACACCATTCCACTGAACCGTCGCCCCATTGATGAAGTTGATACCACTGATGGTTATTCCGAGTCCATTGCTCGTGTTGGCAGCCAGACCCCGCAGCACCGGCAAGGGGTTATCCCCGATTATGCTAATCGTGAAGGTGGCGATATTCGAGGTGCCACCGCCTGGCGCTGGGTTGACGACCGTCACATCTGCCTTGCCGGGATCGGCGATGTCGACTGCGCTGATGATCGCCTTGAGCTGGGTGTTGCTGACGTAGGTGGTCGGGCGTGAGCTGCCGTTCCACTGCACCTGCGAGTCAGTGGTGTAGTTATCCCCGACCACCAGCAGCGTGAAGGACGCTGCCGTCGCGCCCGTGCCAGTCACCGAGGGCGGGTCGATCCGCGTGATCGATGGGGTCGGGTTATCGCCTGGCCCAGTGATCGTGAACTCCTTGGCGTTCGAGGTGCCACCGCCCGGCCCCGGATTGAGCACCGTCACCCCAGCGACGCCCGGCTGAGCAATATCAGTGGCGGGGATACTGGCCTTGAGCGTGCCCTGATTGACGTAGGTTGTCGTCCGTGGGCTGCCATTCCACTGCACCACTGAGCTCGGCAGGTAGTTGCTGCCGACGACCAGCAGGGTGAAGCTCGGGCCACCGGCCGGCGCGGCCAGCGGGTTAATCCGCTCGATCGCCGGCACTGGATTCTGGTTTGGCCCAGTAATCGTGAAGTTCACGATGTTTGATGTGCCGCCACCCGGCGCCGGGTTGACGACCGTGATCGGGATGAGTTGCGGGAATGGGCCGGCAGTCGCAAGATCGGCAGCACTAATATCGGCTCTGAGTTTCGTGCTGCTGTCATAGGTCGTCGGGCGGGCGCTGCCATTCCATTGCACCACCGAGGTTGGCATAAAGCCGGTGCCGATCACATACAGGGTGAAGGCAGGGCTGCCGGCCGGCTGTGATGCCGGGCGGATGCTTTCGATCACTGGCGTCGGGTTGGGCACCTTGAGGGTGACGACTGCATCATCCGCATATGCCGAGATATAGACGCTGCCGCCATCGGGGCTAACGGCCACATCGCGGGCGCCATCAAGCGCCGGGTTCGGGCTCGCGCCGCTAAACGGGTTACGCTGGATCCGGCTGTTGAACGTCAGCAGCCCAGTTCCCGAGTCGCGGTCGAAGATCACCAACGCTTTGCCGTCAGTCGCATTGCCATAGGCCGTGACGTAGAGGTGCTGCCCATCTGGGCTGAGCGCCAGCGAGGTGGCATACTGCAGACCGCTCACATTCTTATAGGGCACTGGCGTGCCCAGTGCGCCGGTGCTCGGGTCGCGCTGGAATACTGCCACCGAGCTGCCATTATAGGCGGCCGTGTAGACATACGCGCCATCCGGGCTGATGATCACGCGGAAGACGCCACTGATACCGTCAACGCCTGCTTGCCCCTGCACCTTGCGATCGACCGGGGTAGCTGTGATCGTGCCGGTCGTGCCATCGCGGGCGAAGGCTGTCACCGAGCTATCAAAGTAGTTCGCCACATAGATGTTCTTGCCATCCGGGCTCAGGGTGACCCCATACGCTCCATTCAGGTTTGTGTTGGAGAGCGTCTCCTGTACCACACTCGGCCCGAAGAAATTCAGGCTGCCATAGGGAATCGCACCGCCGCTGGTGAGGTTGCGGCGCAGTACCGTCAGCGACTTGCTATTGACGCCGGTGATGTACAGGTAGCCGCCATCCGGGCTGAGCGCCAGGCCATACGCGCCGCCGAGCCCCTGAACCGTCGGACATGGGCAGAGAATGCCATAGGCAGCCCCCTGCTTAATCGTTGAAATTGGTGTCGCATTTAGTGCGCCGGTTGTCGTATCGCGGCTGAAGGCCACCACTGCGCCAGGCTGCTTGCCGCTGAGCGGCGTTGCAGTCATACCCGTCGCATAGATGTTTTGGCCATCTGAACTCATGATGATCGTGCCGTCACCGGCTAGATCGGCATTTGCCACGAATGGCGGTGACGCTGGAGTCAGATCGCCGGTGAGCAGATCGCGCGAGAAGACCCGAATGCCGGCCCCGCCCATGTTGCGAACATAGACGAACTTACCGTCCGGGCTGGTCACGACGCCATAGGCCTTATTCGGTAATCCTGTCGGCGGGGTAACCGGGATCGAGCCGCCTGTCACCAGCACCGGGGGCGGCAGAGTTGTGCCGGTACAGGTCAGGTTGAACAGCACGGTTGCTTTGTTCGGGTCGTTGGTACTGAGCGTCAGGGTGGCGGTACGGATACCAAGCGCCAGCGGGGCGCAGCTGATCGTGAGATCTTGGGTCGCGCCACCGGCGATCGTCGCGCTAAAATTAGCCGGTATGCTGAAATCAGCGGGGTTGACACTGCCAAGCGCCAGGGTGCTCACCGTCAATGGCGCATTCCCAAGGTTCTTGAGCACAATCGGTGCGCTGCCTGTGCTACCAAGCAGCACATTGCCGATCGAGATCGGTCCAGGCGCTGCCGGCGTCGAGCCAAAGGCCGGAGCCGGGGCAGCAGTGCCAATGCAGATCAGATTGTAAGTGACATAGATGTTGGTGGGATCGTTGGTCGTGAGCGTCAGCGTTGCCATGCGGTTGCCCAACGCACTGGGGGTGCAACCAACCGTGATCGGCTGTGGCAGGTCGTCGGGGTTGATCGTCAACGACAGGCTCGGGTCAACTGTGAAGTCACTTGCGTTGACACCGGCGAGCTTCGGGGTATTGACTTTCAGCGGGCCTGTGCCGGTATCGAAGACATTGAAGGTCGTGTTGATTGGCCCCTGGCCAACGATCGAGCTGCCGACAACAATTGGCCCTGGTTGCACTGGTGTTGAGCCATAGCCGGCGACGATTGTATCGGCCTCGAAGGCGCCGATGTCGCAGATCGCGGCGCCATCACCATCGCCATCGTTGGGTCGCGGCTTACTGCGCTGGTCCTGGTTCAGCACCGGGTCAGCGGCGCAGATCGCTGGGTCGCCAGCGTCGATCGCGGCACTGCCAAACTTGAGCTTCTGGGTCAGCAGCGAGACCAGCGGGCCACCATTGAAGAACGGAATATCGAGCTTCGGATCGGCGCTGCTCAGGTCACCTGGCTGGTTCAGGGCACACGAGGCCCCGCCATCTAGATTATGCCCAGAGGATGTGATCGTACCGACACAGTTACCGCCAAGCCCCACTCCGTCGCTATTGTCGACGATCGTGTTACTGATCGTCACAACAGCAAATGGATCGTTGGCTGAATCATTGTAGATCCCACCGCCACTGATCAGCGCCGCGTTGCTGGAGAAGGTCACATTGCGCAGCGTGACAGTCGAAGTATTGGCGCCGCCCTGCTGACTGTCGAAATTAAACACCCCACCGCCCTTGGAAGATGCAACGTTGGCAGTGAACGAGGTGTTGGTAACGATTGCGGTGCCCTTATCGTTGGCAAGCCCGCCACCGCTTCCACCGGCCGCATTAGTCAACATCGTCACGCGGTTGAGCGCGAGTTGGGCCTGCGATTGATTGTAGATCGCCCCACCGAAGCGGTTGTTGGCGATTGGCGTGCCCGCGATATTGCCATTGAATGAGCTATCAGAGACGAGCGCAGTCGCTTGCGAGCCATTGAAGAGCGCCCCGCCGCTGCCCTGCGGGCTGAGGTTGCCGTTGAACGAGCTGCGGATGAGGGTCAGTTTGCTGCCGCCACTACTGCCATTATTGAAAATGCCACCACCACCACTGGTCGCGTTACCAGTGGCAATATTGCCCGAGAAGATCACATCTGAAATGTCGGCGCCGGCGCTGACGCTGATGGCCCCACCACTGCCGGTAGCGATATTACCAGCGAAGTTCGAGCCAGCCAGTGTCAGCGTCGAGTCGCCACCGGTAATCTCGATTGCACCGCCATTGCCATCGGCCTTATTTCCAGAGAAGTTCGTGCCAACAATATTGATCGATCCGGAGCTGCTAATCGCACCGCCATTGCTGGTTGCCTGGTTACCAATAAGTGATGAACCAGCAATATTAATCGACCCGCCAGCACTCAGAATGGCGCCACCATTGGCATTCTTGCCATTCATCAATGTCACCAGCCCCAGGCTGAGTGTGCCGCTCGCGCTGACATTGAAGATGCGGTCGCTGCCATTGCCATCGATCGTGATCGGCCCAACCAGGCCGACATTATTGTGGATGCCTGTCAGCGCACCCATCGTCAATTTGATCACGCCAGGGATGCCGAAGGTGATAATGTTCGGGCTGGTACCTGCGCCGGTGCAGTTCTGGTAGGTTGCTTCGTTGAAGGCTGCCTGCAATGCCTCACGTAGCGAACACTTGCTATCATTCGGATCGGTGTTATCGGCCAGTGTGGTGACGGTCAGCGCGCCGATCGCATAGGCCGGAGGTGCCGCCGGCAGCGCCACCCCCAGCACAAACAAAAGCATAAGCACGAGTGTTGAATACCTGCGGTGCAACGGATGGATCATGGATCGCTCCTTCAATAATGATGTACGGGTAAGCGGGGCGCTGCCGCCGTTGAGGATCACGCCGCCGCCTTTGGGGGCCTTGTCGTCCTGAAATCGCCAGCAGCACCGCAGTGGCGCAACCGCGTGGGGTAGGGCGAATAGACGCTGGGGTCATTGGGAACTCCTCCTGATCTGATCGTCGTTCGGTATGTTCGAGGAAGATCGCGCCGGCCGACTGATGAACGCGATTTGGGATGGGCGTGCCACGCGCGCCGCCAACAGGCGCGCGAGCCACGATCACTCTATCACATCCCCCGGCAGCAGAGTTGACATTTCTTGCCAGATGCGATCAAAGGGGTGCGGGGCGGCTGCGCCGCCCCGCACCTCAAAGCGTAAGACATGGTTTCGCTCGGCAGCGATCAGCTTTACCGTTTGGGGAGGCTTGGGGGTCTGAGAGCGGCGAAGCCGCTCCCAGACCCCCACCCCGAAGTGTAAGGTTCGCAACAAATTTGCCTATGCAAAAATGTCGAGCGCGACCCGCGCCTGATTCTGCGGGTCGATTTTGACCGGGATGGTCGCGCCGGGCTGGAACTGCGAGATCGAGAGGCGCGGGATCATGCTCTTGGACTCAGCCTGGTAGGCCGGCAGATTCTGCGGGCGCACCTCCAGCAGAAAGCCGACCACCGGGTTGTCGTTGATCGTGGTGCCGGTATCCCAGATGCGCAGGATGGTCGCCTGAGCGGGCATCCCGTCTTTGAGATTTGCGCCGGTCATGGTACGCATGAACTTGCGCACCCACACAAGCACGATTACGGTGATACCGATTCCAAATACAATTGGGAGGATGACGCTGAGTGTAATCAGGGTGTTCAGCTGGGCTGGCATGGTCGATTGCTCCTTGTGATGCGAAAACGTCATGAAACAGAGCCGAGATTGGTTCTGCTAATAGGCTGTACTGCGCGTAAACTACGATATGTCTTGTGTCGGTCTGCGAAATGCACACCGTGCCGTGCTTCTGATACCGCACCTCTACGGGCGTGTCAAACGTTCTGATCAGTGTAGATATACGCCGCAGTCGTGGGACGCGTGGGGATTAGCTGGGCCGGCCAGGGTGAGTGAGCTTCAGCGATTCACCAGCAGCTTGCCCCAGCCCAGCTACTGTAGCACAGTCGCGGTTGTGAGACTTGACATTTCTTGCCAACCGACGCCGTAGAATTTGGTTCGGAGCGACGTTTACATACTTGGCAGCGCTAATACACGCTTATTCATCGTCGCTAGCGCGGGAGCATCTATGTCGCACACTGACGCCTTCTCCTTGTCGTCGTTTGCCACCTTCGGCGAGCTGCTGCGCTATCTGCGCCGCCGCGCGCGGCTCCAGCAGCGCGATCTGGCGATCGCGGTCGGCTATAGCGAAGGGCAGATCTGCCGGCTCGAGCAAAACCAGCGCCTGCCCGATCTGCCCACACTGGCGGCGCGCTTCGTTCCAGCGCTTGATCTGGAGGATGAGCCCGAGCTGGTGGCACGATTGCTGGATCTGGCCGCCGCCGCACGAAAAACGGACCCTTCGACCCATTCGACAAGCCCCGCCCTTCGTCGGGATTCCTCAGGGCGGCCCAGCTCAGCGGGCACTACAGAGCGCGGCGGCGAGCAGCCGGATACGCCCGCGCCCCACGCGCTGATCCAGCCCGCACCGCGCCTGGGCAACCTGCCCACACCCCTAACGCCATTAATCAACCGTACCCGCGAGGTGGCGGCGATCAGCGCCTGCCTGGCGCAGGACGATGTGCATCTAATCACGCTGGTTGGGCCGCCCGGCATCGGCAAAACGCGCCTGGGCCTCTATGTGGCGGGCGCGAGGCAGGACCGCTTTAGCGATGGGGTCTACTTTGTCGCGCTGGCGCCGATTCGCGACCCGGCGCAAGTGCTGCCGACGATCGCGCACACGCTGGGGATCAAGAAAACCGGCGAGCCGGCGCTCGACGCCCTACGCGCCGTATTAAGCGATCGGCAGATGCTGCTGGTGCTCGACAATTTCGAGCAGGTGGCCGACGCCGCGCCGCGCATCGCCGAACTGCTGCGCGCGGCGCCAAAGTCGAAAGCGCTGGTGACCAGTCGCTCGGCGCTGCATCTTTCGGGCGAGCACCTGTTCATCGTGCCGCCACTCGATCGGCCCGACCCGCGCCACCTGCCGCCGCTCGCCCAGCTAGCGGCCATGCCGGCGGTCGAGCTGCTCACCAGCCGTATGCAAGCGATCAGGCCCGAGTTTGTGCTGACGCCGGAAAATGCGCCGGCGATCGCCGAGATCTGCGCCTGCCTGGATGGCCTGCCGTTGGCGATCGAGCTGGCGGCGGCGCGCGGCCGGATGTTCGGCCCACAGGCGCTGCTCGACCGGCTGCGCGGCGCATCCGGCCCCACCGCGCTGCGCTTCCTCGTGGATGGGCCGCGTGATCTGCTAGTTCACCAGCAGACGCTACGCAGCACGATCGACTGGAGCTACGACCTGCTGCACGAGCACGAGCGCGCGCTGCTGCAATGGCTGGCCGTATTCGTGGGCGGATGCACCGAGCAGGCCGCCGAAGCCGTTTGCGGGGATTGGGGATTGGGGATTGGGGATTGGGGAGCCGGAGTTGATGATCCAGTCCCTAGTCCCCAGTCCCCAGTCCCCATTCTTGACACGTTGCTGGCATTGGTCGACAAAAGCCTGCTC
>WNFV01010903.1_pt1 | contig 18459 bp, 18 predicted proteins | sample 5400101 | NCBI WGS metagenome assembly WNFV01 (sample SAMN13153361, study PRJNA577476) | soil metagenome | isolation source: 115 cm soil or saprolite under grassland replicate 1 | place: USA:California | collected 2016-06-15 | reverse complement strand
CACGCCGGCGCCGGTGTTCGTGTACGTGAACTTCCCGTTCAGGGGCAGCGCCCGCTGGTCGATGCGGTCCAGCCCCCACGTGGCGCCGTTCTGCACGGTGGTGGCGTGGAACGCGCCGTCGCGCTCGAGGAAGGCGACGCGGGAGTCGGCGGCCAGGGTGTCGGTGGCGTCGGACGACAGCGTGGCCGCATACCCGTTCAGCGCGTGGTGGTAGCGGTGGCGCACCGCGGCGCCGAGCCGGGCGGCGTGCTCGGAGGCGGTGGCGTCCACGGGAACCCCGGGCTTCAGGACCACGATGTAGAGCCCGGCGGGGTGGGCCGACGCGGGGGCGGCGGCGGCCGCCGGCGCGAGGAGCACTGCGGCGACAAGGAGGGCGAGCAGGGTGCTGAGGGGCGCGGCCCGCGAGGTCACGGCGGCACTCTAGGCGATCGCCGGACGATCGTCCCGTCGTCCGCGGCGCGGCTTGCCGTGGCGGACCGGGCCGAGGACACTCGCGGGCGGTGGACGAGCTTCCCGTGACCGGCGAACGGACGCTCCCGGGCATCGGGGCCGAGAACTACTGGTTCCAGCGCCACGTGGCCGAGTACCGCTTCGCCGCCACGGTCGCCCGCGGCCGGGTCCTCGACGCCGGGAGCGGGGAGGGCTACGGGACCGCCCTGTTGGCCGGCGCCGCGATCGCGGCAGGCCTCGACGCCGACCGGCAGGCAGTCGCCCACGCCGCCCGGGCCTACCCGCGCGCCGCGTTCGCGGTCGCCGACCTCTGCGCGATCCCGATCCGAGCCGGCTCGCTGGACGCCGTCGTCTGCATCCAGGTCATCGAGCACCTGCACTGCGCGGCGGGGTTCGTACGGGCCTGTCGCCGGGCCCTCTCCCCCGGTGGGATCCTCGTCGTCGCCACCCCGAACCGTCCGACGTTCACCCCGGGGAGCGCGGTGAACCCGTTCCACGTCCACGAGTACGACGCCTCCGAGCTGCAGGGCCTGCTCGGCACCGCCTTCGACCGCGTCCACCTGTACGGCCTTCGCCACGGCCCGCGACTGGCCCTGATCGACCGGCTGCTCGGCGAGCCGGTGCCCCGACGGCTGATCCGCGGGGGCTGGGCCGGCACCCCATCCTGGGTCCGGTCGCACCTGCGCGGCATCGGCCCCCGCTCGTTCCGGATCGCCCCCGCCCGGCCGACCGACCTGGACCTCCTCGCGGTCTGTGGCGGGGTTAGGCGGGGAGCTCGCCCCGGAGAGCGATCGAAACGACTACGTCCGCGGAGCGAACCCCCCAAGGGGAGAACGTGAAGCCCGAGGGCGACCGCGACTGGCCGGACGCGACCGTGCACCTCGGGCAGTTCGACCGGGCCACGGCGAACGACATCGCCGGCGAGCTGGAGGCCGCCGGCATCTTCTGGTGGTACAAGGAGCCCGGGTTCTTCAGCCAGATCTGGGAGGTCGGCGTGCGCCTGTTCGTGGACCGCGAGCGTCTGTCCGAGGCGAAGGAGATCGTCGAGCGGGTCCGCCGCGGCGGCCCCAGCCCCGGCGCGCGATCGAATGACTAAGCGCGGCGGCCTCTTCCGCCACGCGGTCGCCAGCGGTGACCCGCTGGCCGACCGCGTGGTGCTCTGGACCCGGGTGACCACCGGCTCGGAGGAGCCCGTGGAGCTGGCCTGGACCATCGCGCGCGACCCGGACCTGCGCGACGTGGTCGCGTCGGGCACGGCGGCCAGCGACCCCGACGCCGACCAGACCGTCCACGTCGAGGCAAGCGGGCTCGAGCCCGGCACGCGCTACCACTACGGGTTCGAGGCCCGCGGCGAGCGCTCGCCGGTCGCGCGGACGGGTACCCTGCCGGGGCCGGGAACCGAGCACCTCCGGTTCGCGATGTGCTCGTGCGCTAAGTACAGCGCGGGCTTCTTCAACGCGTACGCGCGGATCGCCGACCGGCACGACGTCCAGTTCCTGCTGCACCTCGGGGACTACATCTACGAGGTCAGCAACCACCCCCCGCCGAGCCAGACGCCGCCGGCGGACATCGGGCGTTCCTACGACCCCGACAACGAGTGCGTCACGCTCGAGGACTACCGCCGGCGGTACGCGCACTATCGGCTGGACCCCGACGTCCAGCGCCTGCACCTCACCCACCCGGTGATCGCCACCGTCGACGACCACGAGTTCGCCGACGGGGTCTGGCGTGAGGGATCGATCGAGCACCGGGAGGACCGCGACGGTCCCTGGTCCGCGAGGCGGGCCGCCGCGTTCCGCTCCCGCTGGGAGTGGCAGCCCTATCGGATGCCCGACCCGGCCGACCCGGAACGGGTCTGGCGCACCGTGGACCTCGGTGGGCTCGCCGAACTCTTCCTGATCGACACGCGATCGCGGCGCGACGAGCCGATCGACGGCGCGGGGATGCGCGACCCGGCGCGCTCCCAGCTCGGGCCCGACCAGCGGGCCTGGCTCCTCGGCGCGCTGTCGTCGTCGACGGCGGCCTGGCGGCTCCTGGGCAACAGCTCCGTGATGGGGCACATCTGGGACCCGCGGCTCACGCCGGCGGCGCGCGAGGGACTGGGGATCCTGAAGATGGTGAACCCCGAGATGACCGGCCCCGACCCGGACCAGTGGGACGGATACCCCGCTGAGCGGGACGCCATCCTGCGGGCCCTGGCGAGGGGGCCCGACACCGTGGTCCTCTCCGGCGACGTGCACGTCGGGCTGGCCCTCGACTTGGTGCTCGACCCGACGGCCGGGGAGCCGGCGCGCGTCGGGGGGGAATTCGTGACGACGAGCCTCACGTCGCAGAACGTGGACGACAAGCGCGGCTGGCCGATCCACACCGGCTCGGTGCCGATGGAGCGGGCCTTCGTCGAATCCCTCCCGCACGTGCGCTATACGGATTTCGACAGCCACGGCTACGTGATGGTGGACGTGACGCCCGAACGCGTGCTCGGCGAGTGGTGGTTCGTCGACTCCGTCCTGGAGCGCACCGGCGGCGAGGCGCGCGGCGCCGCGTGGCAGATCCGCCGCGGCGAGCGGCGCCTGGAGCCCGCCCCGGTCGAGTAGCATCCGCGCGATGGCGACCCGCGAGGAGCTCGAGGCGCTCTCGTCCGAGGAGCTTTACGAGCGCGCCGCGGCGCGCGCCAAGCACCACCTCGACGTCGGCTTCTTCTGGAACCTGCTGCGGCAGATCCCGGCGGCCGAGGCCGTCGTCGGGGACCTGGACGAGGCTCAGGAGGACACCATCAGCCTGTGGAGGCGCCTCGGCGACTACCTGGAGGCCGACGAGGGCGAGCTGGCAGACGCCCTGCGCCCCTACTACGTCGAGTACCTCCTCGAGCACGGCCGGTAGCGATCGATAGTAGCCCCGACCGCTTGAGACAGAGCCACCCGCGAATCGGCCCTGTCTTCCCTGATGCAGTGGTCCTCAGGTATTAGCCACGGTCAGCGGCGGTAGATCGGGGACGAACGAATCAGGCGCATCGCGTCGGCTACTCACAACGATATGACTCCGAATCGTCAGTCGCTCTGCCCCGGAAGTCACCTCAACCGATGGGCCAATCGGCAGACCGTGAAGCCTCAAGGCAACTGCTTTCCTGATGTACTCGGAGAGACTCTCGGCCGCCCTTTGCGCCGCGTCTTCAAGTACATCAAGCTCCCCAGAGGGTAGACGGAATGAAACGACTTCAGTCTTCGAGGAGCGGACCTCAATTTCCTCGGGTTCGCTACTCCACTCGCCAAGATCGTGTCTGTGCCGGTAGAGCTCCTCCGTCGAATTTTCGTCCGTCATTTGCTCCTCCTGTACCACTCGATTCCGGATCCTCCGCTTCCCACCCCGTCACCGCGCGCCACAAGTCAGGCCCACCTGGAACCTGAACGATACACACAACGCAGATTCGTCCACCATGTTCGCGACCGATGATCTGATGTGTCGCCGCCCGATCTTGTTTGTTCCGACGAAACCGAGGCGCCTCCATCGCAACCTGGAGGACCCGGCGGCGGGACATGCGATGGTGCCTTGTCAGCTCTGCCAGATTAGCTTCATCCCACTGCCACTCCTGGATCCGCAGACGCAACCGTCATCTCCTGCAGACGAATGTATACTTCGTCAGACTGAGTATACACAACGCGGAGGGGGGAGATGGCCGACATCGAATACTTGCTCCTCGCGAATCATGCGGAGGCAGTGAACGGGCTTCTGTATGTCCTGGGAGCAGGCTGGACAGATCAGTGGCGGGGAGTAATCCCAGAGGACACGCCTCCCCCAGTTACCCATTTCGGGATCGCTGCGAGCGTTCTGGTCCCCTGGACAGAGACAAATCGGCCACACCATCTGTCGATCAGGATCGAAGGAGAGGATGGTGCTCCAGAGCTAGGGCGGCTTGAGGCTGATCTCGAGGTTGGGCGGCCCCCTGGCTCCAGACCTGGAACCGATCAACGGGCAGTGATGGCTGTGAATGTCAACCTTCAGTTTCCTCGGGCGGGGGGATACCGGATCGTCGCGGAGCTAGGCGACAAGGTGCGGACCACCTCATTCCGAGTCAACGACGCGCCCCTGCCGACCCTGCGATAGGTCAGGCAAACCCACGGGGGCGATAGGCACTCCGCCAGTACCGCCCGGCGGGCGGGAGGCGCGGCGGCCGCGTAAGCACGGGGACGAGCCGGCCCTGCGGATCCGCGCCCGGCAGGATCCGGGCCGCCACCATCACCCACCCGCGGTCGAGGTAGCCCTGCACCACGGGGCGGTTCTCCGGGCCCTCGGACGTCCGGCGGCGCCGGCAGCGCCATCATCCAGGCGAACCCGCCTTCGGTGCCGGGACCGGCCAGGATCGTGGCGGCCGCGAGCGACGCCACCACCGAGCGGCGCGTGGGGGCGCGTTACCGCGTGGCGCCGGCGAACGGGGCCAGCAGCTCGCGGGCCGTGTGGTCCCAGGACCACTCGCGGCGCGCGACGTCGCTGACGGTGGCGCGCAGGTCGTGGCGCTCCGCCTCCGGCAGGCCGAGGAGCCGTTCGATCCCCGCGGCGATCCTCGCCCCCGCACCGGGACCCGGCTCGTACGTGAACAGTCCCGGCCGGCCGACCGCGGCCTCGAGCGACTGCCCCACCTCGGCGAGCCCGGAGTGGCGCGCCACGAGCGGGAGGTTCCCCGCCGCCGCCCCCTCTGCCGCCACCATGCCGAAGGCCTCCTCGAGCAGTGAGGGCGTGACCTGCACGTCCATCGCCGCGAGCGCTTCCGGCGCGTACCGGTGGTCCAGGCGCCCGGTGAAGGTGATCCGCGACCCGAACCCGGCCGCCGCGCGAACGGCCGCCGGATCGAGGTCGAGCGCCATCGGGCCGGCCTCGCGCAGCCAGGCCACCGCATCCGCGTCCCCGCCGTCGAGCGCATCCACGAGCCCCGCCAGCCATTCGCGGTACTGTCCGTACCCGACGACCAGCAGTGCAGCGGCCACGGGCCTCGCCCGCACCAGCGCCTCGAGGAGCACCTCGACGCCCTTTTGCGGGATGAGCTTGCCGCAGTATCCGACCAGCGGACCCTCGAACGCCGCCAGCGCCCGCAGCCGGGCCGCGGCGCCCGGGTCGGGAGCGCCCTGGTCGTAGCGCAGGGCCAGATCGTGCAGCGCCCGGCCGTCGCGCGCCGCGAGCGCCTCCCGCATCACGTCGTCTAGCGCGTCAGGCCGCCCGGCGCGCGGCTGCGGGTCGGCGGCGAGCCGCGCCCCCGCGTCCTGGAGGGCCTCGCGGCGCGCACGGGGGCGGAAGCGGTCGGCCTCCACGCCCGGTGCCACCACGCGCTCCCGCCCGCGCGCTTCGGGCGCGAACGCCAGCGCGCGCTCGAGCACGTCGCGCGAGGCACCGGTCACGGCCCGCGCGCCCGCGAGCGCCTCGGCCGCCAGCGGCCGGTAGCGCGCCTGTGGACGGATGGCGTACTCGAGGTCGCTGCCGTGGACCTTCAGGACGTAGGCGCCGGCGCCGAGCGCGCGGGCCGCGACGACGCCGCCGGGGACCACGTGCCCGGCGATCGCTGCGTCGGGGCGGTGCCAGGCCGCCGCCGCCCGCAGCGCCTGGACGTTTCGCTCGAGGTAGCCGGACAGCGCGGCATCGTCGAGGTCGACGAAGCGACGGACGTCGAACCCCTCGTATTCGTCGAGTACGAACACCGGCAGCAGGCGCCCGATCTCCGGCCGCAGCAGCGTCACCCGGCCCGTGGCGCGCGGCACGCCGGTGTCACCGGCGAGGCGGACGCCCGTCCCGTCCACCACCCCCCAGGCATCGACGAAGGGGTAACGCTCGGGATGGGGGTCCTGGCAGAGGATGGCCACGTGGTGGCCGGCGCGGCGCATGGCCTCGGCCGCTTTCGCGGTGTAGACGTTCGAGCCGGTGGCCTCGAGCAGCCAACCGTGCCACAGGAGGACCCGCACCGGCGGGAGCATAGCGGCGGGGGACGCCTCGGGCCGGGACGCGTGGTCCCGGCCCGCCCAACTCGTCTGCCGGTTCGGCTACGCCGCCTCGGGGCGCTTCTTCTTGCGGCCGCGCAGCACGTCGTAGCGCAGCGGCGTGTGCTGCCAGCACAGGGTTCCGCGGTTGTAGACCGACAGGCGGGTGTCGCAACCGTCGACGGCGCAGACCCGCCCACCGGAGTACGTGCGGTTCGCCCTCGGGAGCGCGTGGACGCGCGCTCCCCGGAGCTTCAGGGTGTCCTCTCGCATCCGGTGACCTTCCTCCGGTCCAGTGGCCGTGGCCACGGGACCCACTAGACCTGCCTCACCTCTGATACGAACGGACGGCGCCCCGGGATCATTCCCGACCGGAGTGATGCGAATCACACTCCCCGTTCGCGAAGGCGTCCCGGGAGAAACGTGCTGGTCAGCAGGCCGCCGGACGCTCCGTGGGCGCCGAGGACGTCTCCGCCGGTGCGGCCGTGGACGTCCCGCCGGCCGCCGCCGGCAGGCCGAGGCCGGCCGCCAGGTCCTCCACGTCCCCGATCAGCTGGACGTAGCGCGGCCAGAAGCCCAGCCCCTCGAAGAACGCCCGTGCCTCCTCGTTCGGCATGAACGTGTGCAGCGTCAGTCGGGCCAGGCCGCGCTCCCGGGCGAAGGCGATCACCCCGGCCATCAGCCCCCGGCCCACACCGGCCCGGCGGTGGGAGGGGCGGACGACAACGCTCGTCACCTCGCAGGCCCGCTCATCGGAGAACCCCGAGGGCGTGATCTCCTCGGCGAAAGCCATCCCTACCAGCTCGCCGTCGTCCTCGGCGAGCAGGTGCCGGGCGTGCGCGGCCCCCAGGGCTCTCCGGTAGCGATTCATGATCTCCTCGCGGTAGCCGGACCGGGGCTCGAAGACGCGCCACGCCTTCTGATGCTCGGAGAGCAGCTCGAGGAGCTGGCGGACGGCCTCCAGGTCGCCAGCCCCGGCGCGGCGGATCAGGATCTCACCCACCGCGCCGCCCGACGATCCGCACCGGGTTGCCGACGGCGACCGAGAGCGGCGGGACGTCGCGGTTGACCACCGTCTGCGCGCCGATCACCGAGCCCCGCCCGATCGTCACCCCGCGCAGCACGGTGGCCTTCTCACCGATCCAGCAGTCCGGCGCGATCCGCACCGGCGACTTGACGATCCCCTGCTTGCGGATCGGAACCGCCGGGTCGGCGTACTGGTGGTCGAAGTCGCAGACGTAGATGCGGTCGGCCAGGATGCAGTCCTCGCCGATCTCGATGTCGAGGTACGCGTTGACGGTGTTGTGGCCGCCGAACACCACCTTGTCCCCCACCCGCAGGAAGCCCTCGTGGCAGCGGATGGCGTTCCCCGCGCCGATCCACACCCAGCGGCCGATCTCCAGGTGCCCCAGCCCCCGGCGGCAGGAGACCTCGGCGCTCCGATCGATGAACACCATCCCGCGGGTCACGACGTGGCGGTTGCGGACCTTGAAGCGCCACAGGTAGCGGAGCCCGAGCACCCAGTAGCGCGGGGTGTACATCCGGTTCCGTCGCAGAAACCGGACCCGGGCCAGGAACCCGCGCTCCGGGAGGTCGGCCGGCACCGGCCGCGCCAGCGGGCGCTCGCCGGCGACGCTACCCACCAGGTCGCTCCCCGTAGAGGAGCAGGTTGTAGAAGAGCCGGCGCGACACCAACCGGGCCAGGACCTTCCGGTCGACCCGGTACAGGCGCAGGTAGTTCCGGTACGCGAACCATGCCCAGCGCCGGCCGAGCAGGCCCGGACGAGCTTCCGCCTCGATCGTGCGCACGCTCCAGCCGAACAGCGCCGAGAGCAGTTCCTCGGTCTCGACACGAACCGCGCTGAAGCCCGCCGCGTTCGCCCAGCGCGCCATTGTGTCCGGCTCGAACGTGTGCAGGTCGACGGCGAACTCCAGGTCGCGCAGGACGCGCTCGTCGTCGGTGGCCGGTTCGGCCGGCTCCCGGACCATACCGGGCCGGACCCGGCCGGCCAGCCGGAACGCGCCGCCGGCCAGACGGCCCGCGATTCGAGCCATCCGGTCCCCCACCACCGTCGGCTCCCCGGCCACGAGGATCGCGCCGCCCGGGCGCAGCACACGGAACGCCTCGGCCAGGAACACGCGCGGCTCCGGCAGGTGGTGCAGGAACGCGTGCCCGACCACCAGGTCGAATGAACCGTCCGGGTACGGCAGGCCCTCGGCGTCGGCCGGGCGGGCCCGAACGTCGCACCCAAGCTGGCGGCCGTTCTCCCGCAGCGCCTCGATCATCCCCGGCGCGATGTCGGTGGCGTGCGCCTCCTCGACGAATCCGGCCTGCCACAGGTTCAGGATGAAGAACCCGGTCCCCGCGCCGACCTCCAAGACCTTCCCGTAGCGCCGCGCCGGGAGCATCCGCTCGGCCCGCTCTCGGACGTAGCCGATGCAGCGCTCGTCGAACGAGATCGCCCACTTCGCCTCGTAGGAGCGGGCCGCCGCGTCGTGGTAGACGACGTTCGCGGCCTTCGGATCGAGTCCCTCCAGATCGGGCGGGGACGTGGCGACCACGGGCTACCGCCCGGAGAAGGTTGCCTTGCCCGGACCCTTCTCGACGAACGAGCGCATGCCCTCCTTCTGGTCCTCGGTGCCGAACAGCGCGATGAACGCCTCGCGCTCGACGACGAGGCCCGCGGGCACGGGCAGCTTGGTCCCCCAGTTGATGGCCTGCTTCGCGGCCCGCAGCGCGACCCGCGGCCCGTTCGCGTAGCGGCGCGCCGCATCGACGGCCTCCGCGTAGACCTCCTCGGCCGGGAAGACCTCGTCGACCAGCCCGATGGCCCGCGCCTCCTCCGCCTTCACGAACCGCCCGGAGTAGATGATCTCCTTCGCCCTCGAGAACCCGACCAGGCGCGGCAGGCGCTGCGTGCCGCCGGAGCCTGGGATGATCCCGAGGTTGATCTCGGGCTGGCCGAGCTGGGCGTCCTCGGCCGCGTAGCGCAGGTCGGCGCACATGGCCAGCTCGCACCCGCCACCTAGCGCGTAGCCGTTCAGCGCGGCGATCGTCACCTTGGGGATCTGCTCGACGAGCGAGAACGCGTCCTGCAGGCCGGTGATCATCCCCGCGACCTGCGCCGGGGCCATGTCGACCATCATCTTCACGTCGGCCCCCGCCGCGAAGATCTTCTCGCCGCCCCACAGCACGACCGCCCCGACGTCGTCGCGCGCGGTCGCCTCCTCGGCCGCCTCGCGCAGGTCGTGTGTCAGCGCCTCGTCGATCGCGTTCATCGGCGGCCGGTCGAGCCGGATCGTCCCCACCCCGTCCTCGACCTCCAACCGCACCAAATCGCCCATCGCGTTCCCCCGTTCTCCGTCTCGGGCCGGTCGGCCCGACCTCGAGCGGCGTGGCGGGCACTTGGAGCGGTGTGCGCGCGTCGGGGGCGTCGGGGAGGGAGTCGGCGGCCATGACCTCGATCAACGTGACCGAGGCCGGCCGTCTCGCCAGGCGGGAGAGGCGGGCCGCCACGCGCGGGGAGAGGTGGACCTTGCGGGCTCGGCGGGCGGCCAGGCGGTCGGTCAGATCGTCGGCGGAGATCTCGTCGGGGCCGGCGATGGCGTAGGTGCCGGTCAGCGGCGCCTCCCGGTCGTCCGCGGCGGCCAGGGCGGCGGCGACGTCGTCCACGAACACCGGCGCCAGGCGCTGGGTCCCCGGCCCGACCACGAGGGCCGGGCGGCGCCGGGCGAGCCCGACCATCGCGTCGAGCCAGGCGCTCCCCTGCCCGTAGACGTGGGTGGAACGCAGTACCAGCCAGTCCAGGCCCGAGTTCGCCACCGCCTCCTCGGCCTGTCCCTTCGCGCGGAGGTAGGGGTTGGTGGCCGCCCGCGACGCGCCCGTGTACGAGAGGAACAGGAACCGGCGGACCTTCGCCCGTTCGGCGGCCTCGAGCGTCCACTCGGCCGTCCGCAGGTTCGAGGTCTCGTAGGCCTCCGTGGTCAGCTGGTCGAGCCCCCCGGCGAGATGCACGACCGTGTGCGCGTCGTGCAACGCCCAGGCCAGGTTCTCCACGTCGGAGAGGTCGGCGACCGCGACCTTCGTCCCGGGGGCCGCCACCCGAATCACCTCGACCTGCTCCGGTCGGCGGACCAGCGCCCGGATTTCCGAGCCCGCAGCGACCAGGCGGGGGAGCAGGCGGCGCGCCACCATCCCGCCCGCGCCCGTCACGACAACCGGCATTCTTCGAGGCTACCGGGCCAGCGCGGAGGAGGTGTGGGAGCATGCGTCGAAGGTGATTCCCGTGCCTCGGCTCGCGCGCGCTTCTCTGGGCGCGGTGCTCGGGGCGAGCGTCCTGGCGGCTCCGGCCGTCCCCGCCCGCTCCACCGTGCCCGCCGCCGTGTCGGCGGCCGTCGGCGCCGTTGACCTCTCGTCCTTCATGGGCCTCGGCTCCTGGGTGGACATCTATGACCACCGCTCGTTCGCCGACCCGGAGGGGACGGTGGCCGCGATGGCCGCGGCCGGCGTGCGCACGCTCTACCTGCAGACCTCGAACTTCCGCGCGCCCGGCGCGCTGATGTACCGGGAGAGGCTTGGCCGGTTCCTCGACGCGGCCCATGCCCGCGGAATGGCCACGGTGGCCTGGTACGTGCCGGCGCTGACCGACGTGACGGTCGACCTGAACCGCGTGCTCGCGGCGGTCGGGTTCCGGTCGCCGACCGGCGTGGCCTTCGCCGCCTTCGGGCTGGACATCGAGGCGCGCGAGGTGGCCGATCCCGCGGCGCGCAACCGGCGGCTGCTCGCCCTCTCGGGGCGCATGCGGCGCCGGGTCGGCCCCGACTACCCACTGGCGGCGATCGTCTTCCCGCCGGCGCAGATGGAGATGTTCCCCGACTTCTGGACGGGGTTCCCGTACCGGGGCCTGGCCGAGACCTACGACGTGTTCATGCCGATGGGGTACTGGACGTTTCGCGTCGAGGGGCGGGGCGCCGCCTATCACTACACGCGCCGCACGATCGAGATCCTGCGCACCGAGACCGGCCGTCCCGACGTCCCGATCCACGCCATCGGGGGGATCGCGGACGACGCGGAGCCGGCCGAGGTCACGGGCTTCGTCCGCGCGGTGCGAGAGCACGGGCTGATCGGGGCCAGCCTGTACGACTTCGCCACGAGCGACGCGCGGGACTGGGGACTGATGGCCCAGATCGCGCCGAACCCGGTCCAGGCCCACACGCTGCCCCTGGCGATCGACGAGGACGTACGCGGGTTCGGCGACTTCGCCGGCGACGACACCCACCCGCGCGAGGTGATCTTCCGGCTCGGCCGCCGGCCGGGCACCTGGGAGCTCGACTTCCAGGGCCTCGGGGAGGGCCTCGGCGAGGTCACCGTCTACGTCAATTGGGAGCCGGTGGCTCGCCTCGAGCCGGCCGAGAGCGGCTGGAGCGGCCGGCGGACCGTGGCGCTGCCGCCCGAGGCCCTCGACCGCGGTTCGAACCTGGTGGCCTTCGTCGTCGAAGCGACCGGCCCGCCCTGGCCGGAATGGGGGGTGCGCCGGGTGACGCTCGTCCCGCCCACCCTGCCCCGCCCGGACCGGTCGCCGCACGGGAACGTGCCTGGCGGCGAGACCTCTCGATTCGACCGGGTCAGCTACCGGCTGCCGGAGGGCGCCGGCCCCCTGGCCCTGACGGTGTCGGCGTTCGGCACCGCGCCCGGCGAGGTGGCCATCGACGTGAACGGGCGGCGGGTCGGGACGCTGGCCCGTTCCGGAGGGCGGCGATGGAGCGGCCCGCAGCTCGTGGTCCTCCCGCGGGGCGCCCTGCACGGAGACGGGACCGACGCGCTGACGTTCGATGCGGCCGGCCGTCCCGGAACCCGGCCGGTCTGGGGCGTGCGGCTCCTGTCGCTCCGTGGTTTGACCCCGTTTGCGGTGCTCTGAGGGGCCGCGGGGTTCCATCGCGGCAGGGTCGGCCCCTACACTCCCGTCGGCTCATGCATCGGACGGTTGCCTGGGGTGCGCTCTTCGTCCTGGCGGGATCGGTCGTGCCTGGCTTCGCCGCGCGGGCGGCGGTGGCACAGGCCGGCGGCGTCACGATCTCCGGCGACGCCGTCGGTGAGACCGTCGACGGCGGCCTGCTCACCGTGACCGCCGAGGCGATCGACCCGGCGGGCTGGGAGGACGTTCGGGAGATCGCCGTGGAGCTCCGGCTCCGCGGCCGTTCGCTCGACCGTCTGGTGGTGGATCCGGCCCAGGCGGTGGTCGCGATCGCCGGCGAGGGCGCCGCGCAGATCGCCGGAACCGAGGGCGTGATCGAGGGCGCCTTCTTCGTGGTCGACGTGTCCCGAGTGGTGATCGCCGCCGGTGGGCAGCGGGTCCGGGTGACCGCCACGATCCGGTTCGCCGCGGACCCCTCCCCCGGGTCCCGGCTGGTGCTGACGGCGGCCGGACCGCCGGGCGTGCCGGTGCGGACGGTCCTGTTGCGACGCATCCCCGAGCCGCGTGGCGGCGTGTCGGTCGGGACCCTGGTCGCCGCGGCGCTGCTGGCGCTGCTCGTCGGCGCGATCGTGGGGTCGGCGATCACCGTCCGCCGCCGGCGGCGGCACGGTCCCTCGGTCTACGCCGCCGTGGCCCGCCGGATCGCCGAGCGCCCGGCAGGGGACGGCGCCGGCGGGGCGTCCCGATGAGCGGACCCCCCGGCGGGCTGTGGGAGGGCCTGGCCGACGCGGTCGCCGGGCAGCCGACCGACCTCGAGCGCGACGAGGGGACCTGGGTGACGCTCGCCGAGCGGGCCGACCCTGGGGCGTTCCGCCCGGCGCTCGCCCCCGACATCGAGGTGAAGAGCTTCCCGACGCGCTGGGGCGAGGGCTACGCGATGGCGGCCAACCCTCGCGAGATGCTGCATTACCGCCTCGAGGCCGGAGAGGTGGAGCTCCTGCCCCTGATGGACGGCACCCGCACGGTCAAGGAGATCGTCGTCGAGCGCTTCAGGGAATCCGGCGAGATGGAGCTCGACGGCGTCGCCGACCTGGTTCGCCAGCTGCACGAGGGCAACTTCCTGCAGTCGCACTTCACCGACGTCGAGGGCATGATCGACAAGGCGCTCAACCCCGAGACCACGGTCGGGCGCAAGACGCGGGAGTTCGTCACCGATCTGCGGCTCGAGTGGGGGAACGCCGACCGCTTCGTCCGCTGGCTCTACCGGCGCGGCCTGCGGGTGCTGTTCACCAGGCCGGCGATGGCGCTGTCGGTGCTCGTCGCGCTGGCGGGACTGGTGGCGTTCTTCGCCAACGTTCGCTCGAGCCGCTTCGACCTTGCCGGTCAGTCGCTGGCGATCGGCTTCTTGTTGCTCCTACTGTTGCAGCTGTTCCACATCTTCCTGCACGAGCTGGGACACGGGTCCGTGCTCGTGCACTACGGGCGGAAGGTCAAGGCCGCCGGCTTCTTCATCTTCTTCGGCGCGCCGGCCTTCTACATCGAGTCCTCCGACGGGCTGATGCTGGAACGGCGCAAGCGGATCATCCAGTCCGCCGCCGGGCCGTTCGCCGGGCTGCTCGTCGCCGGCGCGACCTCGATCTACGTCTACCTGGTCCCTGCCGGCGCGATCTCTGCCCTGCTCTACAAGTTCACGGTCCTGGCGTATCTCGCCGTGTTCATGAACAGCCTGCCGATGCTCGAGCTGGACGGGTACTGGATCCTTGCGGACGCCCTGCAGATCCCCGACCTGCGCCCGCGCTCGATCGCGTTCGTACGCCACGACCTCGCGCGCAAGCTGTGGCGCCGCGAGCGCTTCACCTCGCGGGAGGCCGGCCTGGCACTCTACGGCGTCGTCGGCATCACGTTCACGATCTTCTCGTTCTACACGGCCTACTTCTTCTGGGAGGCGGTGTTCGGCGGCCTGGTCGGCCGGCTGTGGGCGGGAGGGACGACGACGCGGCTGATCCTGATCGCCCTGGGCCTGTTCGTCGGGGGACCCCTGATCCGCGGGCTGGTCGGCCTGGTGCGCTCGCTGTGGCTGCGGGTGAAGGCGGTGGCCGACCGCATCCGGTTCCACCTGCAGACCGGGTGGCGCGTCGAGGCCGCCACGCTGATCGACGCGCTCCCGCTGTTCGACGACGTGCCCGAGGACGTCCTGAGCGACCTGGCCGGGCGGGTCCGGCTGCACACGGTGGCCCGCGATCGCGAGGTCGTTCGGCAGGGCGACCGGGCCGACGCGTTCTACGTCGTCCGCCACGGCACCCTGCAGGTCGAGGAGGAGAACCCTGAGACGGGGGCACGGCGCGTGCTGCGCAAGCTCGGGCGCGGCGAGTCGTTCGGCGAGCTCGGCCTGCTGCGCGGGACCCCGCGGGCGGTGACCGTCCGGGCGCTCGAGCCGTCCCAGATCTTCCAGATCGACGAGAGCACGTTCGACCGCCTGCTGGCCGACATGATCAAGGTGCCGTCGTTCGCCCCGGTGCTCCAGGAGACGATCGAGTTGCGCGAGCTGCGCGCATTCGCCCACCTGGAGCCGTCGGAGGCGTCCGAGGTGCTGGCCCAGGGCGAGTGGACGGACATGCCGCCCGGGGAGGTGGTCATGGAGCAGGGCGAGACCGGTGACGCGTTCTACGCCATCGGCTCCGGCCAGGTCGAGGTGCGGATCGACGGGGAGCGGAAGGCGACGCTCGGCCGCGGAGACTACTTCGGCGAGGTGGCGCTGCTGATGGATGTCCCGCGGACGGCCACCGTCGTCACGCTCACGCCGGTGCGGGCCTTCCGGCTGGGACGGGAGGGGTTCGACCGGCTGATCGCCCGCTCGTTCCGCCGCGGCACCCTCGACCCGCACATGCCGTCCGAGCGCCCGTCGTGACGGGGTTTCGGAAGGGGTAAGGAGGGACCGTGGACTGTTGGCACTGCCGGAGGACGGCCGTGGGGACGTGCCGCTTCTGCGGACGCGGCGTGTGCGAGGACCACGCGCTGACGCACCCCTACGTCCTGGAGCTGTACCGCTCGGCGGGCGTCCCGCGCGCGCTCGTGGTCGAGGACGCGCTGTACTGCGGCGCGTGCACTCCGCGGCCCGATCCGATCGACCTCCCGGAGCTGGACATGGACGACGATTCGGGAGGTTTGGGGGGCGCACGTCGCCCCGGGACGGATCGGCCCGACCGTGTACGGCGAGGCGGACCCCCAACGGGGGAAGAGTAGTCATTTCGGGGGTGTCGCACGTCACATCCGATCCGGTGACGCACGGCACATCGCTCCGAGGCGGCCCGGTCCACACTTTGGTCATCGAGTCATCGAGCCTGACGGAGGGGGTGAGCAGGAATGGCGGAGAAGAAGGTCACTCCGAAGAAGCCCTCGGGCGGCACCGCGAAGAGCGGGGCGTCGAAGGCGGCCAAGCAGGTGAAGGCGGTTCGCGCTACGCGCGCGACCAGGGCCACGCGGGCGACGCGGGCCGTGCGGGCCACCAGGGCCGTGCGCGCGTCGCGGGCGGTCCGGGCCAGCCGGGCGAGCAGGTCCTGAACCTATCCGTCTCCAACCGAACGTCGAGGGCGGGCCTTTCCGGGCCCGTCCTTCGCGTCCGGCTCCTGGGCGTCTGGCGCCGCGCCGACGCTGTGGTCTACCCTCGCGAACGTGCCCACCTCGCTCGCACCCGCGGCGCGCCGATCGGTCGTCACGACGATGGCCGGCACGCCGCTCCTGTCCGACCTGGCCCGCCCGGCGGTCGAGGGACTGGCCGGGAGCGGACGGCTGCGCAGCTACCGGCGCGGAACGTACCTGTTCCACCAGGGAGACCCGGCCGATGAGGTCTTCTTCCTGGTCGCCGGCCGGATCGAGATCGGCACGCTGTCGTCCACCGGCCACCGCCAGCTGATCACCGCGCTCGACCACCCGGAGTTCTTCGGCGAGTTCGGCGTGCTCGGGCACATGCCGCGCACCGCGACGGCGATCGCGCTGGAGGAGAGCGATGTGTGGGTCACCGGCAGCGCCGACTTCCTGGGGTTCCTGGAGCGCGAGCCGCGGGCGACGCTGGCGCTGCTGAAGGCCCTGGCCCGGCAGATCGCCGCGATGGAGGCGCACGTCGAGGACCTGCTGTTCCTTGACCTGAAGGGGCGCGTCGCCAAGCGGCTCCTCGGCATGGTGGTGCCCAGCTTGGAGGAGATCCCCGAGGACGGGGCGATCGTCCCGTCGGAGATCACGCACGCAGACCTCGCCGCGCTGTCCGGTGGCAGCCGGGAGAACGTGACGCGCATCCTCTCGGAGCTGGCGCGACGCGGCCTGGTCGAGCGTAGCGGCCGGCGCTACGTGCTGAAAGACGTGGCCGGCCTGCGCCGCCTGGCCGGCCTGTAGCCGCCTCGCTGATCGCGAGCCCCGGGACCGGAGGCCCGCAGGTCATGCGATACCATCCGCCCGGATCGGTATGAACACGCCCTGGGACATCGTGTGCTTCGCGGGGGTGGACTGGGACTCCCACCGACAGCGGCCGCAATGGCTCATGCAGGGGTTCGCCGACCGCGGGGCGAGCGTGCTGTACGTGGACAACCTCGGCACCCGACTGCCGCGGATCTCCGACGCTCGGCGGGTGGCCCACCGCGTGAGCCGCTGGGCGCGATCGTCGTGGACGCCGACCACGGAGCGCCCCGGTGGTGCTGGCCGGATCCTGCGCGACGCTCCGGTCGTCCTGCCCCTGCAACACCTCGCGCTGGTGCGCGCGTTCGGGCGGTGGACGCTGCTCCACCGGCTGCGCCGCCGGGTCGGTGGCGGGCGGCCGCTCGTGGTCTGGACGTACCTGCCGATGCCGGTGATCCGCGACGCGGCCGCCGGGCTCGGCGCCGACCTCTTGGTCTACGACTGGTCCGACGACGCCTCCGCGCACGTCCTCACGGCGAGCCCGGCCGTGCGCCGGCGCATCGCCGGGTGGGAGACGGCCATGGCGAAGGCGGCCGACCTGGTGTTCGTGGCCTCCGCCGAGCTCCTGCGCCGCCGCGGGGGCGGGAACCCCGAGACGCACCTGATCCCCCACGGCGCTCCCGATTCGCCACGCTCGACGACGCGCGTCCCGCATGCCGTCGATCGCCTCCCCCATCCACGGATCGGGTTCGTCGGGAGCATCACCGAGTGGACCGACGTGGGACTGGTCGAGGAGCTCGCGGCGTCGCGCCCCGACTGGTCGTTCGTCCTGGTCGGGCCGGTGCGGACCCGGGTCAACGGCCTGCGGGCCCGCGACAACGTCCTGCTGACCGGCGAACGGCCGCATGAGGAGATCCCGGCGCTCCTGCGAGCGTTCGACGCCGGGATCATCCCGTACCGGGTCACCCCGGCCACGACCGCGGCGAGCCCGGTCAAGCTGCGCGAGTACCTGGCGCATGGCCTGCCGGTGGTGTCGGTGGACGTCCCCGAGGTCCGGCCGTTCGCCCCGCCCGTCCGCCTGGCGACGGGGGCGGACGCGTTCGCCGAGGCGCTGGCCGAGGCGCTTGCCGAGGGCCGCCGCCCGCCGGGGCGCGGGGCACCGACCTGGGACGAGCGGGTCGACGAGATGGCCGCACACGTGGCCCGAGCGCTCGAGCGCGCGCGGTAGGTGGACGGGCCCGTGCCGGCCGCATCGGTCGTCGTCCTCTGCCGCAACGACCACGGCACCCTCGGCCGCGTCCTCGAGGGCCTGCTCGGGCAGCGCACCGAGGAACCGTTCGAAGTGGTGCTGGTGGACTCGAGCGACGATGGAGGCGGCGCCGCGTTGGCAACACTCGGTACCTGGGCGTTCGAGCTCGAGGTGGTGACCTCCCCCGTCGGGCTCACCACCGGGGCGGCCCGCAACGCGGGCATGGCCCGCGCCCGGGGGCGCTACCTGCTGTTCCTGGCGGCGGATTGCATCCCGGATCCCGACTGGGTGGGGCGGAGGGTGGGCTGGCACCGGGCCGGGCACCCGGTGGTGGCCGGCGCGGTCACCTGCGCCACGCCGCGCACGCTGGCGGCGCGGGTGCAGTGGCTCTCCCGCTTCTCCGGGGCGCTCCCCTCGGGAGGTCCGCGACGGCGGACGCTCCCACAGTTCGCCTGGTCCTACGATCGCGAGATCCTCGACCGGCCCTTCCGCGACG
>WNFV01004022.1_pt1 | contig 18461 bp, 9 predicted proteins | sample 5400101 | NCBI WGS metagenome assembly WNFV01 (sample SAMN13153361, study PRJNA577476) | soil metagenome | isolation source: 115 cm soil or saprolite under grassland replicate 1 | place: USA:California | collected 2016-06-15 | reverse complement strand
CGTCCTTGGCCCCGCCGTCGCGGGCGAGCTGGGTCAACATCTGCAGCACCTGGCGCAGCAGCAGGTACACCAACGAGGCGCTCATGGCGTCCATCGTGCCCATTGGCCCCGCATCGAACGGGCACAACACAGCAGGTCAGCGGTCGAATCGGGTTTCTGAGCCCGACACCATCACCCGCTCGACGCCGGCCCGGTTGTACCAGCTTCGGTCGAACAGCACGATCTCACCCGCGGCCGGGAAATGCTGGACATAACGTTGGACGTACCACTGGCTGCGCTCCCGTTCGGTCGGCGCCGGCAGTGCGGCGATACGCGCGAGGCGCGGGTTGAGGTACTCGCTGACCCGCTTGATCGTGCTCCCCTCGCCGGCCGCGTCCCGCCCCTCGAAGACGACCACTACCCGGGCGCCCTCCGCGCGTACCCATTCCTGCAGCTTGACCAGCTCGCCCTGCAACCGGAAGAGCTCCGCCTCGTACACCTTCTTCGGCAGACGCTCGACCCTCTCATCCCTAGCCACAGTCGCCCACCTCCGTCGCCCCGGGGCCTGGACGTAACCCGTAGTTCGCCCCGGCGTCATGCCCAGCCTGGTGCTCGTCCTCCCTCACAGCCCGCGCTCTCGCACCAGCCCGGGCATGCATCTGGCCGCCCCGCGGGCGGCTCCTCTGTGATCAGAGTCATGATCTGCCAGCTCATGGCCCGAGGCGTGGTCCACACAAACTCAACGCCGATGAGTGATGGGCCCGCGTTTCTGGACAGCGGTTACCGATCAAGACGCGGAGCCAGAAGCGGGGAGGGGGCTCCATCGGCGGTCCCTCCCCGCTTCGGATGCGCCTACGGCGTGATGACGCTCACGAAGGCGTCCGTGTTGCCGAACTGGCTGGCACAGTGCTCCGGGGGCGCCGGCTTGGAGCCCGGCTCGTGCGAGTACGGGTCATGACCCTGCCGCGCCGCGATCCGGTCGGCCATGTCGCCACGCACGACGGACGTGCCGAGGATCGCCCGCTGGTACTCGTCGACCGCCGGGCAGCCGACCCCGTACCGGGAGTCGGTGTAGATCAGCCAGGCGGTGCGGCTGGTCGAGACGAGCGTGTTGTAGTCACCCCAGAACTGCCGCGCGAGGTTGTTCTGGGCGCTGGCCGCAGGGTCGCTGGAGACTGTCGACACCTTCACCGGGCTCGACCAGCCCGCGCGGGCCCGCTTGACGTACCAGCTGTCGATCCGGGCATTGCCGGTGCCGAACGCGTTCGGGTTAACGGCCACCAGCGCCTGGTAGCCGAGGTCGACCCGGCCATCGGGCGCGACGTCAAGGCCCTGGAAGAACGCATACCCCTCAGCCGCCGTGCTCACGGTCGTCAGCGGCGTCCAGGTCTGGCCACGATTGGTCGACGAGGTGACGACGACCCGTCCGCCGCCCGGGGTCCGGTTCACCCACGCCGCCCAGACCGTGGTCGAACCGGCCCGCGGGTCGGCCGCGATGGACAGGAAGCTGTCGGTGCGGAAGTTCGCCCCGGGAATCGGGTCGGCGATGTCGGCCACCGGGCCGATCACCACCGCCCGGCTCCAGCTGCCGCCGCCGTCGCGCGAGATGGCGACCACCTGGGCGCTGCCCTGCTCCCAGGCGACGTACACCGTGCCGTCCGGGCCGCTGCGTACCATCGATCCCTGCCGGCCGTTGCCGGTCGGTGCGTTCGCCGCTGGCGAGAGCTGCTTCGGCGGGGAGAACGACCGGCCGCCATCCGCGGACACCGCCACGTCCACCGGTTCGGGTGGACCGCCGGCCGACCGGAACTCGGTCCAGCTCAGGTAGACCCGGCCGAAGAACGGGCTGCACGGCAGATCGTCGACCCAGATCGCCTCCTTATCATTGAAGTCATTCGGGTTGTCCTTCGTCGTGGCGATGACCGGTGCGCTCCAGGTCAGCCCGTTGTCATCGGAGTACGCCACGGCGAGCAACTCCGGCGCCTTCTGTGGCGGGAACGGGCTGCGGCCGGGCTTGTACGACGCGAGCGACGCGTAGTAGGCCCGTACGCCGTTGGCATAGCTGAACGTCCCACCGGCGCCCGGCTTCGGCCCATACACGATGAACGGGTCGCCGTCGGAGACCAGGTCGGCGGCGATCCAGGATGCTTGGTCATCGAGCAGGCCCCGGTTGGTCCAGGTCGTCCCGCCATCGCTGGACGTGTAAACGCCCGATGTGCCGACGCCGGGAAAGAACGAGCAGTCGCTGGCCGGCACGGCGCCCCGGACCGGTCCTGGCCCGCACGGCGGCTGGCGCTGCTCGTCGTTGGCGCCAGCGATGAGGTACTGGCTGTTGACCGGGTTGACCGCGATGGTCGGCTCGTTCTGCTTGTTGGTCGGGAATACCGCCGTGGTGTCGCTGTTCGAGTCGCCGGACACCTGCGGGCGGTTGGCCTGTACGTCGGTCGCCGTCGCGGTCGTCGCCGCCACCGCGCCGCCGGGTGTCACAAGTACCCCGGCCAACAGTATGGCCGTGACGGACGGGATCCAGGGTCGCATCTGGTGGGGACTCCTCTCTGATCGACAAAGCGGGCACACCGTGAGCTCACTCGCACTCCACAGGCGCCATCGAAGAACATCTCATTAAGACGTTATGCCCTGTGCCGCCGCCGCGCGACAGGGTCGGGCCGAATCGATCCCTGCGCGCAACTCCCGGCCCTTCAATCGTGTTGTCCGATTACTGGCGATTGCGGAGGGCGCCGTCGCCGTCTACTTCGGACGGTTCGATGTGGGACCCGCTAGAACCTCGGGCCCAACGCGCCCGCCGATCAAGCAATGTAACAGCGCCTGACGCCTCAGCCGCGATCGCGCACGACGGCGGCTGAGCCTCGGGCGAGGAGGCTGCGTGGCGCGAAGCGGTAGCCTTGGGCTTTGACTTTGTTGGTGAGGCCGGATACGACGACTGGCCTGGACCTGGCAGGGCAACGAGCTCACCACCCCGGACGGGACATCCAGCACCGTGGCGGACGTGTTCGGCGCCGCACCGCACACCCCGTGCCCCGACTGCCTGGCCTACGACAACGGCGAGGCCGACACGCTATGCACGTGCCCCGGCACCGACATCATCGTCTGCCCACAGTGCGGCGGGGCACTGCGACCTGCAGCTGACCCCGGTACCCACCCGACCCCAGCGGCGCCCTTTCGCCGTCCTCGTGTCCGAAACCGTCGACTACCAGGGCTGGGTGATGGCCACCGACGAAGACGACGCCGACGACGAAGCCCGCCAGCTGCTCGCCGACGGCGGCACCGCCACCGGCCGCGGCCACCTCGGCATCATCCACCTCGACCGCGATGTCATGGCCGACGCCGCCGCCCACACCTGCTGGCAGTGCCGCACCGACCCACGCGAGCCCAACCCGGCCTGCCCGCACCCCACAGCCCATCCGGCCGGACCCACCCCGCCACCCCCGGCGGTGGCCGCCGACCCCGACGCCATCACCGCGTGGCTGGGCGCGGTCAACGACGAGCAGCCCCACCACACCAACGCCGAAGCGCTCGGTATCGGCACCGCCTTCGGCTACGTGTGGGGCTCGAAAACTCGGCAAGCCCTGTGAGCTGGCACTTCGTCTCCGCCTCCATGGACGGGCGCGACGAACCTGAACGCGTTCAGGGATCTTGGCATCGCCCGTTGAACGCGTTCATCTTCGAACCGCATCGCGGCGGCCGCTTCGGACAACGCCCAGGCGGTGCAGCATAACTCAGTTTTCGAGCCCCACAGGTGGAACGCACCTGGGCGTTCGGCATGTACGTCTACAGCCTCGTGGTCCTCTGGTACGCCCTGCACGGCCACAAGCCCGCCATCGTCACCCAGCGTCGCCTGTCCGCGCCGTGGTACCTGTCCAAAACCGACCCGTCATTTGCCGACATGCTCACCACCCTGCGACGCACCATCATCGCCGCTCGTTTTATGAGCTCTCGCCCAGCTCAACCCACCAACGCGGAAATCCGTCAGGTCCAGCACGCATGGGCGCTCGCGGCCGCATAACGTCGAAAGTCGAGTACGTCGGCACCCCACCGATACGCCGAAGCGTCGCGTCCAGACAGGCGATCAGGCTGCCCATCGTCTGGTCCCAGACCGGAACCACCACCCGAAACCGGGACCAAGCCAGCCACGCGCAGAACAGATACGTCTTGCGCCCGTCGATCCGGGGCCCGTCGCCCCAGTCGAACTGCAGCCACAGCCCCGGCTCGGGCACCCACGGCCGATACGTGCGCCGACGGCCGGCCCGCCAGGCCAGCTTCGCCGCCCGCACCGCCCGACGGGTCGTGCGTTCCGTGCCCGAAAACCCCATCGCCACCAGGCGTTCGTGCACCTTGTCCGCGCGGATCTTCCCCTTCGAGCTGTCGACGAGCTCTTCCACCTTCGCCAGGAACGCGTCGATCAGCTTCGGTCGCGGCGCCGCCACGCGGGCCAGCGGATCCCCGCCGCCCACGTCGCGTAGCGCCACGTACCGCTTCACCGTCTTCGGATCACACTTGGCCAGCTGCGCCGCAGAATGCGCGCAGCCCGTCAGGTCGTACGACTCCAAGATTTCCATGATCTCCCTGTCAGACTTGGTCACGGTCTCCCCGGTCAGATAGGCGGCGAGGTCAGCAACCCGCAGCCAACCAACCGGGGAGATCCACTTCACGGAGCCATGACGGAGATCACCTGACCGCCCACCAGGATCTCTGGTGTCCGCCAACAGGGACTCAACTGTCCGTCAGCAAGGATTTTTCAGTGTCCGCGAGCAGCCTGCCGATGGCGTTCTGAAGTTGAGCGCGTTCAAGTTTCGAGACGTAATTCCTGAACGCGTTCAAGTGACTCGCCCAACTCGATCAGGTTTCGAGACGAAGAGCCAGGTCACGGGCTCGGCCGAGTTTTCGGCACCCACAGGGCCGCGTAGCCGGACTGGGTTTGCGAATGCGACAGGCTCGCCTGTCACCGACCGACGCGCTCATTCGCAGCTCCATCCGCTGACCCGCGCCCGGCCGCAGGACAACCCGGTCCGAACACACGCGCGAGCAACGTGCATCGCTCCGGGATCAGGTCCTAGTACTCCAGCCCGGGATCGTTATGTAGACGATCGACGATGGCTCGGGCTCGGCGTGTCTGCCGAGGTAGGCGCGGCCGCCGGGTGATCATGCACTGTTTGTGAGGACAAGTGAAGATCAGGCGGCGGCCGCTGGGGACAGCGTAGTAGCGGCCGAGGAGTGGTTGGCCGAGTTCGACTCGGCGTTCGCCCGGATCGCGGGCCGGTTCGGTCGGGTCGAACCGCGTCGGCGGGCCCGTGCGTATCTGCTGGGTTTGTTGTCTGATGTGGACACTCGTACGTGTTGGCAGTTGGCGGAGCAGGCCGGGGACGCAACGCCGCATCGGATGCAGCGGCTGCTGGGGGAGGCGGTGTGGGACGCCGACAAGGTGCGCGACGACGTGCGCGGCTACGTGGTCGACGAGTTGGGCGACCCTGGGGCGGTGCTGATCCTGGATGACACCGGTGATCTGAAGAAGGGGTCGGCCAGTGTGGGAACCCAGAGGCAGTACACCGGCACCGCGGGGCGGATCGAGAACGCGCAGGTGGCGGTGTTTCTGGCCTACGCCTCCCGGCACGGGTACACGCTGATCGACCGGGAGGTCTACCTGCCCCGGTGCTGGACCGACGACCCGGCCCGCTGTGCCGCCGCCGGGGTACCCGAACACGTGCGGTTCGCCACGAAGATCACCCTCGCCCGGCGGATGCTGACCCGCGCCGCCCAGGCCGGCGTCCCGGCGGCTTGGGCCACCGCGGACGAGTTCTACGGCGGCGACCGGGGACTGCGCAGGGATCTGCAGGCCCGGGGCATGGGCTACGTCCTCGCGGTGGCGAAAAGCCACCGGGTCACCACCAGCCCAGGCATCGCGCCGCAGCGCGTCGACCAGATCACCGCCACGCTCACGCGGCGGGCGCGGAACCGGTACAGCGTCGGTGCGGGCGCCAAGGGACCACGAGACTACGACTGGGCGTGGCTGGCTCTCACCCCGCCGGCCGATGAACAGATCGGGCACCACTGGCTGCTGGTGCGCCGCCGCCGCACCGACGGCGAACTGGCCTTCTACCGCTGCTGGTCACCAACCCCGGTCGCCCTGCCCACCCTCGTGCGGGTGGCCGGCACCCGGTGGTGCATCGAAACAGCGTTCCAGACCAGCAAGAACGCCACCGGGCTGGACGAGCACCAGGTCCGGCGATGGGACTCCTGGTACCGGCACACCACCCTAGTCATGCTCGCCCACGCGATCCTCACCGTGATCGCCGCCCGACAACGAGCCCACCCCGGTCCAGACGACGAGAAGCTGATTCCCTTGACGGTCAACGAGATCCGCCGCCTGTTCGCCAAACTCGTCGCCGCCACCACACATACCATCACCCACTGGCTGGCCTGGTCACGGTGGCGCCGCCTGCACCAGGCCCGCGCCAAGACCAGCCATTACCGCCGCCGTGAGCGCTGAAGGAGTTACCGCCACGAATGGGACGCGGAAAGGCAGGCGCGGACCCCGGTGATCAGTAGCATGCTTGCCGGCATGACTGGGTCGGATCCGAAAGCGGAACTGCACTTCTACCTGACCCGAGCCCGCGACGCGTTGCTCTGGAAGATGGACGGGCTTTCCGAGTACAACGTCCGCCGCCCGTTGGTGCCGACCGGCACCAACCTGCTCGGGCTCGTCAAGCACGTCGCCAGCGTCGCCGCCGGATACTTCGGCGAGTGCTTCGGCCGGCCGTTCGGCGAGCCGATGCCCTGGCTGGACGATGACGCCGAACCGAACGCAGACATGTGGGCCACCGCCGAGGAGTCGCGGGAGCAGATCGTCAGCCTGTATCGGCGCGCCTGGGTCCACGCCGACGCCACGATCGATGCGGTTCCACTCGACGCCACCGGCGAGGTCCCATGGTGGCCGCCGGAGCGGCGGGAACCGACCCTACACCGAGTCCTTATCCACATGATCGCCGAAACCGAACGGCACGCCGGCCACGCCGACATTGTCCGCGAACTCATCGATGGATCGGTGGGGATTCGGGCCGAACACTCAAACCTGCCTGACGTCGACGCGGCCTGGTGGCTGACTTACCGCGACCGGGTGGAGCGGGCCGCGAAGGACGCTGGGGCGCGTTAACGTCCTACACCGGACGCGCTGAGCAGTCGTCGGCGCTCAACCCTGCCGCCCGCACCGTCACCCACTGGCTGGTCCAGTCCTGCTGATAACGCCGCCAGCAAGCCCGTCAAGACCAGCCACTACCGCCGCCGCGACCAGCCCGACCATCGATCAGCATCTACATAACGATCCCGGGCTGGAGTACTAGTCGGCCTGTATCTCGGTCGTATGTTTCTTCTGACCTAGCCGGGACCTAGCCGTTGCCGCATGTTAGCGGCCAAGTACCTCGGTGAGCAGGTACGCGGTTGCGGAGCGGTCGGTGGATGCGAGCGTTGACCAGAACCGGTTGACGACGACGACGGAGCGGTCGTCCGGGCGGTCGAACGCTGGATGCCATAATGCGATGCGCCCGTCGTCGAAGCGTCCCCAAGCGATCGCGCCGCCGGGTTCGGTAAATAGCGGTGCACGGGCAAGGTGGTTCCCGCGGATCCGCAACTCGACCGCGTTACGCAGGACGTCTTCGTTGAGCGCACGAATACTGTGCTCGGCGGGAAGGTCGACTGGTGCGGTGACTATGAATGACCCGACGCGTCCAGGCCCGAAAGTCTCGATGAAGCGCCGATAGTCGACCGGCGGTGCCTGACCGACGATCCGCTCGAAGCTGGCCCAGTCGGTGCTCGGTGGCGCGGCCGGCGCGGGCAATTGTTGGCGCAACTCGTCGGTTCGGTCGCGCGGCTGGGCTACCGGCCAACGGGGTGCGCGGATCCAGTATTCGGTATCCGGTGCGGGACTGAGCGGCGGCGGAGCTGGTTGGTCGAATGGCTTGAACGGCGCTTCGGCCACGGTCTTTGCCAAACCAAAATGCTCGCGGGTTGCCTCATCGGTCAGCAGCGTGCACAGGAATTCGCCCATCGTACTGTCCCATCGACGCCATCGCCTGAGCCGTTGGTCGCATGCGACGACCGGCCACCGGTCCGGATCGGCGCCCCGGGTGTCCCAGCATAGTAGGAACTGCAATTCGACCATCGCCCAAGGGAACAGCCCGCCGGGCACTGGGTAGAAGTCGTATGGAAAATCTGGTTGGTCGCGCTTCTCCCCCGCCCACGCCTGCGCGGCCGTCTCGATCTGGTCTCGGACCTCGTCGACAAACACTCCTTCGCCCGGCCACCACGGCACGAGATATTCGTAGAACGTGCCAGCGGGGAAGCGCTCAACGAACTCTTTGTAGTCACGTGGCAACCTGATACCATAGCTGGACTCCACGCGATCCCAGTCCACGGCAAGCCCGCCTGCGCGCCCCTCCCAGCCCGTCAGCCTAGTTAATTCCGTGACCGCGGTCGTGATACTGCCCTCCCCACTGCATGTTGTTCGGCAAGGTGTAGGTTTGGGAGCCGCTTTCACCGGCTATGGTAATCTCAAGCTCGTATGGTACCGGGTTGCTGCCTTGGTAATGCGGAATGACGCGGTAGTAGATGGTCTCACCAAACTCCACACGGTCTCGGACCTCATATTCGTATCTGCTTCGCATCTCGAGGTTACGTGGTTGGTAAAGCGGAACAATGTTCTCCGGCAGCATCCCGTCGCCGCCGAGCCTCGCACCGATGAGATGGCCACGGTAGAGTAGCACGCGCGTGTCGATGCCTGGCACATCGACCCGGTCGTCGTTTGCCATGGGATGCAGTTGGTCGAAACACGCTTCAGCGCCCGTTGCTCGCCCGCGCGAGTCATCAATCGAATGATCTCGTGGGAAATAGTTGATCTGCTTGCCGGACCACTCGCCACCTAGGCAACGCCTCCGAGAGCGGTCGGTGTCTGTCTCTTTCGGGTCCTCGTCCGCGGAGACCAGCGCGGCCATGATTCCCCCGAGGACCAAGTTGAGCAGGCTGCTCAGTCCCGACGCCGCGGCGCCGGCAAGGCTGCCGAGCGCTCCGACGCCGAACGAGATCAGGCCTTCGGGGCCGTCGTCCGGAAGGACAGGGGCAGGGGCGTTCTTTCCGCTTGGGTTTCCGATGCCTACGCCGCCGGTTGGATCTTCGAAGGGCGGGCGGGTGTTGGTAGGACCGAACGTCGGACGCGGCTTGGTGTCGCGAAGCCATGGCGTACGGCACAGCTCGTCACAACCCGACTTGCCGCCGCCCTTTGGACCGTGGCCCTTCGAGCCTCCGCCACCCTTGTGGCCGCCATGACCCTTGCCACCACCGTGGCCACCTCCATTGCCCGGCGGTCCGCTGCTTGGCGGCGGGGTGGAGGTGTTGTGGTTGCCGCATCGTCCCTTCGTGCGGCAGCTGTCGTCGAAGGTGGTGGTGCAGTACTTCGCGAGGCCTCTGTTGCAGAGGGTGACGTCATCGGAACAGTTCCCGCCGTTCGGGTGACAGTCTCCGTAGGCGGGCGTCTGGGTGAGCAGCTCGACTGCGATCTCCACCACGATGTCGACGCAGATGAAGATCAGGGGGCCGATGCAGTGGCCGGATGGGTCCGTGTTGTTGAGCGGACTTGCGTTCCCGTAGGTGTACCGGTTGGCCTGCGCCACCGGGTCCGGCGCCAGCGTCAACGTGTCGCGGCTGGTGAATGCGCCGGTGCCCGGGTCGTACCAGCGGGCGGCCGCGTTGACCTGTGCGGTGTCCGGGTCGGTCCAGCCACCCTGGTACCCGAGCGGCAGGCTGCCGGTCGACGCGCTGATCTGGCCGTAGGGGTCGAAGGTCGTCGACGCCGACACCGTTCCGGTGGTGCTGTCGGCGGCCGCCACGACATCACCGTGCACGCCGTCGCTGAGCAGTGCCCGCCCGGGGCCGGTGCCGGTCTTGTCGGATGCGGCTGAGCCATCGGGGTTGCGGAAGACCACCGTGCCGGAGCCGGGCACCGCGACCGGGTTGTTGGTCAGGTCCGCGTAGCCGGTGGCGATGCCGTTCCGTTGGGCCAGGCGGTCCAGCGCGTCGTATGTGTAGTCGGTGGTGTGTCCGGGTTGCTCGGCACGGACCAGGCGCTCGAACGCGTCGAACGTGAAGGTCGTCGTCGCGGTGCCGGTCGTCTTCGACGACAGCGTCCCGCGCGCCGTCCAGATGTCGGACTCGTCGGACTGCCCGCCACCGGTCCGATTGGTCAGGCGGTTGCGGGCATCGTACGTCGACGTACGCGTGCCGGCGGGGTCGGTGACGGTGGTCCGGTTGGACGCGCCGTCGTAGCCGTACGTCACCTGTTGGCTGTCCGGCCGAGTCCAGGAGGTGAGCCGGCCCAGACCGTCGTAGCCGTAGGTGTTGGATCCGGCGCCGGCCAGTCCGGTGGTGGTTCTCGACGTGAGCAGGTCGTCGTTGTCGTATCCGTAGGTGAACGAGGCCGCGGTGCTCCCGTCACTCCTCTGCCATGTGTCGGTGCTCAGCCGGCCAAGGTCGTCGTACCCGTAGCTCCGGCTGGCCGCGCCGGTCCCGAAGCCGGTGGACGCGAGCAGGCCGAGGTTGTTGTATCCGTAGCTCGCGGTACGCCCGGTCAACGGGTCGACCACTGTGGACAGTCGCCCGGCCGCGTCGTAGGTGAACGAGCCGGCTCCAGCCGCGTCGGTACGGCTGATCAGGTTGGCTTCGCCGTCGTAGCCGAACGTGGCGTTACCGGCCGGCCCGCTCGACTGCACGAGCAGTCCGCGGTCGTTCCAGGTGTACGTGGTGTCACCGGCTGGACCGGATACCCGGGTGGTTCGCCCCAGTGCGTCGTAGTCCAGGTGGCGGGCGGCGGTGGCGCTCTCGGCGCCGGTACCGGTCTCGTCGGTGAGCCGGCCCAACCCGTCAAACGTGCGGGTACGGGTGACGCCACCGGGCAGCGTTTCGCGAACCGGTTGACCGGCCGCGTCGTACCCGGTGGTCCAGGTGCGATCCGCCGCCGTGGGATGCGCTGCCGTGGCGGGCTCGATCACCGACTCCGGCGTGCCCCACGGGGTGTACGTGTAGTCCGTCACGTTGCCGTTGCCGTCGACCATCCGGCTGCGCCGGCCCGCCGGGTCGTAGCCCGGCGCCACTGTGACCACCGATGCCGGATCGGTCGGCGTACGCCGCTGCGACAACGACACCAGTTGTCCGGCCGGATCGTAGGAGTAGCTGGTGATCCGCCCCGCCGCGCTGGTCGCCTGGAGTGGCCGCCCGTCCGCGTCGTAGGACCATTGCCGGGTCCGCACCACCGTTGCACAGCCGCCTGCGGCGTTGACCGTGCAGTCCGACTGCGAGGTCAGGCGCCCGGCCAGGTCGTAGCCGTTGACCGTGACCGGCCCGGCGTACGTGGTGTCCTTGCCGTGTACCGACGACAGCAGCCGGCCCGCCACGTCGTAGGTCATCGCGGTGAACCGGCCGGTCGGGTCGGTGGTCCGGGTGGCTTCGCCGGCCTTGTTATAGGCCGACGTTGTCGTGTGGTCGAGTGGTGACCTGGTCGAGGTCAGGTTTCCGGCGTCGTCATAGCGCAGTGTTGTGGTGTAGTAGACGGTCGATCCGCCGATACGCTCGGACTGGGTGTTGGTCGCCTGCCGGCCGAGGTCGTCCCAGGTGGCAAGGCCATGCGCGCCGGTGGGATCCGTCGTGTCGAGCAGCTCGCCGTCGCGGTCGTACGCCAATGCCCACGCCGGTGCGGCCTTCGGGCCGGCGCCGTCCGGATCCGGCTGCGTCATGCTGGTGAGCCGGCCGTATTTGTCGTATCCGAACGTGCTCACCCGACCGAGCGGGTCCGTCGACCGCCACGGCAGGCCGCGGGCGTCATACTCGGTGCTGCTGACCGCCGTGATCGGCGACCCGCCCGGCGGTGTGTAGGCCGGCAAGGTGATCGAGGTGTTGCGACCCATCGCGTCGAACGTCCCGGTGATGACCGCGCCGTTGGGATCGCGCTGGTGGGTCACCTCGCCGAAGGCGTCGCGGCCCAACGTCGTTACCGGCCGCACGTTGTCGGTACGGACCCCGGCAGACCACACCGTCCGAGCCACCCCGGTCGCCGTCACCAGGTCGCCGGTCGCGTCGTAGGTGAGATCGGTCGCGGCACCCGACGGATCTGTCTGCCGGATCACCAGTCCGCGCGGGTCCCGCAGGTAGCTCGTTGCCAGCGCGGCCGGGCTGCCACCGGTGTTATCCACGGTCACGCTGACCAGCCGTCCCGCGGCGTCGTAGCCGTAGTCGCTGCGCTCGGTGCGCCCGCCGCCCGACAACGTCACCCGCGCAACAGAGCCGTCGAGGTTGTTGGTATAGGCGTGTTGCCGGTTGAGCCCGCTCGGATCGAGGGTGTCAGCCGTGAGGTATCCGGCGGCGTCGAAGGCGTAGGTGGTGCTCACCCCGCCGGCCGTGGTCGCCGTCGTGCGGTTGCCGGCGGCGTCGTAGCCGAACGTCGCGAGGTCGAGGGTGCCGGTCACGTTGCCGTTGCCGTCGCGGCGGATGCGCGAGGCGGTCTGCGGACGGTTGTCGTTGAAGTAGGTGTAGCCGGTCTCCCGGCCCATAGCATCCACAGTGGACGCCAGGCGGCCGGTCGGGTCGAAGGCCCGCGACTCCAGCACCAGCCTGGTCGCTGCCGAATCCATCGGGTCCACCCCAGCGCCGGTCGCCGCCGCCTCGATGAGCCGGTGGGCATCGTCGTAGGCGTACTCCAGGACCATCCCGCCGGGTAGCGTCGCCCTCGCGAGGTCGCCGCTGGCATCCCACTCCTGGGTGGTGGTCACGGTGTCCGGCGTCGTGATCGAGGTCATCCGGCCGGCCGGGTCGTAGCCCCACGTCCAGCTGCGTGTCGCGTCCCCGCCCGTGGTGTCGGCGATGTTCATCTGGGCACGCCGGCCCATGGCGTCGTACCCGAACGTGGTGACGGCCGTGTGCGTCGCCCCCGAGATCGGGTTCCGGATGCCCGGCGCCCCGACCGTCGTCGGCAGCGACACCGCGTTGTACGAGAACGTTGTCGTACCGAAGTCGACGTGGGAACCGCCGGCGTCGGAGGATTCGGCAATCGACGTGGCCCGGCCGAGACCGTCGCGACCGTAGCTGGTCAGTAGCCCGACCGGGTCGCGGGTGCCGATGAGGTCCCCTGCGGCGTTGTACGAGTACTGCGTGATCGCACCGTTGCGAGCGGTTGAGGCGATCAACAGGCCGGGTGGTGTCGCGACCATTCCGGTCGGAGCGAACACCACAGCGGTGCCGGAGCGCAGAACCGGCTGGCGGTAGGAGTGCTGCACGCCGTTGGCGCCCGCGATGTCCTCCACACCCACCGTTGCGGCGGCGCCCTGCTCGGCACTGGTGTCGAGCGCGGCGTAGTTGAACGAGATCTCGCCGGTCTCGGCCAGCACTATCTCGACGCTGAACCGGTCGATGTCGTTACCGAAGATGAAGACATTGCGCCACTCGATGACGAACCTGCGGTTGGGCGCCGTTCCCACGGTCGCCGTCCGCACGCTGGCGGCGCTGTCCACCCACAGGTCGTCCCAGAAGGCGCACAGCGTGGCGTTGGGAGAGGCCGTGTGGGGCAGGGTCGTCCGGTCATCGGGGTGCGACCCGCCCGGGTCGACGAAGCTGAGGAAGCCGTTGGTGGACAGCCACACCTTCGGCCGGATGTAGGTGGATCCGTAGTAGGTGAACGGGAACGGCAGGTCGATATCCACGTAGTCGTCGTCACCGGTCAGGTCCACGACGGTGTCGTCGGCCGGCAGGAAGGCCCGCGACTGCGTGCTGAGCACGTAGTCCGAAGGCTGCGAGACGTAGGCCGGGTTGGGCGTGAAGACGACAGCGGTGTTGGCATTCAATACCGGCTGCTGGTAGGAGTACCGGACGACCTGCGAGCCGGTGGCGTTTTCCACCCCCACGGCGGCGCTGCCACCATGCTCGCCGGGCGTATCGAGGTTGGCGTAGTTGAACGCGATCTCGCCGGACTCCGCGATGACGGCCTCGGCACGGAACCGGTTCGCGCTGTCGCCATAGATGTAGACGTCGCGCCACTCCACGATGAACCGCCGGTTAGGCGCGGTCCCGGTGGTAGCCGCCCGTACGCTGGAGGCGGCGTCGACGACAAGGTCGTCCCAGAACGCGTACAGCACCGCATTGGGTGCGCCGCCCGCCGGCAGGTCGATCGGTTCGTCCGGGTGCGCGATGTCCGGGTGCGCGCCACCGGGATCGATGAAGCTGACCCAACCGTTGGTCGACACCCACGCCGAGGAGTAGCTCTGGCCATAGAGCGGAACCGGGAACGGCAGGCTGATCGCGGTGTAGTCGTCATCGCCGGTGATCCCCACGACCGTGCTGTCGGCCGGAACGAACGTACGGGACTGCGTCGACACCGCATACCCCTGGGGCGGCGGCGAACCCGTGGGTGCGCCGTTGCCCGTCGAGTAGGTGAATGTCTCGGTCGGGTTGGTCGAGGCGCCAGCCGGACGCGGATAGGTCACACCCGTGATCCGCCCAGCGGTGTCGATCGTGTTGCTGGTGCGGTACGTGGTGTCGGTCGCCGACGACGAGCGGGCGTCCGAGCGCCAGATCCGTACGTCGTTTCGCGGGTCGAGCGGGTCGACCGGGTTGAGGAAGTAGCCGAAGTACTCGGTGTTGCACGCGCTGCTTGTCCGGCACGAGGTACGCCCGATGACGTTGCCCCGAGCGTCGGTGTCCAGGACGGTGGCGTTGCCATTCTCATCGGTGATCCGGCTGACAAACCCCGCCGCGTTGTACTCCCAGGCGCGCGTACCGAAGCCGTCCTCGCGGCTGACGAGCCGGCCGCCGTGGTCGGCGTCGTAGGCGTAGCTGATCCCCGAGCCGATGGTCGAGGTGATACTCACTCGCCGGATGCCGGCGTCCACTGTGGTCGGCGACAGCGTCCACGTCGCGCCGTTGCGATCGGTGAGCGTGGTCAGCCGGCCCGTGCGGCCGTCGTAGCCGACTTGCGTGGCGACGAACGCGCCCGGCTCCGTGACCGTCGTCAGCCGGTTGGTGCCCGCCCGCGCCGCCCAGTGCGCGCTGACCTGGCTCGGCCCCAGCGGATGGCGGTAGTAGGCGACCTCATCGATCGAGCCGGAGAACGGCATGTTGCCCGAACCCGCCCCCGGCCAGCCAGCCGTCCAGCCATTGCCCACCGTGGCGCGCGTCATGTCGAGGTGATCCAGCACCCGCCCGGTGATCTGGCCAACCGTGGCGCCGTCGAGGTAGAGCTCCTGATGGTCGACGGCGGTGGACAGTACGACGTGGTGCCACTGCCCGTCGTCGACGCGCCCGGACGTCGTCATCGGCGTGACGCCACCGACCGGCGTCCAGACGAGACCGCGCAACCTGCCGTCGGTCCCCACGTACAGCATCGGCGCGTAGTGGACCGGGGTGCTCGGCACGCTGGCGCTCTGCTCGGAGAACAGCACACCGGTGGCGCCGGCCGCCGCCTTGAACCACAGCTCGACCGCGAAGGCCATCGACGAGTTCACCAGATTGTCCGGCAGGACCACCGTGCTGCCGCCGGCGAACCCGCCGGCCGTGTCGGCCGACCCAGTCAGCGCGCCCGCCTGGCCGAGCGTGACATTGCTGTACGTGCCATCGCGCTCGCCCTGGCTATGCGCGACCACATTGATGGCGACGCTGCCCGTAGTGTCACCCAGCGGCCAGTAACCGGCCGGGTTATCATCGATGGCAATCGATCGGTAATGCGAGGTCGCGGTGTACCCGTAGTCCACACAGGACTGTGCCGACAGCGGAGTACACACACGGGTGAGCCGATCACCGGAGTAGCTGTACGTCCACGTCGGTGCGCTCGCCCCGACAGACGGCGGGTCGGTGGCCACCGCCGTGACGTGCCCGGCCGTCCAGGTCAGGCGCAAGCGCCGACCGCTGGTCCCGTCGACGACGTCGGTGAGCTGGCCGGAGCCGTTGTACGTGTACGTCTGCACCCGGCCGTCGGCGTCGGCGACAGATATCAGGCGGCCGCCCGCGTCGAAGGTGCGCCGGGAGCCGGTCCGGTCCCGAAGGACCCAGGAGTCCGGGGTGGCGACGCGCACCAGCGTCAGGTTGACCCCGGCGGGCGGTGCGAACGTACCGTCACCGTTGCGCCCGAATCGCACCGTGAGGCCGCTGGCCAGGGTGACCACCGCGTTGCCCGAGCCGTCGCCGTCGGTCCGCAGACGCTGGTCGAACGGTGTTGCCCAACCGGCTCCGAAGGCACCCGAAGCGCGCGGATCCTGCGAGTTGTACGTGCGGGTCACCGCCAGCGCCGGCCCGGCCACGGACACCGATGCGTCGGTGACCGTGGTCGCGTAGTTGCCGACCTCAGGGTTGACTCCCGGCGCGTCGCCGCCGTCGGGTGCGCCCGCGAGGTGGCTGGTGACCTCCGGCTGGGCGGTCACCGGGGTGAACGCCAGCGGCCCGATCTGCGGGCTCGCCGACTGCGTATCGCAGACCTGGACGTACCAGAAGGACTGCTTGCTCCAGGACAGCGTGCCCGAGGGGACCTGCCAGGTCGCCGAGGAGATCCAGCCCGACGACCGGCAACCGACCGGCACGGCCGGCGTGCCGTTGCAGACCTGGAACGAGAAACTGCGCGCTCCGGCGGGGAAGTTGTCCGGGTCGAAGTAGCTGGCCCACAGCGTGGGCACCAGCGTGTCGACGAATCCGTTGTTCCTCGGGTAGACGTCCATAACGGTGGGCGGTCCGTTGGCGATCGTGAACGACGCCTGGCCGTACGGCACGCCATAGGTCGCGTTGAACGACTGACCGAGCGGGTTGACCATGTCCAGCCGCAGCGTGTACGTGCCCACCCCGCTGATCGGACCGACCTGGATCGGGATGTCCACCGACTGGTGCGGCCCGGTGTTCTGCGGTACGGAGTACGGCGGGCCGTTGGCCACCACGCTGCCCCCGCTGTTGAGCACCGCGTAGGTCAGCCGGAAGCCGTTGGTCGGCGTCCACGTCGAGGAGCCCCAGTTGGTCACCCGTACCGTGATCTGACCGGCCGATGAGGCCGTCACCGGCGGGTTGAAGCTCGGGTTCGGCAAGGCGTACGCGGCGCCCTCGACCGAGTAGTTGACGTCGAGGAACGGGTGGTTGTTCGCCACGTTGTAGTTGGCCGAGGCGAACCGCTTCCAGCCGAAGCTGTCGGTATCGGAGGCGCGCAACGCGAAGCCGTAGAACGGCTCGATGCCGTGCACCCAGTTGGTGAACCGGGTGGCCGAGATGGGGAAGCTCTCCCAGGCACCCGAGGGGCAGTCGTAGTACCCGTGGGCGAACGACCGGGAGGCGATCGGGTTCGCCGCGTCGTATGAGGGTCCCGGCCAGGTCGTGGCGGTGGAACCGGTCCACGACTGGGTCACCCGGTAAAGCGTCACCGGCCGGGCCTGGCAGGAGTACGCCCAGAACTCCCACAAGCTCAGCGAGGCGCCCAGGATGTACTTGTTGGTCAGCGTGCTGAAGGCGCTGGAGAAGTGCAGGTACGACGCGGCCTTCTCGCCGCCGCCGTTCCAGGTGCCGGTCAGCAGGTCGCCCTCGGCCGAGTTGTTGCGGTTGGCGTGGCTGCCGCTGGACTCCACGTAGGTGTCGTCGCTGTCGGCGTTGGTGCGCAACGGCGGGTCCACCCGTACCGGAAAATGCCGCGCCGGATCCCGCAGCCACACCGCGTCCAGGTCCATCCGCAGCGCGATCCCGGAGCCGTACGGCTCCAGCGAGTACCGCACCTTGTCCGATCGCGCCGGCGCGCCGGTCTGCCGATCGCGGTTGGAATCCACCATCAGCCCGGCGGGCACGTGGGCGCGCACCCGGCCCTGTGCGTCGGTGAAGACAACTGCGCCCGTAGTGTCGATGCTCGGCGACACTCCACTGAGGACCAGCGGGAACAGCCACGAGGTGGGTGCGTCGGCAGAGGACAGGATGAGGTTCTCGTCGACCCCGTCCGGGGTCGGCGTGAGCAAGAGGTCCTCCGCCGACTGTACGCCGATGAACCGGGCACCCTCGTTCGTGGCCGACCCATCGACCGGGACCGCCCCGGCGAGCGCGAAACCGACACCGGCTCCCTCGCCCAGATCCAGCGAAGCCAACACGGGGTCGGTGGAGCGGCCGGCGATGGACACCGGCGGCCCCGTCGCGGGCTCCAGCCGGCCGTCGGCGCGCCGGCGCAGCGTCGGGTCGAACGTGAGGAACTCACCGCGCCGACCCGGCACGAACACGTCCTGGTCGTACACCCGCAGGGTCCGGGTGCCGTCCGGGTTGACGAAGACCGTCGAACGCGCGGTCCGTTCGCTAGTGCAGTGTCTCAGTTTTGGTTTGTCACTTGTTCGAGGGTGACTCGTCCCCGCCGGACCTTGTCAAGGATGGACTCGGCGGTGGCGGTCCAGACGAACGGTTTCGGGTCGTCATTGTGTGCCTGTAGGTACTCG
>WNFV01009053.1_pt1 | contig 18463 bp, 11 predicted proteins | sample 5400101 | NCBI WGS metagenome assembly WNFV01 (sample SAMN13153361, study PRJNA577476) | soil metagenome | isolation source: 115 cm soil or saprolite under grassland replicate 1 | place: USA:California | collected 2016-06-15 | reverse complement strand
ACGAGGAAGCGTTTGCCGTCGTGCGTTACCGTGTAATATCCGTTGCCAGGGAAGCTCTGATCGATCGAGGCGACACGAATCTCGAAAAGTGGTCGGGCTTCTCCGACTTTAAATGTCGGGCCATCCCCGTTCACTTCCACCGCCATTAGTTTTCGGTCAGGGGCGTAGTAATAAAGCTCCCGCCCATCTGCGCGCCATTGCGGTTGTGACCCACCACCGATTGAGATCGCCACTTTGTCGCCGGTAGCTGGAAAGCTGTCGACGTAAACCTGAAACTGCTCTGTCTCGTTCGATATGTACGCGATCCATCGCCCGTTTGGCGACAACCGCGGCTGAGCTTCAATAAAATTAGTTTGCAGCCAACTCGTCGATTTTTTCTCGCCCGACAAGGAGAGCAAGTACAGATCAACGTTCGTTTTCGGGTTGAGTTGAGAGTAGATGATGGATTGCCCATCGGGCGCCCACTGAGGGTTGAACTTCAGCTCTGCGGTGGAAACAAGCGGCTCCTCCAGCGAAGCGGCGTTCGATAGCTTTTGATAAATGCTCGTCACCCCGTTGCGCGTCGAGACGAAGGTGACGTGATCCCCATTGGGCGACCAGGAAGGCAACAAATCGCTGGTAGGATCAGTGGTTAGCCGTATCTGACTGCCGCGCTCAAGATCTATCAACCAGATGTCAGAGGGTGTCCCAGTTTGTAGGTCTAGTCGGCTGACCGCGACCTTCTTCTCATCGGGTGATAAGGCCGGCGCGTTGTAGGAGCCCGGCGGCGTGAGAACACTGAGTTGTTTACCCGACCGGTCAAACCAGACAAGTTGGTTGTTAGTCATGCCGCCGCCCGCGCGAAAGACGAGTACACCGTTTTCGGAGACGGAGAACATAGCGCGACCGCTGATAGAGTTCCGTACAGTGTGTTCGGCGACGGGAAACGCGTCGCCTTTTAGTTGGAGCGTGTCGGCGTCAAAACCTTGCGCCATAAGGGTGCTCTCACGAACGAAGAGCAGGTAGCCCGGCGACGCGTACGCCATGCTTGAATGTGCTTGCAGTAGCCGCGTGGTCTCCTTGGAGTCGAGTGTGCCGACGTAAATGGCACTGTTCTCCGGCTGCGCGTTCCTCGCTAAAAAAAGAAAGTGGCGACCATCTGGCAGAAAATACGGCCAGATGTGCTCGATCTCATTGCGGGACGCATCAACCGTTGTTAGTTGGCTCGGCGTTCCTCCGGTGGCTGGCACACGGTAAAGTCCGCTCGCAACTCCCCGCGAGAAAATAATCGTCCCATCGTGACTCCATGCACCGCTATAATTCGAAGGCGCGTCGCAGACTGTTTGCACCGATCCGCCCGAAACGTCGATCCATTTGAGCTTACCTTTGGCGAAAAACCCTACCGCGCGACTGTCAGGCGACCAGAATGGCTGAAATCCGCCATCGGTTCCGACTAGAGGGCGCGCTTCCAAAGATCCGAGCGCACGCATCCAGAGAAGCTCTTTGCCGTCGTCAGTATTGACCCGCAAGACCACGTACCGGCCGTCCGGGGAGATCGTAGGAAGACCGGGAATTGAAGCCTTCTCGGGGGTCGGGATGATGAAACGCATGGCCTCGATCGGCCTCGCATCCGTCCGCTCACGGCGAAAGTATGTCAAGGCGAGAGTAATTGCGGCTATCAGAAGCCCTATTGCTGCCAGCGCCCACGGCAACCACTGGCGCACTCGAAAAGCCCTGGGAACAAATGATTGAGCGGTCGTTGTCTCGTTTGCGACAGCGGAAGAGCCCGAGAGTGCTTCAAGCGCAAACGCGACGTCGCGCGCTGAATGAAAACGTCCTTCCGGGTTCTTCTCGAGACAATGATTGACCAAGCGTTCTAATGCTGGTGAGACACTTCTGTTCGTGTCTGACAACTCAGGCGGATCTTCTTTCAAGATCGCGCTCATCGTCTCTGCCGCCGACTCTCCATGAAAGGCGCGTCTTCCGGAAAGCATCTCATAAAGAATTGCGCCAAAGGAGAAGATGTCCGAACGTTGATCGACCGCACGTCCCTTTAATTGTTCTGGCGACATGTAACCGACTGTTCCCATCACCACACCGGGATCCGTGTCGACTCGCCGTGTTGGGACATCTGTTTGCGACTGGTTGCCGTCCAGTTGAGTTAGCTTTGCCAAACCAAAGTCGAGGATCTTCACCCGGCCATCATTGGTGATGAAGATGTTGTCGGGTTTGAGATCACGATGGATGATTCCTTTCTCATGCGCCGCTGCTAGTCCATTCGCGATCTGCAATGCGTAATCAATAGCGCGGCGTTGGCCCAGGGGAGTTCCAGCAATTCGTTTGCGAAGTGTTTCTCCTTCCAACAGCTCGGAGACAACGTAAGGTGTACCACCATCCGCAGCTATGTCGTGGACCACTAAAATGTTCGGATGGTTCAAGGCACTCGCCGCACACGCTTCTTGCTCAAACCGGCGCAGTCGATCTTGATCGACCGAGAAAGTAGCCGGCAAAACTTTGATCGCAACGTCGCGACCGAGTTGGCTATCGCGTGCACGATACACTTCTCCCATCCCGCCTGCGCCAAGCTTCGAGCGGATTTCGTAACGTCCGAGTTTTGCACCCGCTTCAATCGTCATCGATCATCTGATGGTGGCAGGAAGCTCGTTGGACCATTTCGCAAACGTCATGGTTGTAGACCCATGCGCCGCAGCAGGTCGGCGAAACGTGGGTCGCTGCGTACGGATTCGAAAGGCGGCTCCCATCTGATTCTGGACAACGGACCGGCGCGCGCCTGAAAGTCTTTTTCAAGCCAGATAAAGACCTGGCCCTTGTCCCCGAGTCCCGCGTAAATACCAGCGACATCCTTCCCAAGCGCTTCGCGCCTCTCGTATCTCGCCTGAACTTCTTTGAGCAATTTCAAGGCTTCAGCCTTTTTTCCAGAAATTGCCAGTACGTATCCCAGACTGCTGAAAATCTTCCGATCCCCACCAGCGGCTACAGCTTTCTGTAACGCTGCGATTGCTTCAGAGTTACGCCCCTGCTTGAGGTAGATCCAACCCAATACCTCAAGACCTCTTGGATAGTTTGGATCCAGATCCACGACTCTTTTGACTTCCTCGAGTGCGCGAGTGCTATTACCTTCAAAGAAGAGATAACTCTGCGCGACGTTATAGCCGATAATGAGGGACAGAGGATCGAGCTCTTGAGCGCGTTTGATCTCGAACTTTGCCTCATCAAGTCGGCCCTGGTCACGAAGTTCAAGACTGTACCATTGATGCGCTGTGGGATAGTTCGGACTTAGCTCGATGGCCCGTTTAAACTCGCTCTCAGCTTTTCCCCATTGCCACAAACCAGCGCCATAACACCAACCGAGCGACGCGTGGGCTTCGCCTAATGAAGGATCGAGTTGGAGAGCACGCTCCGCGAAAGCGATGGATTTGGGTACAGTGTCAGTTGTAGAAGCCCCCGCGTATTCGATCAGCAATACGAGGCAATCGGCCAGGCCGACGTAAGCCAAGGCGTAATTCGGGTCCTTGTCCGCGGCTTGCTGAAACTGCTCCATGGCTTTCTTCACATTTTCCGCGGTCCGCTTGTTCCAGTAATACCGGCCTCTTATATACGCCTGATAAGCTTCAGGATTGCTGGTATCGCGCTTCTTCAGCTGCTTCTGTTCTTCGCCGCTAAGCCTGGTACGAAGACGCTCGGATATCTCGCGCGAAATCTCCTGTTGGACAGCCAGCGCGTCGGCGACTTTACGGTTGTACTGTTCTCCCCACAGCTGTTTATTGTCGCGCACGTCTATCAGCGCAGCATTGACCGTCAGGCTGTCCCCGCGTTGCAGAATTCTGCCTGTAAGGATCGCGCGAACGCCTAATTCGTTCCCCGCCGTAATTGCATCGATTTCCTTTGTTTTGTAACGAGCGATAGACGGACTTGGAATCACGCGCAAGTTAGAGAGCTGAGAAAGACTGTTGGTAATACTTTCGGTTAAGCCGTCGGAAAGATACTCGGTGTCCGGGTCGCGATTCTGATTCACGAACGGTAAGACTGCAATCGAGTCAATGGCGACTGCCGTGGAGCGTAAGTACAGATAAGCTGCGATTGCGATGCTTCCCAGAACGATTGTTGCCAATACTACGGCTGTCGCGAGCTTGTGACGCTTGATTCCGGCAAAGATGTATTCGGCGCTTGATGGCGATGGCGAACGTGGAGTTCCGGTGACCGTAGCCGCGTTGCGTTCCGTCGATGTAACAGTTGCTAATGGAACTGACGTTTCGACTTCCACGGCGCCCTCAAGGTCGCGCCGCACGTCGCGCAGCTCAATGGCGGCTTCTCTGATTGATTGATAGCGGTCGTCCGGATCTTTCGCCAGGCAACGGCGCACGATACGGGTAAGATCAGCCGGCGCTGAAGGATTTAGATCTCTCACCAATCGGGCTGGCGTGTGAACGATCTTGTGTAGCGTGTCGATAGTCGATTCACTTTCGAAGGCGCGTTGCCCCGTCGCTGCTTCATAAAGCAGACAGCCAAACGCGAAAACATCGGAGCGGTGATCAACCGGATGGCCCTGCGCTTGTTCAGGAGACATGTACCCGACAGTACCCATCACGAGTCCTGGTGTAGACAATGGTCGAGACAACACCTCAGTCGTTGCTTCCTCATGCGAGGTCATAGGTTCGGGAGTTAATGGTTCAGTGAGTTTGGCCAATCCAAAGTCGAGAATCTTTGGATAGCCATCACGAGTGATCATTACGTTGTCCGGTTTGAGATCGCGGTGCACGATTCCCGCAGCATGAGCTTTCGTCAAACCCTCGGCTACCTGCTGAAGATAGCGAAGCAGTTTCGGGATCCCGATCCGTTCGCGATGAATCGCCTCGCGAAGCGTTGAGCCGTCCACGTATTCCATGGCGATGAAGTGCATCCCTTCGTGCTCGCCAATCTCATAAATGTGCGCGATGTTTGGATGATTTAGGGCGGCTGCTGCCTTTGCTTCCTGTGTGAATCGACGCATGCGATTCTGATTGCGCGCTAGGTCTGCCGGCAGAATCTTCAATGCGACTCTCCGATCGAGCTTCGCGTCCTGGGCCAAATACACCTCGCCCATCCCGCCTTCGCCGAGCATTGAGCGGATTTCATAGTGGCCCAGTTTTGTTCCGGCTCCGAGACTCATCGCTGTAGGCCGGCCGCGCAGTTGACAACGACTCTAACAGGGTATGTTGATTTCATATCGGCCGAGTGTTGATCCTGGAGTGATGGGCTACGGGACACCGATGCGCTTCGCTAGTTCATCGAAGCGCGGATCGGAGCGAATAGGATCGAACCTTCGCTCAACTTTGATTCGCATGAGATTTAGATCATAAACCTTGTAGGCTTCTTCAAGCCTTTCAAAGGCCTTATCTTTCTCACCAAGGGCGATATAGATAATCCCTATTTGGCCTTCCGACACATATCGGTGCTTGGATAATTCTAGAAGTTCGTTAAGAGCCTTCTGCGCTTCCAGACGTCTGCCAGCAACGGCGTAAGCATATCCGAGTCCCATCAAACCCATCGCTCTACCGTCAGTCAGGTTAAGAACCTTATTGAATTCCTCAATAGACTCGTTATACATCTGCTTTTCAGCGTACGCCTGGCCCAGTCGGTAGTGAGCAAGATTGAAGTTTGGATCTAACTCAACTGTCTTCTTCAATTGTTCGACAGCCTGATCGAGCTGACCGGACACACCAAGAATGCGCCCATACCACGAGTTGATGATCAATGAGGTTGGATCAAGTTCGAGTGCTCGTCTGATCTCAGCTAATGCTTCGGGCATCCTGCCGGGGAAAGTAGACAAAAAGATCGCGTACCAATGGTGCGCCACCGCATAGTTAGGATTAAGTTCGATGGCCCGCTTAAATTCTCTTTCGGCAGCGACCCAATCCCGATCGTAGAAATAGCTAACATGGCCCAACGAGACATGCGGTTCTGCGAGCGATCCATCAAGTTCAATGGACCTAAGCGCGGCAGCTTTGGCTTTTGGCAGCGCCTCGATTGGCGGCATGTCGCCACCGGCTTCGGGCCCGCCGAGTAGTGAGTAGGTATCGGCCAAACCCGCGTATGCAAGAGCGAAGCCAGGGTCACGCTGAATGGCCTGCTCGTAAAACTCAACTGATTTATGCAGCGCTTCCGCCGTTCGTTTGTTCCAGTAGAACCTTCCTCTCATGTAGAGCTGATAAGCTTCATTGTTCTCCGTGTAGTGCTTGGCCAGCCCTTTCTCGTCACCGGATACTTTTAGCTTCAGCTTGTCGACGATCTCACGCGCAATGTCTTGTTGCGTTTCCAGCACCTCTGACATTTTGCGTTCGTAATGCTCGCCCCAAAGCAATTTGTTCTGCCGCACGTCCACGAGCTCAGCACTGATAGTGAGATTGTCTCCGCGCTGCACGATTCGACCCGAGAGGACTGCGTTGACGCCGAGTTTATTTCCAACCGTAACTGGATCGATTTCTTTGTTCTTGTAACTGAAGACCGAGCTGGTAGGACTAACCTTCAGGTTTGGCAACTGCGACAGACGATAAATAAGCGACTCTGCTAACCCATCAGAAAGATACTCAGTGTCCGGTTCCGAGCTTCTGTTCTGGAATGGCAACACGGCTATCGACTCAATCGCGACTTCACTGTTTCGAGCGTGCACGTAAAGGGTTATTCCAACCACAGCCGCCAGAAGAACCATCACTCCAACGCCGGCAGCAATCTTGTGTTGTTTGATTCCGGAGAAAATATATTCGGCACTTGATGCAGCAGGCGCGCTCGCCGAAGACGCAACAGTGGCAGCTGTTCCTGAAGCAGTAGAGAGGGGACCACGCAACTCTGAAGGCACTGTGCGATCCAATTCGGCATCCACCTCGAGTTTGCGTTTCCAGTTACGAAGATCGATTAATAAATCCTTCGCAGTTTGGTATCGCTCCTCACGATCTTTCGTCAACGCCTTGTCGACGATACGCTCTAGTTCAGCTGGAACATCCTTTACATATCGCGTGAGCGGAGCAGGCTCTTTCTGTAGGATGAGAGAAATCGAATCAGGTGCAGTCCCGCCAACAAAAGGACCGGTACCGGTAATCATCTCGTAGAGTACGACGCCAAGACTCCACAGATCAGTTCGTGCATCTACATCGATACCGCGCGCTTGTTCAGGCGACATGTAGTTTGCAGTACCCATGACCGTTCCTTCACGAGTGTTTACCATCGCTTTCGTCGGTGCTTCTGCGTCGCTGGCAAAACCAGCTGGCTCCGCGAGTTTGGCGAGGCCGAAATCGAGCACCTTCACGTACCCATCGCGGCGGACCATGATGTTTTCAGGCTTGATGTCGCGGTGAATGATTCCCGCCGCGTGCGCCGCAGCTAACGCACTCGTTGTTTGGATGGCAATCTCGAGAATCTCATTAAGACTCTGCGCACCGCTGTTAATGCGTTTTCTCAGTGTGTCGCCATCAATAAACTCCGTGGCGATGAACCTGCTATTTCCGGTGGTTCCGATCTCATGAATCGTCAGAATATGTGGGTGATTCAAGGCGGAAGCGGCTTGCGCTTCTTGAATGAACCGACGCAACCGTTGCTCATTCGCAGCGACGGTTTGGTGGAGAATTTTTACTGCTACGGTCCGATTCAACTCGGTATCCAACGCCAGGTAGACTTCACCCATGCCGCCTTCGGCAAGTTTGGAGCGGATTTCATAGCGGCCGAGTTTTGTGCCGGAGGCAAGCGTCATTTGAAGTCGCGGATCAGAATCACGTCGCTTGTCTGGGTGCCGCGTGACAGGGCGAGCTGCTTGCCGTCGCGCGAGAAGTCGAACCAGAAGATCTGGTCGGTCTTGAAGTCGGTCAACTGTACAGGCTTCCCGCCGTCCAGGGGCAGCGACCAGATGTTGGAGACGCCGCCCGTCGTGTCTACGTAGTTCAAGGCGCGGCCGTCTGGCGTCCAGCGCAGACCGGCGGAGATGTTCACGCTGCTCGGGACGTCGAGCACTTTCACAGGGTCGCCGCCCGCGAAGGGGATGATGGCGACCTTGGTGAGCGTGTTCGGTTGATCGTCGCGGTACCAGCAGGCGACGAGGCTGCCGTCGGGCGAGACGGTCGGATTTGATGTCCATTTATCGGTCAACGGCACGGGCTCTCCGCCGTCGATCGAGACCTTCCAGGCCCTCAATGAGCCGGAGCGCGTGGAATTGAAAACCACCCAACGGCCGTCTGGCGAAGATTTCGGGTAGATGTCTCCCGGCCCTCCGGTCAGTTGTTTGAGATTGCCGCCGTCCGTGTGCATGCGCCAGATGGTCCTCCTCAAGAGTTCGCGGTTGGAAGTGAATACAATGTAGCGCCCGTCGGGCGTGACCCATGGGTGGACGTTATTACGCGCGTTGGCCGTCAACTGCTTCTGATTCTTTCCGTCTCCGTCCATGATCCTGATGTCATTATGGCCGCTCTCTCGTAAGCCGTAAACTATTCTGCCGTCGGGCATCACTGACAGACCTCTCTGACCGTCGTATCTACCGAAAGAAATCTGTTTAGCTCGGCTCGGGTCGCCTTGCGGCGAAACCCAAACGCTTGACGCGCCCTCGGTCTGGACTGTGACCAGCGCGCCCGAATCCGCAGTCAGGCTCATCCGGCTATAGTTATTCAGGTCGTTGGTGATCTTACGCACCTCGCCGTCCGGATAGGAGACGTGCCAGATCTGATTAGTTGGCGTGCCTGACTCGGGCGCGATTACGGCCAAGCCACTACCGTCCGCGAGCCACGCGGCCTGCCCCACGGCCGGCGGCCACGTGTGAGAAGTGACGGGCCTTTCCACCCCGCCCTCTACCTGCACTTCGATCACCGTCGCCGCTGCTCTCCGCGTGTTCGGATCAAAATTAATAACGCCCGACGCGATGAGTTTTCCGTCAGGCGACCAGGACGGCCCGCCATCGCTGAAAGGTTCAGGCACTTTCCGCATGGCGATCTGCCTCTCGCCCGACCCGTCCGCGTTCGCCACGATCAGCGCGGTTTCTCCGCGGAGCAAGTTATTGCGCACGAACGCCAGGCGCGTCCCATCCGGCGAAAGAGAGACGGGAGAGGTGACGTTTTCGAGCACCTTCCGCGAAGCGCCGCCGAGCACCGGTACCTGGTAAAGCGTGCGCCCCGGGCTATTAGTCTGCCCTAGAACGTAAAAGATGTAGTCGCCGTCTTTCGAGAAGGTGATTCCGTTATAGTCCTGTATGGAGGGCGGAACAATCTGCGTATCGCTGGTGGTCACCACCTGCCGTAGCCAGAGGCTCTGCTGGCCGGCGTCACTCTTGACGTGCGCGACGTATTTCCCGTCGGGCGAGATGGCCGCGTCCGACGCCTTGCCCGAAGTCGTCACCCGCTGAAGCTTAAGCATGGGCAATGAAGCAGATTTCTTTCCGCCGATAAACTTGTAAAGCCCGATTCCTATTGTCGCAATCACCAAAACGAGCACACCGCCGACGATTCCAGCCGCGACCCGATGTTGTTTGATTCCGCTGATTATGTACTCGGCGCTCGATACTTGAGTTGAAGGCGCGGCAGATGAAAGACTGGTTGATGCGGCGCCCGCGTTGGAAGGATCAGAGTCAGTGATTGGTTGAGGGGAAGCTGTACTCGACAGCGGAACCGTCGTGTCTATTCCCGCGCCCGCTTGTAATTCGCGCCGCACGTCTTTCAACTCAATCGACACGTCCTTGATCGTCTGATATCTCTCTTCTGGATCTTTTGCGAGACACCGACGCACAACCCGCTGCAGATCGGACGGCACGTCGGGATTAAAGTTTGTGATCGACGGCGGTTGCTCGCGGATGATTTTGTTGAGCGCTTCGATCGGATCCTTTCCCGCAAACGGCTTGTGGTGAGTAATCGCTTCGTAAAGGATGCAGCCGAAAGAAAAAATATCGGACCGATGATCGATTTCGTTTACTTTACCTTGTGCTTGTTCCGGCGACATGTAACCGACCGTACCCACCACTGCGCCCGGTGTGGAGTGTGGCTGCATTACTGCAGTGGCAAGTTGACTTAAGCCCTCTGATACTGGAGAGGTTTGCTGTGGCTCAATCAACTTCGCCAGTCCAAAGTCGAGAATCTTCACATGCCCGTCGCGTGTCGCCATGATATTGTCAGGCTTCAAATCCCGGTAAACAATTCCAGTCGCGTGAGCTTTGGCCAATCCATCAGCCACGTGTTGCAAGTTGCGCAAGAGCTTTGCGAGATCAGTTTGTCTTCTGTGAATTAACTCGCGCAGGGTCAGGCCATCGACGAATTCCATCGCAATAAAGTGAGTGCCGGCGCTTTCGCCAATCTCGTAAATATGTGCGATGTTCGGATGGTTGAGAGCCGCCGCCGCTGTTGCTTCCTGTTTGAATCTACGCATCCGATCTTTATTGGTGACAACATCGGCGGGCAAAACCTTTAAAGCAACTTTGCGATGAAGCTCAGTATCCTCCGCCAGGTACACCTCGCCCATTCCGCCTGCACCAAGCTTCGAGCGGATTTCATACCGACCGAGTTTTGTGCCGCCGTTAATCGCCATTTCCGGAACTCACTTCAGAATATCCACGACTTCCGTCGGACCCTTCTCGGAAATCTCCTGCGCGATCTCCTCCCGCACTGCAAAATGCGGAAGAGTTCCTCGGTAATCATTAGAGACGCTTCGAATATTACAACGCCGGAGGTTTCTGTTAACAGTTAACGGCGACATGAGAGGTTTTCAACAGTGGGCGTTGGCCCAACGCTCAAGTCCAAAGCCGTGGCGCTGCATCTGGATCTTATGGGAGATCGATTCTGAACGAATCAGGAGAAAGAGTAGTCATACACGCTTTGGGATTTGGTGTGTTCTCGATCGTGATCGCAGCCTTGAATGTGACCAACTTCATGACTGAAGTTCAGATTACCAAGAGCGTCATCCCACGGCTACGCCAAAAGCCCACTTTTCAAACTGAGGGTTGTTGTTGGTGTTATCCATCGCATGGCAAGTCCGCCTTGAGTTACGAGACGTGCGCCGAGAGCAGAGTTCTTTACTACGGCCAAAGACCGATTAATTGTTTATCGGATGAGCCTCGAACCAGGCACAAAACTGGGCCACATTACAAAGTCTAACCGCAAGTCTCTCCTGCTGGCGGTGTGTCTTCAGGCAGACTGGCGGTGTGGCGCGCAACGATTTGCCAGTGGCCGTTGCGCTTCATCCAAACGTTCGTGATGCACAGACGGCGTTTCATCTCCTGCCCGTCGAACTGCGCTTCTGCGGCCATCCGATAACTGGCTACGGCCGTATCGCCGTAGGCGCGCACTTTCAAATCTGTCTTGTCATATTTTCCGATGATCGCCTTCGCGGCGGCCGTGTTCACCTCGGCCATGACTGCCGGTTTGTCGACGCAGATGCCAATCGGCGCCGTGACCATGATGTCGTCGGCGTAAATGCGATCGAGCGCGTCAACGTCCAGCCGGTGTTCTGTTTGCGTCAGCTCTTCTTCAAGCCGGAGAATTTCGTTTTCGACTTTGTTCATTGCCGGTCTCCTTTTCTTCTAAGGCCGTTGCCCCGGCCGGTGTTCTTGAATAGAATCACCTCACCCTTCAAAACGTTACCGAGACAACGGCAGGTCGAAGATAGGCCGGCGCGGAGTTGAAGTCCTTCGCGAGTTCAGAAAAATTTCGGAAAAAGGTGAGAAGCCCACTCGTTGGCAACGCACGTGTCGTTGATTAGCAGGCTTCGTTTCGGGTTGGGCTTTTGACGCGTCAAAGCCATGCTCTGGCAGCCAAACGTCAGTTACGAGTTCGGCCCGTTTCGCATTGATGCGCGCGAGCGACGGCTCTGGCGCGATGGCGAAGTTGTGCCGCTGCGACCAAAGGTGTTCGACGTTCTGCTGGCGCTGGTCCAGAACAGCGATCACGTCATGAGCAAAGACGAAATGATGAAACTCGTCTGGCATGACACGGTCGTCGAAGAAGGAAACATCGCGCGCAACATCTCGAGTTTGAGAACTGCGCTCGGCGAGCATCCGCGCGAAGCCAAATGCATCGAGACAATTCCGTGGCGCGGCTACCGCTTTATTGCGAACGTAAAAGAGGTGCGGGATGAAATACGGAGAAGCTCGCTTGGGTCAATGGCCGTCCTGCCGTTTGTTAACGTTGTTTCCGATCCAGATCTGGATTACCTCGCAGATGGGATCGCGGAAACCCTTATCAACAACTTGTCGCAATTGACGCAGCTTAAAGTGATGTCGCGCAATACTTCATTTCGTTACAAAGGCTGTGACGCCGACGCTCTGATAGTCGGACGCCAGCTGCGGGTTGAAGCATTGCTTACCGGACGGGTCGTGAGACATGACGATTTGCTTTCTATCAGCGTCGAACTGGTCGATGCCCAGGATGGCAGTCACCTGTGGGGCGCGCAATACATTCGGCAGCCGTCAGACGTCTTTGCGGTGCAAAACGAAATTGCGCGGCAGATTACGGACCAGCTTCGCTTGAAACTCAGTGGCGAGGAGCAACAACGGCTGGCCAAACGTCACACGGAAAACGCCGCAGCCTACCAGGATTATTTGAAGGGGCGATTTTTTTTCCACAAGCTCACGGTCGATGGCGTGCAAAAAGGTATCGACTATCACAAGCACGCGGTCCGTAAAGATCCTAACTTTGCGTTGGCTTACGCTGGACTAGCCGACTGTTACAACTACCTCGCGGAGCCGAACGAAGCGAAGCAGGCGATCAGCCGTGCAATAGAGTTGGACGAGACGTTAGGCGAAGCGCACGCGACCCGGGGCTTCTTCAGATGGGTTTATGACTGGGATTTTGCGGGCGCGGAAAAGGATTTGAAACGAGCCGTCGAATTAAATCCAAACTACGCCGACGCACATCACTGGTCGGCGATTTATTTCGCAAACGTCGGCCGGCACGAAGAGGCGGCGGCCGAAGCCAGGAAAGCCGTCGAGCGTGACCCGCTCTCGCTCATGATGAACATGACGTTCGGGTTAACGGCGTATATGGCCCGCGATTACCAGCGCGCGATAGCCGAACTCCGGAACGTCCTCGACATGGATTCGACTTTTGTCGCGGCGCACAGCGTGCTCGGCAACTCCTATCTTCAGGATGGTCAATTCGACAAGGCCATGGCGGAATACGAGAAAGTGCTGGAGCTGTCGAAAGGCGTCACGCCGGTCGAGACATCGATGAAAGCTGTTATCGCGCATGCGTACGTAAAAACAGGAAAGCGAGCCAAAGCGAAGAAGCTTCTAAACGAATTACTCGCGAGTAGCGAGAACAGCGAGCAAACAACTCCTCCGGTTGGTTTGTCGCCGCACTCGGTCGCCGAGATTTACGGTGCACTGGGTCGAAAAGACGAAGCATTCGCGTGGCTCGACAAAGCTTACGACCAACACGATATGCAAATGGTCAGCTTGAAAGTAAATCCAACTCTCGATCCGCTGCGCTCAGACCAGCGGTTTGTCGAGCTCGTGCGGCGAGTAGAGTTACCGGAATAGTCGTTTAGAAGCGGTTACGCCCGCCATTTGCGGAACCAGTATTTCCTCGAAATTCGGGCGACGAAAGACCACCTATCGTGGATAATGACGGCTCATGGTTGGCAGCCGTCCTAAATAGTTGATGTTGACCGGCACACGTCTCGGCCGTTACGAAATCCGCTCGAAGATCGGCGCGGGCGGAATGGGCGAAGTGTAATCATCGCACATACCGCTTACCACTTAGGTGCGATTCGTCAAATTCTCTTGGCTGTTCAAGCGCACCCAGAGAATGACGGTTAGACTGCCGTTGTTACTCCAATGGAAAGAAAGTACGTAAGATATGAATCATGCGAGGCAGGCGTCAGATCTTTGTTTGTACCAAAAAGTGAGGTGGGCCATGTTTGCAGCTCTCGTTTTGTTCTTTGCTTTTTTTACTTCTTTCGTTTCGGGCGCTGAGAAAACCGCAATCGTGGCGGCCCCAGATGGTGTCCCCATTCATTACTCGGTTCAAGGCAAAGGCGAGCCCGCGTTGGTATTCATCCACTGCGGGGGTTGCAACCGCAAGATATGGGAAAACCAGGTTACCGTATTCGCCAAAAACTATCGAGTTGTCACTATTGATCTGGCGGGCCATGGAGAATCTGGTCAGGAGCGAAAGAATTGGTCGGTGGAAAGTTTTGCCGATGATGTCAATACGGTTATTACGAAGCTGAACCTTAAGCGAGTGGTCCTTATAGGTAGTTCAATGGGCGGTCCAATAGCGGTCGAGGCCACACGACGAATGCCGGATCGAGTGGTCGCAATAGTTCCGGTCGATACTTTACAGAACGTCGAGAACAAAGTGCCGCCGGCACAACTTGCGGAAGTGATCAAACAGCTTCGAGCAGACTATAAAACGGCAATGACCGGTTTCTTGAATCAATTCCTCTTTTCGGCCAATACGCCAATCGCGGTCAAGAATCGCATAATATCCGAGGTTACTTCGCGTCCCCCGGAACTATCAATCCGGATCCTCGAGGGGATTCTCGCTTATGATGCCGTTCCGGCCCTGGGCAAAATCAAAGTCCCAATTCGAGCCATCAACTCGGATCTGAACCCCACGAACCTGGAGATCAATCGCAAATACGCACCACAGTTTGACGCTGTCATCATTAAAGGCAGCGGTCACTATCCGATGCTGGAGAATCCGGAACGTTTCAACGAATTGCTAGCGGATATCCTCCGCAGTTTGCAGCTCACGACGACGAAGTGAGTTTAAGAATTAGTTAAGGCAGATATAAGGACACTGTGGCACCTACACGCTTCCTGCTTCCAAAACAAGGAATAGAACTAAACATGGGTTGGGCCATGCTCCCTACCAAGCATGGCCCTTTTGCCTACCATATCTTATTAAGCTCACCAAGTCGTTCTTTTGTCCGGTGCGAATAAACCACCATCCGATCTCAGGCCACGCGCAAGGTTGAAGAAGCGCTGGCTCCGTAGTTTGCGATCGGTGTGGAAAGAATCAGACGTGCTACTTCCTCTGGCTCGTCCATCTGAACAAAGTGTCGCGCGCCAGGTAAGAGAAACAAATCAGATGTGGGAAACAACTCGTGAAATCTCTGCGCCACACCCTTATTCAAGTAAGGATCGGCGGCACCGAAAATGATTCGCACTTGTCGACTGAATGCTTTCAGCTTGGGGATCATTTTCGAATGCGAACGTACCGTGAACAACAGATCTTCATTTAGACGAAAGAAGGCGGGGCGCGCACTCGGGGCTGCATCGAACTGTTGATACAACAAAGGTACGAATTCATCCCTCACTTTAGCATCTCGAAAAAAGCGTCCCACTTGCCACCAGTACATTCGACGGAAAAGCCAGTGATCGAACATTCCCGATATGAAACGGGCAGCGTTCCTTACGACGGGAGTCGAAAACAGCCAGATCGCCTCAGGTGACCTGAGCGTCGGCATTTTGCAGTAATAGGTATTCAGGAGCACAAGGGCGGCGACTTGGTCGGAATTATTGAGCGCCCAGTCAATAGCCGGGGGGCCTGATGCATCATGTGCGACGAGGATGAGTCTCCCGAGCTTCAATTGCTTGATTACCGCGTCGAGATCCAGCTCTTGATTCTTTGAAGTATACGCATAGCCAGTTGGCTTGTCTGAATTGCCCCAACCTAAGAAATCGAAGGTGATCACGTGACGAGGCGGTGTCAGATAAGGGACGAGTCGATCATAGAGATGATGATTATCCGGAAAGCCATGCATCAGGATAATAGTTGGTTCCTCACCCGCGTACTCTCGCACGTAAATGCGATGTTGTCCTAGTTTCACGAAAGTTTCAGACATGGTTCATCCTCCTGCATGCTCACAACAGCGCTTTCAGAATCAAATTGCGTTCTGCGGCAAGCGCCTTGCCACATCTCGCCTAAGAGAGTGGATGAGGTGACTCGCTAATTCCCTTAAAACTTCCAATACACGCACGAGAACAACAGCTTTTGAGGAAATCTAATACATGACGCGCGACTGCATATCGTCATTCGCGACCAAATGCCGTCAGTATTTTCTGCCTGCTGCTACGTATTTGACAAATCTTTCCTCGTCGGTTGTCGATTCGAACGACGGTTGTTCGATTTATGGATGAGGGATACGAAACGAGGTAAGAAGTTGGGGGGTTTTGTGGTAGCCGGTTTCGGGAGGAGCCCTCCGAAGAACGTTTTGTAAGGAGGTTCTTTATGTTGAATGTATACACTAAGAAATTTGGACCGGTTGCCATCTTATGTCTGCAGGGGCGAATCGTGATAGGTGAGACAAGAACGCTGCGCGAAGCCTTTGAACGGCTAACAGGCATCACTACAGTTTTACTCGACTTGACGAGAGTAAGTATGATCGATGCTGCAGGGTTAGGTGTATTGTTAGAGTTGCGACAAAAGACGAAAACAGACGGGATAGATCTCAGACTAATGAACCCAACAGAAAGGGTTAGTCAACTATTTAAAATCACACGGCTCAACACAGTTTTTGAAACTACCTCCCCTGCGAGGCTCCTATCATCAAAACACGTTCGTATGAGAGGGCGTTCGGCGCGGTCAAATGTTCAGAAACGCCGGCCGATGCGCAAGTCATATCAGAGGCCGAGTTTGACGCGGGCCTCAATCGATTAAGCGTAAGGTTGAAGGGAATAAAATCATGAGCAAAGTTTGGTTTATTACTGGCGCTGGCCGTGGTATGGGCACCGACATCGCCCGGGCGGCTTTGGACGCTGGTTACAAGGTTGTCGCTACAGGCCGCAATACCCACAAGGTGATCCAAGCCATTGGACCATCCGAGGATCTTTTGGTTGTGAAGTTGGACGTTACCAACACTTCCGACGCTGAGTCTGCGGTCAAAGCTGCTGTCGATCGGTTTGGCCGCATAGATGTGCTGGTCAACAACGCCGGTAACTTCTACGCCGGATTCTTCGAGGAGATCAGGCCCGAGGATTTCAGGGCACAGATCGAGACCAACCTGTTCGGCTCGGTGAACGTCACGCGCGCCGTGCTGCCTGTCATGCGCGGTCAACGCTCTGGCCTCATCGTGCAGATCTCATCGACCGCCGGCATCACCGGGCAGGAGTTCGTCTCGGCTTACGCAGCGTCCAAGTTCGCCGTCGAGGGCTGGATCGAATCGCTGGCCCCCGAGATCGCGCCGTTCGGTATTCGCACGATGCTCGTGGAGCCCGGCTTCTTCCGCACCGAGCTGCTCACGGAGGAGTCAACGAACTATCCGAAGCCCTCGATCAACGACTACGCTGAGAAAACCAAGCAGACCGTCACCGCTTGGAAAGGAATGAATGGCTTGCAAGGCGGTGACCCTGCCAAGCTCGCCAAGGCATTGATCCAGCTCGCGAGCCAGGACGATCCTCCGTTTCGCTGGCCCGCAGGAGCCGATGCCATCGGGACCTTCGAGCGCAAGGCCAACGATCTCCTAGCTCAGGCCAACGCCTACCGCGACCTTTCATCGTCGCTTGCATTCGACGAGGTCGGAGGCGCCGTGCAAGGAAGTTAGATCGGCACGCTTGTACTCGGGGATACGCATAAAATGGATCACCTGAACGAGAACTTAGGCGCGACCAATGTTGAGGTGACGTCTACGGATCTGAGTGAGTTCGAAACCGCTCTCACTCTAAGATCAAAGTGCACTGTGGCCGTATGAATGAAATGCTGATCCAGGTCATTGACAAAGCGGTGTGACCGTTTGTTTTTGGGAAGAGTTCCTCGCCTTTACTAATACAAAGGCGAACACAAAACGGGATATTTGGATTTTGCCGCTCTTTGGCGAGCGCAAGGCTTATGCATTTCTACAAACACCGTTCGACGAATTGGGCGCCCAATTTCTCCTGATGGCCGGTGGCTGGCGTATGTTTCGGATGAGTTAGGGACCACTCAGGTTTACATAGCACCTTTTCCTGGGCCAGGTGGTAAATGGCAAGTATCAAAGAGCGGCGGCACAGAACCGCGTTGGCGTGCAGACGGCAAAGAGCTGTACTTCGTAGCACCTGACGGCAAGCTGACGGCAGTGGAAGTAACTGCGCGTGATGCGACAGTTGAGATTGGCATTGCACAGGCACTTTTCGAGACAAGGATGTTTTATTCGCCGGGTACCCACTACGACGTAACACGAGACGGCAAACGCTTTCTGATCGACGTGGCAGGAGAAGGCTCAATACCAATCATGCTTACGGTCAACTGGACCGCGGAACTGAAGAGATGACTGTAGTAGAATAGGCGGCGATTTAGCTTCGGAAGCGTGGCTAAAAACCGAAGCGCCACAGCATCACTATCCGCAATACGCGTTTCGTTTTGACTATCCTTGAAATACAATCCTGGAACCATGCAGACGATCTACGAAGCCGCAGGCGGTCGCGACGGGCTGTTGAGGTTAGCCAGCGCGTGGCACACGCGGGTGCTGGAGGATGAAGTGGTGAGCCACGCGTTCAGCCACGGATTCCACCCGCAGCACACCGAGCGCCTTGCCGCGTACT
>WNFV01004629.1_pt1 | contig 18464 bp, 18 predicted proteins | sample 5400101 | NCBI WGS metagenome assembly WNFV01 (sample SAMN13153361, study PRJNA577476) | soil metagenome | isolation source: 115 cm soil or saprolite under grassland replicate 1 | place: USA:California | collected 2016-06-15 | reverse complement strand
TCGTCCCTATCGAGCCCGAGGTCGAGCGCGAAGTGGTTCCTCGTGCCCGCCGGGACACAGACGTGCGCAACGTCGTGCTGCATCGCGACGCCTGCGACAGTCGCCTGCGACCCGTCACCCCCAGCCATACCGATTACATCGGCGCCGTCCGTCACTGCCCTCGTGGCCAATTCGCGGAGATCGTCGCCGGTCTCGAGGAGCACGTGCCTGAGACCGCGCTTCCTTGCTTCCTCCGGCAGGTTGAAGCGGGTGGCTTTTCCGCCGCCGGAACCGGGATTGATGATGAGCACGCCCCGCCGAGCCGGCTCTGCCTTTCCGTGCAACGCCTGCAACGTCGGTCGGCCGTGGCTCACCGCGTAGCGGCCGGCAAAACCGAACAGCGCCAGCACTGCGACCAACCCGAACAGCTCCAGCGGGTGGCCGCCGACGAAGCCGATCATTCCCGCGAGCCCGAGCAGCACCCCGGGCAGGCCGAGAAAACGCGCCAGGTGGCGCCTGGTCAGGATGAACCATGCGGAGAACGCGAAGAGGAAGACGCTCGCCAGCGCGAGCAGGAGATCGCCGGCAGCCGTGATCACCGCGTACCCAGTGATCGCCAGGACGCCTCCCAGGGCCATCAGTGCGACTACCGCGGCCAGTTGTGCCCGGTGACCCGGGGGAGCAGCCGTTGTCACGCGACCAGGCGTCTTGTGCAACGAGACAGACATGCGCGACTCCTAACGCTCGCCGACCGAGTGCTGGAGCCGGAAAAGTTCGCCCGCCGAGTGCTAGGGCTAAGGCACGTTCACCCTACCACTTAGGCGGGGCTGCTTCGGAAGCAAGCGGTGGCCATCGACCACGGCGGATGAGACGTCCACGAGCTTGCGGTTCGTCGAGCGCGCGTGTTCGCGCAGCATGTCGAAGGCGGTGGGCTCGTCGATCGAGTGGCGTTCCATCAGGATTCCCTTCGCCCGCTCGGTGAGCGCGCGGCGTCCGAACGCCCCTTCGAGATCGTGGTACTCGGCGAAGCGGCGCAGGACGATGTCGATGGAGCTCTGCCACTCTTTGGCGTCGGCATCCGTGATGTAGGCGAAGACGCCGCGCTTGGATGCCTCCTTGACGAACCCGGGATCGGGGGCGTGGAGGAGGACGATCACCGGGCAGGCGGACTCATGCACGATCTTCTCGATCAGGCCCAGTGCATGGTCGGAACTCTCGCCCAGGCCGACGAGCGCGACATCCGGCCGCTCCCTCGCCGTCACCGTCCCGACGTCTTCGACCTCGATCTCGCGCGCGATCACTTCGTGCCCGAGAGCGGCGACGATCGGCGCGACGAGGGCCAATCGATCCTTGCGCTCGTTGGCGATCAGCACGCGCAGATGCTCTGTCTCGCGCTGGCTCATGGCGGCCCCGTAAGCGAGTGTAGCGCGTTGCCGTGGGCCACTCGACGCTCGTGCCTAATGGTGCTAAGGTGGACGTGCCCTGCCCCAACCTTAGGCGGGCAATCGCTTCCGGTGCCGGTGCTCCGCCGTTGGCGACGGCGAATCACGTTGCGATTGCACCCGGCTCGACCGCCAAGATCCGCGGTCCGATCACGGTCGCGATCCTCTCGATCGTAACCCTGGGGATCTATGTGCTCTTCTGGTGGTACTTCATCAACCGTGAGATGGCCGACTACGGCCGAGCTCGCGGCACGAAAGAGCTCGGCGACAGCCCGACGAAGTCCCTGCTCGCTCTCTTCCCGGGCGGGCTGATCCTCGTGCCGGCTATCTGGACGACGGTGACGACGTTCCAGCGGATTCAGGCCGCCCAACGCCTAAACGGGCAGACGCCGGTCAACGGTTGGCTCGGTTTCGTGCTGTACCTCGTGTTTTCTCCCGCGCTGTTCGGCTACATGCAGAGCGGTCTCAATTCGGCCTGGAAGGCGATGACGCCCGCCGGCTGATCGGAGACAGATGGGCGATGACTGGCCGAGGGAGAGCTTTGGCGCCGGCGCGTGGTGGTGCTCCTCTTCGGGAGCCTGCTCGCGCTCTCATGTTCTTTGCCCTGCGTAGGCGGCCTGCGCGCTGAGACCCGAAGTCCAGATAGGAGGTAAACGTGTCTGAAGCCATCGCTCATCCGCCCCCCGTAGAGGGGCACAACCTGACCTGGCAGAAGCTGATTCTCGGCGACTGGACGCGGATCGTTCGCGATCCGCTCGACGTCGCCCGGATTGCCTTCATCGTCTCCACGATCGTGTGGATCTTGCTCGGCCACGCCATGACGGGCCTCGTTGCCGCCTCCGCCGTGATCATCCTGGCTCGAGTGATCAGCCTGCCCCGCTTCTACGACGCGAGCGTCATCCTGGTGATGTTCCTGCTCGCCTGGGGCTCCGCGCTCTCGATCTACGGATCGTGGGGGTTCTACGACAACCTCGTCCACTTCATCACGCCCCTGCTGACGACGGGGATGCTCTACCTCCTGCTCGTTCGGCTCGATGTCCTGCCGGAGCTTCACGAGCTCAAGGAATCGCACCACCGGATCGGCTTCTTCCTGACCGTGATGGCGCTGGGAATGGCGATTGGCGCCGGGTGGGAAGTCGTCGAGTGGTTGCTCGACCAGCTCTCCGACGTCGGGAGGGTGGCAAGCGCGGACGATACGGCGACCGACCTGATCTCCGACACGCTCGGCTCGGCGGGAAGCGCGCTGATCCTGGTGCTCTGGAGTCTCGGCGGCCACTCCTTGAGGCGCCGTCCAGGAGCCGAGCTCGCCAATAAGAGGTTCCACAGCTTCCTCGCAGTACGCCACGCGTGAATCAGGATGCGACGGTGGGCCGGCGGATCTCTCGCGGGCTCACCGTCGCGGTTCGAGGAGTCGTCTGGTTCCTGGGTGCGCTGACCCTGCTCGCGCTCCTCGACCCGCTCAGCTCGTATCTCGAGCTGCTCACGTTCTTTCGCGTCCAGTACGGCGCGCTGCTTCTGACGGCCGTGGTGCTCGCCATGGTGGTGCGCATTCCCCGGGTGGCGCTCGCAGCGCTTGTTCTCGTTGGGGTGAACCTGGCGGTCGTCGCACCGACTTGGGTGTCCTCGAGGACGGAGACTGCGACGCATTCAGCCTCTGTGCGATTGCTCCTGATCAATCTCGAGTCCGGGAACGACCAGCATGCGGACGTAGCCCGGCTAATTACCGAGGCCGATCCCGATGTCGTTGGCTTGGTCGAGCTGACCCCAACCTGGGCCGGCGGGCTTGCACCGGTCCTCAACCGATTCCCGCATCGCAAGACTGAACCGCAGAGGGGCGCCTACGGAATTGGGCTCTACAGCAAGCTCGCTTTTCGTCAGGCGACCGTCGAGCACTTTGCCGGAGACGCGGCACCCAGCGTCGTGGCGCGACTCGATCTGGGAGGAGACCCGTTCGCGCTGGTCCTCACGCACGTCCACACACCGTTCGCGGGCAATATCCACCGACGTCAGCTTGAGGCGCTCGGGGACGCAAGGAAGGGGCTCGGTGAGCGTGTCGCGATCTGCGGCGACTTCAACGCCGTTCCGTGGTCGTCCTCGTTTCGCGGTCTCGCCTCGGCCGCAGGGCTCTCGGATGTGCATCGCGGCCATTGGCTGGAAGGAAGCTGGCCGAGTTGGAGCGCGCTCGTTCGCGTGCCGATCGACAACTGTCTGATCAGCCGCGGCGTGACCGTGCTCGAGCAGGCGCACGGACCCGACGTGGGCTCTGACCACCTCCCGCTGATCATCCGCTTTGGGCTGTCCACGGGGGGCCCGGTGCAGCAATGATCTCGTTATGATATCGTAGTGATATGAAAGCAAGTCGTAGTGATACCAAAGTGGGGTTCCCCCTCCGTCTCCCGGTCGACTTGCGCGCGAAGTTGGAGGACGCAGCACGCGAGTCTTATCGATCTCTCAACGCAGAGATCGTCTTTCGCCTTGAACGATCGATTCGGGAAGACGAAGACGGTCAAGCCGCAGGCCGATTTTCGCTTTCTCCCACGAGCGGGACTCGGTGATCCGACAGGCGACCATCAGCCTCGCGAGCGTGTGGTCCGTACTTATGGTCCTCAGCCGCTCGCAACGCGGTAGGTTGGCCGTCGCGTTCGCCTTCGCAATCGTGACGACGGCGATTCTGGCCTTCGCTGGGCGCTCCCTTGTCGACTCCGGCTGGCCGCTCGCGCACGGGAATCCTAGCCTTGTCGCCGTCGCGGGTCTTCTCTTCGCGGTCGCGTATGGCTTCAAGGCGTACGGGTGGCGTCGCCTCTTCAGGGCGAAAGAGCGTCCGGGCCCGCTTGCGCTCGCCGCCGCGGGCGGCGGCGCCTCGATCATGGGAGTCGCGCTTCCGGGCCGCTTCGATGAGGTGGTCCGGATCGCGATCCTGCGCCGGTATCCCGGCTGCCCGGTCTGTGTCCGCGGCATCTGCCTTTCGCTCCTCACTCTCGGATTGATCGACGCCGCCGCGCTCTCGCCGCTCGCGACAACGGCGGCAGCGCTGCCAGGGAACTCTCTGGCCGTTCGGGCCGGTTTCGCCGTTCTCGGCCTTGGAGGCGTGGGAGCTGCCGCGGTTGTCCTCCTGTTCCCCCGCTTCTCTGCTCACACTCGGCTCGCTCGGTTCCGGCTCGTCCGCTGGCTCGCGCCGCGGGCGACCCCGCGTCGTGAGGCGACCGGCGCGTGGGGACTCGTCCTCGGGTCCTGGTTGATCCGAGCGATCGCAGTCTTCCTGCTGCTCGGCACCTTCGGGATCGGGTTCTCCTTCCCGCTCGCCATCATGTTCATCTGCGCCGGCGCGGCTTCGGCCGCCTTCCCGGTCGGCCCGGCCGGCGCGGCCACGCAGGTCACCGCGGGAACGTTGCTCCTCGTCGTCTCCGGCGTCGAGGCGCCTCAGGCGCTCACCTTCGCGCTCGCAGCCCAGGCGCTTCTCATCTTCTCGGGCGCCGCGATCTTCTTCGCCGCGGTCGCGTGGCGCACGAGCCTGCACGCGTGGTCGTTCAGGCCCGGGCGGGCGGCGCGCCTCGCCCACGCGCCGACGCCCGTCTAGGAAGCAGAGATACGGAGCGGGGCCAGCCGGTTGCGCAGCCGCGCCGAGATGGTTGAGCCCCATTTCCCCATCGGTGGCCGCACGTCGCATTGGGAGCGCGATAGGGTGGGGAAGTCGGAATGCGGGAGCCGCGGACAAGGTAAAGGCCGCAACCTCTCCCTGCCGCGGCGCCCGCACTTAGTAGAGCCCCAAGGTCGCTTGTTTCTTGTGGACGGGGCCCTGCTGGGAGTACACCGAAGCGCGCTCGACGTTTGAAGACCTCGACTCCTCCCTTGTGGGCCGGCTTCCAGCGGCTCTCGCGCCCGAGATAGGATTGGCAGGTGTCCCGCCTGGTCTTCTGCGCGCGCTGCGACACGGACCTCGGCGTCCTCTTCGAACGGGAAGCGGACGACGGCAGCACATCCGTTGACTTCCGTCCTCACGGCGACTGCTGGCACCTAAGACGCGAGGAAGTCGTGGATGACTTGGAAGCGCTCTTCTCCGGCGAGTCCTCGCTGCCGGTCAAACTGAGAAGGGAAGGATCCACGCAAGCAGTCTGGATGGATCGCAGGCGTGACGGGGTGACGGAGGCACGACTTGCGCTCACTCGAGCCCGGCGGCGGGCGACGTAACTCGCCGGTCAGTTCCTCAGCATCTCAGGGCGATGGCCGCCCCGACGTACCTCAGGCGCTCAAAGCGTCGGGCCCGGGGCCCGATCATGAGTGGCTCTCGAGCCAGCGGAGCACGAGGCTTCGCGCCTTTGGGGCGAAGGGCGAGCTGTCGAGGAGTTCCCAGCCGTGGTAGGAGCCGGGGTAGAAGGCGGTGTGTTTGTCCACGGCACCGACCCTGCGGAAGATGCCGCGCGCTTCCTTAAGCGGCGCGCGCGTGTCGTCGCGGCTGCCCACGTAGAGAAACGGCTCGCGGATCCGGGCGACCCCGGCAGGATCGTTGATGCCGAAGCCGGGCCAGAGCCTCGTCCCGGAGAGACTGATCCGTCCCTCGACCCGGAGCGCCGATGTGTTCTGCACGATCGCCGCTCCACCCATTGAAGACCCGATCAGGAAGACGCGTTCGGCGCCGGTCGCTCGAGCGTGGGCGACGGCTGCGGCGATGTCCTTTCCCAGGGCGAGTGCGTTCGTCGACGGGGACTCCGAGCGGCCGGAGCCGCGGAAGTCGAACGCCACCACCCTGTAGCCGGCCGCCGCCAGCCTCGTCGCAAAGGTGAGCGTGTCGCAGAGATTGGAGCGGCCGCCGTGCGCGAGCACCGCCGTCGTCTTCCCGCTCCCCGCCTCGATCATGTAAAGACGCACGCCGTCCTGGGTTTGTTGCCAGAAGGCGCGCGCCGTCAAGTCGTAGGCGTCGCCACACGCCTCCGCGAGTGTGGGCGGCGTGTCCTCGGGTGTGGCCGGCGTTTCCCCGGGGCCAGGCGGACCGTTCTCGGTGCCACAAGCCGCTACAGCCCACGCGGCACACAGGAATACAACGATAGAGAGTCGTCTCACAAGGTATAATCTCAGAGATAATAGTATGCGTGCGAATATAACGACAACTGAGGGAGCGGTGCTGGGGCTACTGGCCATGGCGGGCGAGCGCTCCGGCTACGAGTTGGCGAAGCTCGCCGAGAACGGCATCGCCTACCTCTGGACCCCGTCTCGAAGCCAGATCTACAAGGTGCTGCCGCGCCTGGTAGCGGCCGGGTTCGCGAGCACCCGCGAGGTCGAGCAGCGTGGCCGCCCCGACAAGGCGCTCTACCAGCTCACGTCAGTCGGGCTCGAGGCGTTGCGCAGATGGCTGGAAGAGGTCGAAGAGGAACCAGTAGGCGGTCGCGTCGTGTTCGCTCTCAAGCTCTTCCTATGCGACTTCGCATCGCCGACGACGGCGCTCGCGCACCTGGCCGCATACCGACGGTTTCTCGAGCGACGGCTGGAGTCCTACGAAGGCCTGGAAGCGCGCGCCGCGTCCCCGCGCCGCTATCCGGAGCACGTCCTCCAGCACGGCCTGGCGCGTGTACGCGCCACCCTGGCGTGGATCGACGACACGACCGCCGCAATCGAGTCGGACCTGAGCAGCGCGACGCAGCGAAAGAACTCCCTTGCGGATTCGGGTACGCACTAATCGCCTGGACGCCGACGGCACGTCTGTGCAGCGACTCACGGGCGAGCAAGAGCTGAAGGCTTGTCTTGCCTAGAGCGCCACAAGTCCGTTAGGAGGCCGCCTTCTCGAGCAAGCCGTCGACCGCGCCGCGGATTCGCTCGGCGGCCGGCCCCCCGTAGAGCGCCGTCCCGTGCTCGGAGCCGGAAACGATCAGCAGCTCCTTGTCGCGGCTCGCGGCGGCGCGGTAGAGCGCCCGCGCGTCGTCAGCGAAGTTACCATCGTCCTCCGCCGCCGCGAAGAGGACAGGCGCGCGGAAGCGCCGGACCGCCGGTAGGCCTTCGGTGTTGCCGTACACGGCGGGAGCCGAGAGCGAGAACGCGCCCACGACGTTCCGCTCTCGCGCGGTCATCATGAGCGCGACCGTGCCGCCCAGGGACGCGCCGCCGAGAATGATCCTCTTTGCCCCGAGCTCGCGGATCTTCTTTGTCGCCGCGTGCATGTCGTCGGCGACCGTTGCGGGTTGGCCAAAGTCGAAGATGAGCACGCGGTAACCCTCCTCCGCGAGCTCGGGCGCGATGGAAGCCCAATTACAGAGCGAGCCGCCGCGTTCGTGGGCGAGGACAATGCCCACAGGTCCCTCTCCGAAGACGGCCGCGTCCAGCTTAGCCCCGGCCGACTCAACGGTCAGAGGCTTCGCCGTGCCCGGCTCGATACAGCCGTAGAGCAGCTCCTCCTCGGCTGCGGTCGAGGTCACGACGCCGGCCGTCTCGGCGCTGGTCGAAGTCGGGAAGGTTGGAGCGCTGTCGGATGTGTCAGAGCCTCCGCAGGCGGCGAGGAGCGCCGCGACGAGCACGACGATCAAGAGCCTGGCCACGACCATTCAGACGGCGTCCGCGAGCCAACGGTTAGGTGCGAGCGTGGGATGGCATCCGACGTCCGGACGGCGTAGCGTCGCGGCACACGAAAGAGAAGCAGGCGTCCAAACAACTGCAGCGGACGCTCCCAGCACCGCACTCGAATCCAGGCCGTCATGCTTTCGCCGCGCAAGCGTAGTGAGGTGTGCCCACGCAAGCCGACGGCGGCCGACAACCACCGTTTCAGCCTTTGAGTTCGGCCAGCCGCTGCTCGAGGAAGCGCCGCTCGGCGTCCGAGTGAACGAGCTCGAGCGCTTGTTCGTAGGCGGCGCAGGCATCTTCGACGCGATCGAGCCGGCGCAGTAGCTCGGCGCGCGTGGCATGGAGGTAGTGGTACTGGTCGAGCTCGAGGCGGTCGACGAGGGCGAGCGCGGCCTCGACCTCGCCCGCTTCGGCGATCGCTGCGGCGCGGTTCAGCTCCGCGACAGGCGATCTGGTGAGCCGGGCGAGCTCGCCGTACAGGGCGGCAAGCTGCGGCCAGTCCTGCGGCTCGTCGACATGCAGCGAGGCGATCGCCGCCTGCAGCACGTAGGGACCGCGGCCGCCGAGTGCCAGCGCGCGCTCGACCGCTGCTCGTCCCGCCGCGATCTGGTCGAGATCCCAGAGCGATCGATCCTGGTCGCGAAGGAGGACGACCGTTCCCTCGGCGAATCGCGCCTCGCGTCGGGCGTCGTTGATCAACATCAGCGCCAGCAGTCCCTGCACCTCGGGCTCGTCCGGCATTAGCTGGGCGAGCGCGCGCCCGAGCCGGATCGCCTCGGCCGCGAGCTCGCCGCGACCGCCGTACCCCTCGTTGAAGATCAGGTACACCACTGCGAGCACTGCAGCGAGCCGATCGGGGAGCAGATGGGCCGGCGGGACACGAAACGGGATTCCGGCCACCTTGATCTTCCGCTTCGCTCGGACCAGCCGCTTCGCCATCGTCTGCTCCGGGACGAGAAAGGCGCGCGCGATCTCCTCCGTACGCAGGCCGCCGAGCGTCCGCAACGTGAGCGCGACCTGGGCGTCGAGCTCGAGCGCCGGGTGGCAGCAGGTGAAGACGAGCTCGAGTCGCTCGTCCGCGATCGTCGTCTCGTCCACGATGTCCTCCGTTGCCTCTGGGACGTCGAGTAATTTCGTCTTCGCCGCCAGCATGCGGTCGCGCCGGATGCGGTCGATCGCGCGGTTGCGAGCGGTCGTCACGAGCCAGGCGCGCGGACTTGTCGGCGCTCCTTCTCGCGGCCAGCGCTCGGCCGCGATCGCGAACGCTTCCTGGGCGGCCTCCTCGGCGAGGTCGAAGTCGCCGAGGAAGCCGACCAGGTTCGCTAGGACCCGGCCCCACTCGTCGCGGAAGACCTGCTCGAGGATCGCTAGGTCTCCTTGATTGGACGAATCTCCACCGCACCGCCGAGCCGGGCGGCCGGAATGCGCGACGCGAGCTCGATCGCCGCGTCGAGGTCGTCTGCCTCGAAGAAGAGGTAGCCGCCGAGTGCTTCCTTGACGGCGACGAACGGCCCGTCGGTGGTCAGCGTCTCGCCATTCTCGACGCGGATGGTCGTGGCCATCTCGGGCGGCTCCAGCCACACGCCGGGGGTCACGCCGGGGGTCTCGTTGATCGCCTGGTAATCGGCGTAGACGGCCTTCTGCTGGTTCTGCGAGAGGCGATCCCACTCGGGCGACCCCGGCAGCGGGGTTTCGCCCTGATGGATCAACAGCATGTAGTTCATCGCTTCCTCCTTCTCGGTTGATGGTCGCGTATGAGAGACGAACGGCGGACGCGTGAAAGGACACTTCGCGCGACTGCCGCGGGCTACTACCTAGGGTGGCTCAAGCGAGCCAAGGCCAAAGCCAGCGGCCGAACCGCCAAGAGACGCTCATGAACGCTTGCGCGCGAGAGGCCTGCGACTGTCCACAACGCGTCTTGGTTGGGGAGTGTCCTTTCAGCGTCCCGTCGTTCGTCTCAGAGGCGAACTCCACGAAGGAAGAAGCGATGGAGTCAACATTCTGGAAAGGAGAACGCTCAGTGAGAAGCTTTATCCTGCTCTACAACGGGCCAATAACACCACCGGGAGCCTCACACGAAGGCTGGCCGGAATGGTTTCAAAGCATCGGAGACAAGCTGGTCGATATGGGCTCGCCGATGACGAATGGATTTGTCGTCCACTCCGATGGCACGACTTCCGACACTGCAGCCAGCTTCAACGGCTACAGCATCATCCGGGCAGAAGATCGGGACGAGGTGCTCGACGTAGTACGAGACCACCCGTTTCTAGCCGCTGGCAGTGAGTACACCCTCGAAGTATTTGACGTGCCAAGAAAGTGAGATAGATGCACGTGGAGGCGGCGCGCGGAACGACTGGCGTTTAGATGTCGTCGCGAATGAGCTCCATAGTCGAGCAGTGAATACCGCCCCCGTTCTTCTGAATCTCGTCATACGGGATACGGAGCACTTCGACTCCGCGTCGTTCAAGGCTGTCGGCGGTGTGGGGATACCCGTCGCACATGAGCACCCTCCCCGGGCTGAGAGCCAGCGAGTTGATCGCCCACAGTTCGTCGGGATGACACCAGATCGTCTCGATGCCGAGGTCGTTGACGTACGAGAGGAACCAGTACGGAAGTCCTGACGCGTTGACCAGAGCTTTGTTGGTGTCGAGCATTGCGAACGCGCCGTCCAGGTGGATCGAGAACCCGGGCATCGGGACAACAATCAGCTCGATTCCGAGGTACCGAAGGGTTTCCTCGAGTTGTCGCGCGCCTTCATCGTTGCAGCGGATGGAGGTTCCGAACGCGGCGACCTTCGGAGTCAGCTTCGCGAAGGACCCGCCTTCGACAAGTCCAGTGCCGACGATGGTGCGAAGGATCGGGATACCCAAGGACGCGGCGGCCTGCGTCACGCTCGCCTCTTCGCCGCGGCGCATGCGAGGGGCCAGTCTCCCGATGATTGCGCCGGCGGGCACAGTCGCCAATGGATCGCGCATATACATCGCCTTCGAGAAGCGCGTCTCGATTGCCGGAGCGAAGTGAACGGCGATCCCCTCCGCTTCCAGCACACCGAGCAATCCGTCGTACTGCTCTTGCACAAGAGCCGCATCCGGAGGCTCGTTGCCTTCCCAGTACCAACCCTCCTCGGGATCGACGAGCGCCTGCATCGTGGGATCCCAGGCGTCCGGCCGTATTCGCTCCAATTCCGCGCCCGGTCGGCGCATCAGGACCGCCCGCAGTCTCCCTACTTCGCTGTTCGCTCCCCAGCGGGCACCCCAGACGCGCTCGCGCTCCTCGACGCTCTCGAACGGCGGCTCGGGAAAGGGCGGGAAGAGGCTCTGGTGATACGCATCCGGCAAGACGTCGCCGGCGTGTGTGGCATCGCTCCTCGTCACAGGTGGAAGATCGGTTCGCGCACGCATTTGAAGCGCCTTCTTGTCACGGAGCCCTACTCGGGCGTCTGATCATATGGCTAGCAGGGCCGTCGCAAAGATCGGGCCAACCTCAGCCGGCCGCGCGGACGCTTCTCATCCTCGCGCGCGTGCAGGTGCTTCGCAGAACGGAGCGGCGCAGGAGTCGAACCTACCCAGCGACGGGTTACGCCGCCTCACCGGTTTTGAAGGTCTGTTACGGAAGGCCCATCTAAGGACGGAAGCGGGGTTTCGGCCCCGCTTCCGTCCCTCTAGACGCGGTTAGGTCCCTTGAGACCGGTACCAATTCCGGTACCAAGTTCCGGACCGGCGAGCGCTGAGTGCGGCGGTTTCGAGCCGCCTAGAAATGGCCGCTTTGCAGGGAGTTTACGTCCAGTTCGCCAGCAAATTCGCCAGCGCGACTCCAAAGACTCCGCGGTAGATTTTCGCCTAGCGGACGAGGCCGTCGACCCGAGTGCGCTGCGCAAGAGACCGTCTAGTTCAAGAGCTGGTCGAGGCCGCGTATCAAGCCGACTCGGTCTGGGACCGCACGGATCGCCATCAGCGCGCCGGCGACATACGGCGCCGGGCTCTCGCCGGCGTCGTGGCGGATCGACAGTCGCTCGCCCTCAGCGGCAAAGACGACCTCGGTCGAGACTGTGAAACTGGGCAGCCGAAGCGAGTGCACCTGCGTGCCCGCTACCGTCGCGCCTCGCGCCTCCCGCTGGCCGTGCGTCTCGTCGAGCGGAACACCGAGCGCCGGCGCGCGCACATTCTCAAGCCGTTCGGCGAGTTCACGCGAGGTTCCGCTGGGCGCATCCTGCTTGGCGGCGCTCGCGTAGTCGATGACCTCCCACGCCTCAAGATGGCACGCGGCCTCAGCGGCGAAGCGCAGAAACAGCGCGGCCGTTAAGGAGAAGTTGCCCGCGGCGATGACGCCGACACGCGTCTCTTTCGCCCGTCGGTCGATCTCCGCGTAGTCCGTCGCGGACATGCCGCTCGAGCCGACGACGACGCCGACGCCGCGCTCGAGCGCCGCGAGAACGTTCTGCCTTACGACGGAGGCGTGCGTGTAATCGACGAGCACGTCGGCCGGGACCGCATCGAGCGCCTCGGTGACGGACGAGAAGCTTGCCGGATCGGACCGCGAGACGCCCGAGACGAGCTCGAGGTCAGTCGCCGCTTCGACCGCCTCGGCGACGGCGCGCCCGGTCCAGCCGGTGACCCCAGCGACACAGACGCGAATCACGTCGCGAGGCAGTGTGTAGTGGGCACACGCGGAGAATAGGACAGCGATATGGCGCCCGCCGGCTTACGATCCGCGCGGCGGCCTCCGCGAGCGACTCCTCAGGCCGCGCATGGTGGGCGCCCTGGCTAGCGGCGAGCGCGGGCGTCGAGGTGGCGGAGCGCGTCCTCGTCGACCTCGATGCCGAGTCCTGGCCCCGTCGGCACGGCGACGTGCGCGTCGACGACGGTGATCTGCTCGGCTGTGATCTGCTCGCGGTACTTGAGGGGGCCCATTAGGTAGGACGGGTAGGCGAGGTGCGGGAGCGCCCCTGCGAGGTGGAGGCCCATGGCGGTGGCGATGCCCATCTCGATCACGCTCCCGACCATCACACCGACGCCGCCCGCGGCGGCGAACTGGGCGGCCTGCAGGGCCGCTGTCGGGCCGCCGAGCTTGGACATGCCGACGTTGATGACGGTGGCGGTGCGCTCGCGGACGACGTTCATGGCGTCGGCGACGCTGCGCAAGGACTCGTCGGCGGCGACGTCGATAGCGAGCCGCGCGACGAGGTCGCGCTGGAACGGCTCGGCGCCGGGCGGGAGCGGCTGCTCGAGCAGCTCGAGGCCGATCGCGCGGGCGCGGTCGAGGGCGCGGATCGCGTTGCTTGGCCCCCACATGCCGTTGATGTCGACCATCAGGCGTGCGTCCGGGCCGACGGCGTCGCGGACGGCCTGAAGGCGATCGAGGTCAGCGTCGATCTCGCCGCGCCCGGCGTAGAGCTTGAGCCAGCGGTACGTCTCGCGCTGCTGGAGCGCACTCTCGACGACGCGCCCGGGATCCTCGTCCCAGGTAACTGAGCCGTGCACCTCGACCCGGTCGCGGAACGCGCCCCCGAGGAGGGTCGAGACGGGCACGCCCGCGTGCTTGCCGAGCAGGTCGAGCAGGGCGGTGTCGACGGCCGCGACCGTGAACGGCGCGAAACGGAGCACGCGTGCGAGCTCGGCCAGCCGCGGGACGCGCTGCGACGCGTCGCGCCCCACGAGCGTCGGCGCGACCCGCGTCTCCACGAGCTCCACGATCGAGGCCTGTGTCTCCGACGTAAAGGCCTGGACGGGGCATGCCTCGCCGTAGCCGACGACGCCGTCGTCCGTGGCGATCCGGACGATGACGTTCGGGGACGTCGACCGGTCGGTCGTCCCGAAGCGGAATACCTGCTTGAACGAGGTGGCGAGAGGGATCGCCTCGACGCTGCTGATCTTCACGAAGATGCTCCGCGGTTGGTCAAAGGGGCACGTCCCTCGTGGACGGCGCTAGTAATTGGTAATACCATAATGACAATGGAGCGCGCGCGCTACCCGTCGGAGGCAGGAGAGCCGCGCCGGACGGCCGAGAACGATCTCCCGCGTAGCGCTGACGTGGTCGTCGTCGGCGCCGGTATCTGCGGCGTCACGGCCGCGGACGCGCTCGCCAGGCGGGGCGCGCGTGTGGTCGTGGTCGAGAAGGAGTCCGGGCCCGGCCTGGAGCAGTCCGGGCGCGCGCAGGGCGCGATCCGCGTGCAGGGGCGTGAAGCCGCCGAGCTGCCGCTGGCGATGGAGTCGCTCGAGATCTGGCGGGGCGTCGCCGAGCACGGCGACGATTTCGAGCTCCGCTTCGGCGGCAACCTCTACCTCTGCACGAACGAAGACGAGGTTCGGCACGCCACCGAGCTGCGCGACGTCGCTCATGCCAACGGCTTCACCGATGTGCGGCTCCTGAGCCCCGACGAGGCTCGGGAGATCGTGCCCGCCGCGACCGGCGGGTTCACCGCCGCGATGTGGAGTCCGGGCGATGCGCAGTGCTTGCCGCGCGGGGCGACGGAGTTCTTCGCGAAGCGCGCCGTCGCGGCCGGCGCGAGCTTCTCCTACTCGACGCTCGCCACGCGGATCGTCGAGTCCGGCGGTGCCGTCGGGGGCCTCGCGACGAGCCGCGGCACGATCGATGCGCCCGCAGTCATCGTGACGGGCGGCATCTGGACGGCGCAGCTCGCCGCGACCCTGGGTGTGCGGGTCCCCGTCATGCCCGTGGCGTTGTCGCAGTTCGAGACCGAGGCGGTCGAGCCGCTGATCGGTCCGACGCTTCGCTGTTTCGAGTTCGGCGCCCGCCAGCGGCCGAACGGGCAGATCAGCATGAGCGCGGGGATGAACACGATCGTCGACCACTACCTGTCGCTCGCGAGCCTCCGTCACGCCCGCACATGGACGCGCCGCTACCTCGCGAACCGCAAGGCGATCCGCCTCCACGTCGACTGGCCGCGCCTCGCGCGTGAGCTTCGAGAGCGCTCCGTCGCCGCGGCCGAGCACATGGCGCGCCCCGTCGAGCACGACGCTAACCGGAAGCTCATGGACGCAGCGCTCGAGGCCGCGGGACGCATGATCCCGCGGCTGCGCGACGTGCGCATCACCCGCTACTGGGCCGGGGTCATCGACATGTCCCCCGACGGGCTCCCGATCCTCGACGCGAGAACCGGCGTCGACGGTCTTGTCGTCGTCACCGGCCTCAGCGGTCACGGGCTCGCGCTCGGCCCCGCAATCGGTCGGATCGCAGCAGAGCTCGCGACCGAAGGCCGGACGGACCGCCCCATCGACGCGTTCTCCCTGCGCCGCTTCGAAGGCGAGACACCGATCCCGAAGAAGATGCTGTAGCGCGGGGCGGCGCGGCAGATGGGCCGGCCGGGAGGCGCCAGCTACGGTTCAGTCCCCCATGGAGGAGCGCAGCAGCTCCTCGTAGTCGGCGCGCGTCGCCGGGCGCGCGTTCGTCTCGGTCGACGGGTCCTGTTCGGCGTGCTCGGCGATGCGCGGCAGGACGTCCGGCGACACGCCCATGGCGGCGAGGCCCCGCGGCAGCCCGAGCCGGGTGTTGAGATCGGCGACCCAGCCGGGCAGATCGACGTCCGGCCCGGCGCCGATGACCTGGCGCAGGCGCTCGTACTTCTCGGGCGCCGCGGGCTCGTTGAACCGCAGGACCGCGGGCAGCAGCACGGCGTTCAGCGTGCCGTGGTGCAGAGGGAGATCCTCGAGCGCCCCGAGCGGATGGGCCATGGCGTGCACGGCGCCCAGTCCCTTCTGAAAGGTGAGCGCCCCCTCCGTCGACGCCATCATCATGTTCCAGCGCGCGGGGCGGCTACGCCCGTCCGAGGTCGCCTCCTCGATCCAGCCCGCGGCGCGCTCGACACCGTCGAGCGCAATCGCCTCGGCGGGCGGATTCACGAGCGGCGAGAGGTAGGTCTCGATGCAGTGCGTGAGCGCGTCCATCCCGGTCGCCGCAGTGAGGTACGGAGGCAGCTCGAGCGTCAGGCCGGGGTCGCAGAGGGCGCGCGCCGGGAAGAGGTGCGGGCTAATGAAGTCGAGCTTGCGCCCGTCGACGTTGATCATGGCGGCACGGCCCACTTCGCTCCCCGTACCGGCGGTCGTAGGGATCGCGACGGTTCGGACAACTCGGGACGTGATCCGTTCGACGCCCCCGTGCACCGCCGCGTAGTCGACGAGCGGCCCTGGGTGCGTCGCGAGCAAGGCGACGCCCTTCGCGAGATCGAGCGAGGATCCGCCGCCGATCGCGACGATCCCGTCGCACTCTCCGAAACGGAACGCCTCGGTCGCCTCCAGAACGGCCGCCTCGGTCGGATTCGGTGGGGTGCGATCGAACCACGTCGCCCGATCGGGCTCGACCGCCGCGGCAACCACGCCGTCCGCGATACCGGCAGTCCGAACGCCGGGATCCGTGACCACGAACGGACGCGCGATCGCGAGCTCCGCGAGCACGTCGCCGAGCAGCCCGGAGGCGCCGAAGCCGAACGACGCCGTCGTGAGGTAGCTGATCGTCGAGATGCCCTCCACGATCACTCCTCTCCCGGCGTCGACTCCGCCGCGCGCTCCGACGCCAGCACGCCGCCGCGCCCCCAGCGATCGTCCGGCACCTCGTGGAAGTAGACCTGGATCTGCTCCGGCCGCAGGCCGTAGGCACCGACGAGAGCGTCGGTCACCGCTGCCACCGCCTCGGCTCGCAACGCCGCGGCGCGGGGCGACTGGTAGATCATCACGGTGGGCACGTCTGGCGCTCCTTTCGAGATCTCGGCGGCGAGCTACTCCGCCGACCGGGTTGATAACATAAATGGTAATACCATGAACGCGTCCGCTAGGCAGGCGAAGACCGTCACGGAGCAGACAGGCGACGTTCCGCCCTTCACGCCGGCCCGCCGCCTCCGCATGTTGGACGACGTCTTCCTCCAGATCCGAGACGCGATCCTGGCCGGCGAGATCGCGGCGGGAGCCCGCCTGCCGAACGAGCGCGACCTCGCCGAGCGGTTCGGGGTCGGCCGGCCGACCGTCCGCGAGGCGCTGCGCTCCCTCGAAGCGCTGGGGATCGTCGAGATCCGCGCCGGGCGCTCCGGCGGGGCCTACGCCGCGCGCCCCTCCGAAGCGACGCTCGGTTCCGCGCTCTCGACGCTCGTCAGCCTCCGAGGAGCGAGCGCTCAGGAGCTCGCGGAGTTCCGCCTCTCCTTCGAGGCCGACACTGCCTGGTGGGCGGCGCGACGCGCCGATGCCGACGACATCGCAGCCCTCGAGCTGCTCGTCGCCGAGACCCGACGACTGCTGAAGGAGATCACCGACGACTGGACACCGCTCACCGAGGCGGACGCTCGCTGGCACGAGGCCCTGGCGCGCGCGACCAAGAACCGGCTGCGGATTGGCATCTCGTTGGGGCTGCACGAGCCCCGCCTTCGCCAAGCCCCGGCGCTCGGCAAAGCACACGCACGCTACGCCCGCACCATCCCCACCGCCCTCGCGAAGATCACGCGGGCCGTGAAGGCCCACGACGCCGACCAGGCACGCTCCGCGATGCTCGACCACATCGAGCAGTGGGCACGCCTGAACCCTGACGTCTCGGATCTCGCGTCGGTTGGCTGAACGCGGCCCCGCTTGCGGTTTTCGTCCGGGGCCACTCGGAGGTCAGGCTAACCGCCACACTCGTTGCCAAGGCGGTAAGGGCAAGCGGCGAATGCTGTTGTCTAGCTTGACGCACGGTCGACTCCGCGCGAACGCTCCTTAAGTCCGCACCACCCGAGACCTGCCCACTGCGTTGCGACCCGCTCACCACGTTGGCCGGCTGCAGTGCTGGGAACGCGACCCATCGCGCCCGACGACGCCGTGAACGAGCGGTGGAACGGCCTGCGGGGCCAGAAGACTTGTGGCCGTGGCGACTTCGTGAGCGCAGTAACGACGTGGGCCGATACGAGCTACACTGGCCTAACGCTGACCCGCCAGCGGCAGCCCGTTGATTAGGACGGGCACAAGACCTGAGACTGTTGCGGCGGCTCGATAGCTGCTGACGCCCATCGTTTGTGGGCGGGTGACCCTCGAGAAGACGCCCACTGCGGCACCGTCCGGTGCCCAGGCAGTTGTTCGAGAGGAGTCACCATGAAAGATCAGAGCACTCGCACCGCCGCCCCCTCGCAGCGTCCAGAGGGGTCTGACATGAACGAACACAGTCACGAGCACCACGCCTTCGCTCGCCCCTTCCGCGCGCTCCTCGCCCGTCACCATGGCGCCGCGCAGCCTGCGCTGGCGAGAGTCTCTCAACCCCAGCACGGTCAGTCGCGACACGGACCCGGCGGCTCTTCCGAGGCCGCGACGTCGTCAGTTCATTGGCTTCTTCCTGTGCTGTTGATCGCGCAGCTAATGGTGATCCTCGACATCACCGCCGTGAATATCGCGCTGCCGAGCCTCTCCCGCGATCTCGGTATTAGCGGCTCGAGCATCAGCTGGACGATCACGAGTTACACGTTGATCTTCGGCAGCCTGCTGCTTTTCGGCGGGCGCGCCGCCGATCTGCTCGGCCGGCGGCGGG
>WNFV01004021.1_pt1 | contig 18464 bp, 23 predicted proteins | sample 5400101 | NCBI WGS metagenome assembly WNFV01 (sample SAMN13153361, study PRJNA577476) | soil metagenome | isolation source: 115 cm soil or saprolite under grassland replicate 1 | place: USA:California | collected 2016-06-15 | reverse complement strand
TGGTGCGGCACGGCCGCGCGCTGCCACCGAACCGGCCACCGCTTGACAGAGGAGCAAGGGGCACTCCCACCGCCCGCGACCCGGGTGGGCGCCGGTGGCCTCCAGCACCGCGCCCACCGTGCGGCGCGGGTGCGGCAGCCACGGGTAGGGCCGCCCGCCGATCAGGGCGGCGCCGGCGGTGGGGCGTACCAGCCCGAGCAGCATGCGCAGGGTGGTGGTTTTGCCGGCGCCGTTGGGGCCAAGGAACCCGGTGATGTCAGGCCACGCGGGTCGATGCCATTCTGCAGCAGCGCTTCGGCCAGCCGCGCTCGGAAGTGGTCGCCGTTTTCCAATCACCGCACGCACCAGTAGGTGACTCGGCTTACCAGCGGGAAGTGCGCGACTTCATGGCACGCGCGCGTGGGTTTCGCGACGTGGCCGCGGTGCGGGCTGGCGGCGTCGGGCGCGATGGGCGCACCACGTTCGTCACGGTCGGGTTCACCCGTGGGCCGGACGCGATGCAACGTGCCATGGCGGAGTTCCGTAGGCTCTTGCCCTCGGCGCGGGCCGGGCCGGCGACGGCCTACCTGAGCGGCTCCCCCGCGATCTATCAGCAGTTCACCATCGTCACCGAGCAGGATGTCGAACGCTCCGATGCGCTGGCGCTGCCACTCGTCCTGGTTGCCCTGCTCGCGATCGTCGCGACGCTTGTCGCAGCGTTGCTGCCGCTGGTACTCGGCATTGCCGCTGTGATGGTTTCGCTGGGGCTGATCTTTGGCATCGCGCACCTGACGCCGACCAGCGTCTTCATCTTGAGCATCGCTTCGATCATTGGCCTGGGCATCTCCCTGGACTACAGCCTGCTTCTCACGCGGCGTTTCCGCGAGGAGCTGGCGAAGGGACAGGCGACCGGCGACGCCGTCGCGCGCACTGTGGCGACGGCCGGGGAGGCAATTCTGTTCAGCGGTCTCGCGGTCATGATCGGGTTCCTCGGCCTGTTGTTGATTCGCGTGCCGGTGATGTCCTCGTTTGCCATTGGCGGCTCGGTGGTGGTCGTGGTCGCGGTGCTGGCCGCGCTCACGGTGCTCCCGGCGCTGCTGAGCATCTTGGGAACGCGCGTCAATGCGCTGCGGGTTCCCCTCATCGGCCGGCGCCGCGCGGTGGCCTTTCCTGCAGCCGGGCAGGCTGCCGGGTCCCCCCACGCGCAGCGGCAGGGATTGTGGCATCGATGGGCGACGGGCGTGATGCGGCATCCCATCATCACCAGTGCCGCCGTCATCGTGGTGGTCGCGGTGTTGGCCTATCCGACGCTGGCACTGAAAGTCGGCGTTCCCGACGCCTCGGCGACGCCGATGCGCGACACGGCCAGGCCGTCCTGCAAACCCAGTTCCCTGACCTGGTGCTGTACCCGATCTCTGTCGTCGCGCAGACCCGCGACGGCGCCAGCGTGCTGACCGCAGCCAACCTGCAGCGCGTGGCGCGGCTCACCCGGTGGGCGGGCCAGCAGCATGATGTCAGCAGCGTCGAAGGGCTGTTGCGCCCGCCGACGGCCGCCGCGGGCAGCCCGGTGCCGTCGACCCAGCAACTGGTCGGGCTCTACAGCACGGGGGCCTACCGGCAGGTCCCGGCGCTGGCGGAGCTGGCCGCCGCGACGGCATCCGGCAACACCACGGTGCTCAAGCTGGGCACAACCGCGCCGCTGGACAGCCCTACGGGCAAAGCCCTGATCGACCACCTGCGAGCGCGCAGCGGACAGGACGGGCTCCAGGTGCTGGTGGGAGGGTTCCAGGCCACCAGTCTGGATCTGGATCGCATCCTGTACCGCAACTTCCCCTACACCATCCTGTTCATCGCCGGGACAACGTTTGTGTTGCTGCTTATCAGCTTCCGGTCGCTCCTGCTGCCGCTCAAGGCGATCCTGATGGACGCGCTCTCGGTGGCGGCGACGTTTGGCGTGTTGGTGCACCTGTTCCAGTGGGGAGATCTCGGGCTGTTCAAACCGGAGGCATTTATCGACGCGCTTACCCCCATCCTGCTGTTCTGTGTCCTGTTCGGCCTGTCGATGGACTACGAGGTGTTCCTGCTGAGTCGCATGCGCGAGGCATGGCTCCACACCCCTGACAACACCCGCGCGGTCACCCGGGGGCTGGAGGATACCGCCGGCGTCATCACCGGTGCGGCCGTGCTCTTCATTCTCGTCACTGGTGCCTTCGCCTTTGCCGTCATGGAGACCACACAGGAGGTCGGCGTGGGCATGGCGGTCGCGGTGCTGGTGGATTCGACCGTGATCCGCCTGCTGCTGGTCCCAGCCACCATGCGCCTGCTTGGACGCTGGAACTGGTGGCTGCCAGGGCGACCGCTTCCGACACCACAGCTTCCTGGTATGCCTGGCGCAGCCGCGACGGCGACCGGGGCAACATCCGACTCAGCCGATGGCCGGTCGGCACCCCCGGACAACCCCACAAGCGCACCTGCAAGCTCGACCTCAGTTCGGAGGAACCATGCGTAGCCAGGAAACCGGCACCGAGCGCCGAGATGGCCCCGAATCGGCGGGGCCGTCGCGGCGGTGGCCGATACTGACCCTGCTCAGCCTGGCCGGGTTCATGGTCATTCTCGACGTGACCGTAGTGAACGTGGCACTGCCACAGATCGGCCGCTCGCTTGGTTTTGACCGCGAGGCGCTGACCTGGGTGGTCACCGCCTACACCGTGGCGTTCGGCGGACTGCAGCACGCGGAGCAGTACAGCCCGCTGCGCACCGGCCTGACCTTCCTTCCCGTCGCGCTCGGCACGGCCGTGGGGGCCCACCTCGCCGCCCGCACCGTGACCACGCTCGGGCCGCGACCGGTCGGCAGCGCCGGGATGACCCTTGCCGCCGCGGGCCTGGCGCTCATGGCCTGGCGCGGCGTCGGCGGCGGCGTAGCGGCCTGGCTGCTGCCCGGCTTCGTCCTGGCTGCCATCGGCCTTGGCACGACCCTTGTCACCGCCACCACCAGCGGCCTGGCCGCGGTCGAGCACCAACACGCCGGTGTGGCCTTCGGCATCCTCAACACCGGCCACGAGCTCGGCGGCGCGCTCAGCATCGCGGCCATCTCCGCCGCCGCACTCGCCGGCGCAGCTCTCCTGCTGCTCCCCCAGGGCCGCCTCGCCCTGGACGACAGGCCGACCTTCGTGCACTGAGCGCAACAGCATCCTGCCAAGGAAGGAGGCCGAGATGTCGAATGAGCCCCGTCCCTCTCGTGGCTATCTTGTCGGCCCCGGTGAGGGGGTGCCGAACAGAAGCCCCAGGGTCAAGGCATCCCGCCAGTCGACCGGCGGCAGCCTCACCCTGCTCAAGCTGACCATCGAGGGCGGTCCGAGAAGACACGTGCACACCCGCGAGGACGAGAGCTTCTACGTCCTCAACGGCACCCTGGACGTGCGGTGCGGCGATGACCGCTTCGAGGTCGCACCGGAGTCCTTCGTCTTCCTGCCGCGCAACGTGCCGCACAGCCCCCGGGCCGTTGGCGGCCCCGCGACGGTGCTGATGATCGTGACGCCCGGTGGACTGGAGGACTATCTCTCCGAGTTCAAAGCAGCGACGGACGCCCATGCAGATCAAGCGCAACTGACAGCAATCATGGACAAGTACGGCATCGCGCCGGCCTAACCGACCCGGCTCGGCGGCGCCGAAACTGCCAAGCCAGGACTGAACTACGACCCCACGCTTGTGGAGCAGCGGGAGGACAGCATGAACGAGCTGCTTGAGCTGGCGATCGCCGCCCATGGGGGGATGGACCGCTTTCGCCAGCTTCGCACCCTGCGCGTGGCTTTCTCGGCCGGTGGCCTCTTGTTCGCGGCCAAGGGGAAACGAAGGGCCCTGTATGACGTCGAGGGCCTCGTCGATCTGTCCAGACCCCGAACGACCGTCTTCCCCTACCCGGGCCCGGCACGACGGGGCGAGTTTGAGGCCGAGCGCGTGTGGATCGAGACCAGCCGAGGCGAGCTGGTCAGCGAGCGCCGCCATCCACGCGCCGCGTTCGCTCGCGTACGGCAACGCATCTGGTGGGACCATCTCGATGTCTTGTACTTCATCGGCTTTGCACTCTGGAACTACATGTCCGTGCCGTTCTTGTTTGCTGGGCCGGGATTCGTGGTGGACGAGATCGAGCCGTGGACGGAGGACGATGAGCGCTGGCGGCGCCTTCGGGTCACCTTTCCTGCTGCTGTCCCGACCCATTCTCCACGGCAGGTCTTCTACTTCGATGCGCGGGGGCTCCTTCGCCGAGAGGATTACACCGCCGACATCGTCAGCTCTCGGGGCAGGTCAGCCCACTACTGCTTCGACCACAAGGACTTCTCGGGGCTGGTGACACCCACCTATCGACGAGTGGTTCCCCGGCGAGCGGATGGCCGCACGCGACCGGGCCCGACCCTCGCCTGGCTCAAGGTGAAAGCGATTGAAGCCGTTGCCGAACCCGCGGGGGGAAGGGCTCCTTGATCTGAGACCCAGAAGAAATGCAAGTTCCACCCCAAGGCCTGAGGACGAACAGATCGACGAGGCCAACTTCATCTGCCCCTCCACCTCCAAACGCACATCAGAGGTACGGTCCGAAGGGGGACCCCGGCCGGCTTTCCCGCGGGAAGCGAGCTGCCAGCCAGGTGCTCATGACGCCGTCGACGCGGCGCAGGCTGTCATGTTGGAGGAGGAGCTGTGAGGATCGACTTCACGCCTAACCCGACGCTGTTTCCCTTCGAGTCGAATTGGTTCGACTCCTCAGCCGGGCAGATGCATTATGTCGACGAGGGCTCCGGGACCCCGATTCTGCTCTGCCACGGCAACCCCACCTGGAGCTTCCTGTATCGGGGCATCATCACCCGGCTTCGCGACCGGTTCCGCTGCGTCGCCGTTGACTATCTCGGGTTCGGACTCTCGGATCGTCCCAAGAACTACGGGTACACCATAGAGGAACACGCACGGACCACTGGCGAACTGGTCGACCATCTCGGCCTGGACGGCTTCATCATCATGGGTCAGGACTGGGGCGGCCCGGTCTCCACCACCGTGGCCACACGGCGCGCCGATCGCGTTCTCGGAGTCGTCCTCGGCAACACGTGGTTCTGGCCGGCCACGGCCTCGTTTCGCCTGTTCAGCAGGGTAATGGGAAGCCGCTTCATGCAACGGAAGATCCTGGAGGAGAACTTCTTCGTCGAGAGGATCATGCCGCAGGCCAGTGCGAAGAGGCTGAGCGAAGAGGAGAGGGAACACTACCGCAGGGTTCAACCGACTCCGGAGGTTCGGCGCGGGATCGCAGAGATGCCGAAGCAGATCATCGATGCGACCCCGCTGCTGGAGCGCCTATCGCGCGAGGTCGCCGCGAAGCTCGGATCCAAGCCGACGCTCATCACGTGGGGCATGAAGGACCCGGCCTTCCGCCCCAAGATGATCTCCCGCATGCGGCAGGCCTTCATCGACCCCCTCGTCATCGAGCTGACGCGCGCAAAGCACTACATCCAGGAGGATGCGCCCGAGGAGATTGCCCGACGCGGTCGGGAAGCGCTTCGGGTAGGAGATCCTCTGGGATGGCCACGGGACCTCCGACCTGATCTCGATTCTCCGCTTGTGGTGCGACGGCGGCTGGCCCGGCAGCTGCCACGAGCACGAACTCCTCACGCTGTCGGGGCTGGATGCGGTCCTGGACGCCAGCGGCGTGGCCACCATCCTCGACCGCGGGTTTCGGGGAACGGCAAGGACCCGCGAGCACTGGCACGCCCCGGTCGGGGACCGGCGTAGCAAAGACCGGCTCTCCGACCCGCAACGGGCGTTCAACCGTTGCCAGGCGGGGCTGCGCGCGCTGGTCGAGCAGGCGATCGGCCACCTTGCCAACGCCTGGTCGTTGCGCCGGTGGCGGGGCCGGTTCTGCCGGGTCCGGAGCGTCTTCCGCGCTGCCGGGGCGCTGGTCTGTCTCGGCCGGTGGCTGCACCGGGTACCCATCTGAGACGAGCATCACGGACACTGCGATGATCTTCTCGTGGTGGTCGCGGTGACAGCCTGACCCTCACAGACACCGGCCTCGTGCCTTTTGTAGGGACCTGTCGACTCGAGCCGTGGCCACCACCGGCACGCCAACCGGACGAACGTGACCTGATAGGAGCCTGTCGCAAGACCCATCGCAGTGCTGTCCGCCCGGCCGGCGCGCGTGCCATCCCCGTCAACAAGAGGAGACAGCCATCACCAGCATGGCACACCCCAGCCCGCCACGGATCACCGTCGGCGTCGACACCCACCTCGACCTCCACGTCGCCCACGCAGTCGACCAGCTCGGCCGCCGCATGGACACCGCCGCAATCCCCACCACGCCCACCGGCTACCGGGACCTGCTCGCCTGGGCGCGGGGACTCGGCCAGGTCGAGACCTGGGGATCGAGGGCACCGGCGCCTACGGCGCCGCTCTTGCCCGCTTCCTTGCCGCAGCAGGCCAGGTCGTGCTCGAGGTCAACCGGCCCGACCGGTCCGCTCGGCGCCGCCACGGCAAGTCCGACCCGCTGGACGCCGAGGCCGCCGCACGGGCGGTGCAGGCCGGCCAGGTCACCGTCACCCCCAAGGCCGGCACCGGCCACGTGGAGATGATCCGCTCGCTGCGAGTCGCTCGCGCCACCGCGATCAGGGCCCGCACCCAGACCATCAACGCGCTCAAAGCGCTGCTGGTCACCGCCCCCCAACAGCTGCGCGAACAGCTCCGCGGCCGGTCGACGACCCAGCTGGTCCGCGTCGCGGCCGCGCTGCAGCCCGGCAAGCTCACCAGCCCCCTGGCCGCAGCCAAGCTCGCGCTGCGCACCCTCGCCGGACGCCACCAGGCCCTCTCGGCCGAGATCACCACCCTCACCACCGAGCTCGACCGGCTCACCGCCACGGCGGCACCCAAGCTGCTGGCGCTGTTTGGGGTCGGCCAAGACAGCGCCGGCGCGCTGCTGGTCGCCGCCGGCGACAACCTGTGGGTGCCAGAAAGTCGGTCGTGGGTCCTGAGCTGCAAGTTCGCTAGAGGCGTCCCGGGCCGCGATGATCGGCACATGGCTCTTCGACTGCTGTATCTGCTGTTCTCCCAGGTGCTGCGGTGGCTTGCACTGCTGACCAGGAGCTCGGCGGCAAAGGACGCCGAGCTGCTGGTGTTGCGCCACGAGGTCGCGGTGCTGCGACGCCAGATGGCCCGGCCGCGGGTCGACTGGGCCGACCGGGCGGTGCTGGCCGGGCTGGCGCGGCTGCTACCCCGTCCGGCGTGGCGGGGCTTGTTCGTGCAGCCGGCCACGCTGCTGCGCTGGCATCGCGACCTGGTCGGCGCCGCTGGAGCTACCCGCACCGGCGTGGCCGGCCCAGTGTGGCGGCGGAGGTCCGCGCGCTGGTGCTGCGGCTGGCCAGGGAGAACCCGACCTGGGGGTATCGCCGCCTCCACGGTGAGCTGTGCCGCCTGGGGTACAAGGACAGGATCGGGGCCAGCACGGTGTGGACGATCCTGCGGCGCGCTGGCGTCGATCCGGCACCCAAGCGGTCGGCCGTCTCCTGGCGGCAGTTCCTCCAGGCTCAGGCCGCCAGTGTGCTGGCGGTGGACTTCTTCACCGTGGACACGGTCTTCCTACAACGGGTGTATGTGCTGTTTGCGATCGAGGTCGCGACCCGTCGGGTGCATGTGCTGGGGGTGACGGCGCATCCGGCGGGGGAGTGGGTCGCGCAGCAGGCCCGAAACCTTGTTATGGGAATCGGCGAGGACGTCGCCGGGTTCAGGTTCCTGGTCCGCGATCGGGATACCAAGTTCACCGTGGCGTTCGATCGGGTCTTTGCCGCTGAGGGGATCGAGGTGCTGCGCACGCCGGTGCGGGCGCCGCGGGCGAACGCCTACGCGGAGCGGTGGGTGGGCACCGTCCGGCGTGAGGTGCTCGATCGGATGCTCATCTTCGGAGGCGGGCAGCTGCGGCTGGTGTTAGCTGAGTTCGTCGACCATTACAACGGCCACCGTCCGCACCGCGCCTTGGGACAGGCACCGCCATTCGGGCCCGGCGAACCAGTTGTCGTCGTGCCGGCTGGGAGGGTCGTGCGGCGAGATCGACTCGGTGGACTGATCCATGAGTATGCGCAGGTCGCATGAGTGACCGAATAACCGGCACCCACAGGCCTCCTCACGGGTCACCGACCCGTCCGAACGGCCCAGGGTCGCCGCGGATCCGCTGCGGGTCGTGGCCAGGGCCTGGAAGCCGAGCCAGGCCAACAGCACGGCCGACCCCCGATCCCAGGGGTTGGGCAGGAGCAGCGGCTGCTCGCCCTGGTGCAGGGCCAGGAAGCGGCTGGTCCGCTCAAAGTGTCCGGCCATCTCGATCGCCTCCATCCACCAACAGGTCAAGGACATGCGCGACCGCCAGGCACGATCGGCCACCGCGGCCGGCGGTCTCCAACATCGCGGTGCCAGTTCATCAGGTGGTCCGTGCGATGGTGCCTTGGGCGATGGCGCATAACCGGTCGCCATCTGGGCGCGGCTCGAACAGCTCACAGCGGGTGACGATCAGCCGCTGGCCGGAGCTGATGACCGACGCCCGGGCGAGCAGGCGGTCGCCGATGACCGGTGCGAGCACCTTGATGGTGTACCCGGCGGTCAGCACTCCGGGGCCAGCGACCGCGCCGGCGGCGAAGGTGAGGGCGTTGTCGGCCGCATAGCCGAGCAGCCCCCATGGGCGTACCCGTGCTGTTGGCGGTGCTCTGGGCGGACTGGGACCTCCAGCTCGACCCCATGAGGGGCGAAGCTGTTGATGTGGGCGCCGAGCAGGCGGCTGAAGGGCTGGGCGGCCAGTGCCACCCGGGCCTGGTCGAGCGATGGTGGCATCGTATCCTCCACGAGCGGGGCTCAGGACCAGAGCTCGTCGAACAGGTACTGGTCGAAGGGCACCAGCCAGCACTCGGCGATCCTGCCGCCGGCGATGCGGAACACCCCGACGGTCTGCCAGTGTCGTAGCTGGCCGTCGCGCTCCATCTGGCCGTCGGCCAGCTGCACCGCCCGCTGGTCGTCGGCGAGGATGGCGCGTGAGTGCACCCGGAAGGTCGCCTTGGCATGGGCGCGGCGGGCGGCGAAGTAGCCCAAGACCTCGTCATGGCCGTGGTAGTGCCCGGCGATCGGGCTGCGCCCGGGCACGTGCCAGGCGATGTCGTCGGCGAGCAGGCTGCGCAGCGTCGCGGTGTCGTCGCTGCCGGCGTAGAAGGCTGCTTGTGCCTGGTAGAAGGCCTCGAGCAGGCGTGTGTTGGGATGCACCTGGCGGTCACTGGCGCCGCCAACGCCGTCGTGGCTCATCGGCCGGGCGCGGGCGGGCCGGAGGACCGGCTTTCGGGTCGTTGGCCCGCGGCGTCGGCGAGGAAGCGCTTGACCGCGTCGGTGTCGAAGTAGAACATCTGGGCGCGGGCCAGCCGCTCTTGTCGGACCTCGTACAGGCCCAGCACCTGGCCGTCAAAGCACAGCCCGGCGGGGCTGCGTCCCCGCTGGTGCCATCGCACCACGACTCGGTCGTCGGTGGCGGCGATGACCTGTGGGTGCATCTGTCGCTCGGCCGCGGTGGGCTGCAACGGCGTCCATACCTCCAGCCAGGAATGGGCGTGGTACCCCGCTTGGTCGGGCTGGCCGGGTACCCCGTCGTTCCAGGGCAGCGACGGTGGCCAGCAGATGGTGAACTCGGGATGGGTGTGAGCGAGGAACCGGGCGGTGTCACGCTGCTCGATCGCGGCGAACACCTCCAGCACCACCCGAACGTTGGCATCGGCGCTCATACTCGTTCCTTTCCCGTCACGCATCGGTTGGTCGGTCGGCTCCTGCAGTCGACAGCCGCAGCGCTTGGTCAGCGACGTCCCCGCTAGCACCGTCCATGGCATCGGGAAGATCACGCGGCCGCCGCCTGCACACGGGGCTCGTGGCGGACGGGGAATTCACCGAGCTGGCGATGAAGCAGGCCCGATGGGCGGCGGCGTGCAGGGCCATCGCGGCATCCACCATCGCCGAGGACGCGACGCTGACCTCCGGGCGCAGCACCACCTCGGTGAACCGTCCACCCGCGCCGGTCTCGGTCATGATGCCGTGGGCGTGGTCGACATAGCCGGTCACCACCACCGCGGCATCCGCGCACTGGTGCAGGTACCCCAGCATGTGGCACTGCGACAGCGCGGCGACCAGCAGCTGCTCGGGATTCCAGCGGCTCGGGTCGCCGCGGAAGGCCGGGGCCGAGCTGCCGAGGATCATGGCCGGGCTGTCGGCGGTCACCTCATGGGCGCGATCGTAGTGGCGGTAGCCGCTGGTCCCGGTGCCCCGGTTGCCGGTCCAGGTCACAACCGTGTCGTAGATATGCACTCTGGTCATGGTGGTCAGCCTTCCTGTCGGTCAGGATCACCCTCCAAGCCGTCCCGGCCACTGTCGTTGGGGTTGCCGACGAACGCGGCGATGGCGCCAGCGAGGGCCTGCGGCTGATCGATGGGAATCAGTGTCCGGCTATCGTCGATCTCCACGAACCGAGCGTGGGGAACGATTCGGCCAGCTGCCGGCCGGCCTGGATCGGCATCACCTTGTCCTCAGCCGCCCAGACAACCAAGACCGGCTTGGGAAAGCTCGCCAGGCGGCGGTTGGCGTTGACCAGCTGCCGTCTGCCCTCCCGGGTATCGCCGGCATACTTGCGCAGGTCGCCCCGGATCGCAGGATTCGTCAGGGCCGGCTCCAGCCACAGCAGCCCGTGGAGCAGGACGATCACCGGCCCCTCCCCACCGGTGTCCTCGTACAGGATTGATCCCGCCGACAGTTCGATCTCAGCCATCGCGTCTCCCATGCCCTTGCAGGTCATTGCCAGCGACGGAGTGGGCACCGGCACGGCCGTCCCATCCTCGAGCTCTCCCGCTCGGGCTCGTGCTGGGCCGACATGGCTCATCGGGTTGGTCTCACCTCGTGGTTCTGGTGTGGCATGGGCGTTCGAGGAACCTTGTGGCTCGCCCCAGCGCACCGGCTCGTCGTCGACCACGTTGTAGGCATGGCCGGCCCGGCCGCGCTCCAGGGCGGCCACGGTGGCTGCGGCGGCATCGTCGATGTAGATCCAGGACATGGTGCCGCCACCGCCCCGCGGGACCGGCGGTGCCGGCGGTTCGCAGTGCGTTGGTCCGGGCCATGTCGCGGTGGCCCGCCGGCGGCTTCTTCAGCGCGGTGAGCAACTGCCCGCTTGCCTGGGTCACGGGTCAGCCCGTACACGTGATGGCCGCCCGCCACCAGCGTCCGGACCAGCGGAACCCCGATCGTGCCGGTCGCCCCGGCTACCAAGACCTTCATTCTGTCTCCTGCCTCCCACATGCCCAACACCGGCCACGGCGCCCTACTGCGAATTCGGCGGCCACCACCACCACCACCACCACCCTGGACCCCCTGAAGCCAGCCGGCTGCCCGTCCAGGCGCAGGCCCACAGCCTGGTAGCTCATGGCGTTCGGCGCCGGCACGGCGCTCGACGCGGCGGTGAGCCAGTGGCCGAGGCTGAGCACCAGGAGGCGTGAATTCCCGAAGCCGACACCTTCGGATCGTGGCGGCAACCACAGCACGCCTCCGCCACCCAACGGGGGGGAGCCGCAACCCTCATCAGCGGCCCGAGGTACGGCGTCGCCGGTCTGGGCTGATGGGTGGGTGCGGGCGGCGGCCTCGAATGCCTGGCGCAGGCTTCCCTGCAGCATCAGCGCCTGGGCAAGCAGCTGCACCGATGTCTCACGCGGACGCCTGACTCGCCCAGCCTCCAGCTCGCGGATGGTCCGCGCGCTCAGCCCTGCCCGCACCGCCAGCTTCTCCTGCGACAACAAAGCGCGTTCTCGATGCGCCCGCAGCAATTCCCCGAAGCTGGCCGCGGAGGCGGGGACCGCTAGGTTCGGTAGCCGGGCAGCCATCGGCGCTTGCGCTGCGCCTCGGCGTTCCATGCCGGGTCTCCCATCGTTGTATCGCCGACTGCTCGACACTCGTGCCTCAGCCCGACTGTTGCCGGCAGCGCTGTTTGGTGATCGTTTGGCTTGAGTGCGTGAGCATGGTTCGGCAGTGGTTGGTGTGGATCGCCACCGATGCCGCAGCGCCGACCGTGGTGCTGGTCGGCGCTGCGGGGTGATGCTGGTGTGGGTTGGTCAGTCGCGGGTGAGCTCGGCGGCGGCGCGTTTGGCGCAGGTGTCGTCGACCAGGGCCTTGCCGTCGGCGGCGGCGGCGATGAGCGCGGCGGTGGCGGCGTTGTTGAGCTTGCGCGGGAGCCCGCTGGCGACCCGGTGCGGGCGCGCGATGGCGTCGTCGGCGAACAGGGGGTCGGTGCGGCCGGCGAGCGTCAGGTGATGGCGCAGGTAGGCCATGGACTCGGCCAGGTCATGGGCGGGAGGGTGAACCTGGTCGCGATGGGCTGGTCGAGCGCGGCGAACGCGCCCAGGCGCAGGCGGCGGCCCAGGGTCGGCTGGCCGACCAGGATGCCGGCAAAGGGGCTGGAGGCGTCCATGTCGGCGTTGGTCAACAGGCGGAGCTCCTCCAGCTGCTCTGGGGACAGCAGGTGCGCCTCGTCGATGACGAGCACCACCCGGCGGTGCCGCTCGTGCTGTTCGGCGGCGAGCAGGTCGGCGGCCTGGCGCATCACCTCGGCCTTGTGGAAGCGGGGGTTGGCGCCCAGTGCCGAGACGATCGCCACGTACAGCCCCCGGGTCCCAAACGCCGGGTTGGGGATGTAGACCAGGTGGTGGTGGGTGGGGTCGAGGGTGGCCACCGTGGCCCGGACGGCGACGGTCTTGCCGGCGCCGACCTCGCCGCAGATGACCCCGAGGGTGGCCTCGGCGACGCAGAAGCCGATGCGGGCGATCGCCTCGGCGTGGGCTTGGCGGCCGAACAGGTCGCGGGCGGCGACGTGCTTGGTGAACGGGGTCTGGGTGAAGCCGAAGTGGGTCACCAGGGGGCGCGGGCGGCGGGGGTCACTGGTCGGCCTTGCTGTCGCCGTGGTGGCGGTCGGGGTCTTCGCTGTCGCCGGCAGGCGCGAGGGCTTCCAGGCCGGGCAGGGGCAGGTCGCGGTAGGCGATGCGGGCGATGGTCTGCTCCTGGTGGGCGGCCTGCACCAGGCTGAGGTAGTCGACGCCGGTCGCCACGGGCGCAGGCCGGGCGGCCTGGGGCACCTGCGGGTGGGTGTGGTGGCCGATCAGCAGCGGGGTGGCGATGCCGGCGGCGGCGCCCTCGACGAAGACGGTGAGCTGGGAGAGGTCTTCTGGGTCGTAGCGCAGCTCGACCCGACACCCGATCAGCGAGGGGTCGACCTGGTAGCGGTTGCCGGCCAGCCAGACGGTGGCGGTCTTGGCCACCACCCTGACCGCCGACCAGCGGAACGCCTCGACCAGCAGCACCGGGTCGGCGGCCCGTGGTGGCCCACCGGCCAGGAACCGGGCGATCGGGGTCTGGCCGGTCTCGGCGTGGACCCGGGTGTTGCGCACCTGCTCGGTCCAGGCGGCGAAGCGGTCGTTGAGCTGGTCCAGCGAGCCGATGCCAGTGTGCTCGGCTTCCAGCAGGAACCGCTCGCGGATCACCCGGTTCAGTCGCTCCTGCTTGCCGCGGCCCTGGGGCCGGTAAGGCTGGCTGTGGACCAGGTGGATGCCCAGCACCGCGCAGCAGCGGTCCAGCGCCGCATTGGCGTAGGGCGCGCGTGATCCACATACAGGGTCTCGGGCAGCCCACGGCGCGCGATCGCCTGGCGGAGCACGTCCTGGCCGGCGCGGGGGTTCTCCCAGGCCATCCAGCGGCCGTGCACCAGCAGCCGGGAGTGGTCGTCGACGAGCAGAAACAGCCTGGCGCGCTTGGAGCCCGCCACCCGTGGGTGCGGCACGAACGGCCCCACCAGCACGTCCCCGATCCAGCGCTGGTTGGGCCGCTCGGCCTCATACCGTCCGAACGCGCGGGCGGGCTCGGCCGCAAGCGCGGCGCGGTCCAGGCCCTTGCGGGCAAGGTGGGCGCGGATGGTGCGCTGGCTGATGGTGATGCCGTGGCGGGCACGCAGGATCTCGGCGATGTGGGCGGCCGAGCGGGCGGGACGCTCGCTCCTGAGCGCGGCCGCCTCACCCAGCAGCTCGGGATGGCGGCGCACCGTCCCGGCGTCGGCGCGCTTGACCGGGCGCAGCCCCGCAAGGCCCCGCGCCTGGTAGGCGACGGTCCAGCGGTCCAGCGTGCCGCGGCTATAGGCGCGCAGGGTGCCGTCGGGATGCTGGTGGGCGCTGGCCGCCAACGCGCGGACGATCCGGCCACGCTCGGCCGCGGTCAGCCTGGGGTTGGCAGCCTCGGCAATCACCCGATAGCGAAACAACGCGACGGCCTCGGCCCGCTTGGACGGGTCGGGCGCGCCCGCCGGGGGCGGTGGGGGCGGTGGCATCGCACCTCCTTGGACGAGCTTCACGGGACGGGCGGCATCCAACCCCGCCCACCAAGCCCCGCCCAGGGCGGGCTCGTGGTGGTGGCAAGCCACCCGCCGCCGCTGACGGCGGCCGCCAGCCGCCACCTGGTCGGCGCGAGGTCGCCGAGCCGCCGCCGGACCCAAGCCCAGACCGCCCAAAGCGCGAGCAGGGCGGCCACCTCGCCACCGGCGGGCAGCGCCGCCGCGGGCGCGCCGAGCTCGACCGCCAGCGCGCCCAGGCCGGCGGCCAGGGTGGGCGCCCTGGCCCGAAACCGCCGCCGCCAGTCCCGCACGCTGGTATGCGGCACCGCCAAGCCCGCCGCCACCGGCCGCAGGCCCGCCCCGGCCACCGCCCGCTCCAGCGCCGAGCCGATCACCTCCGCCGCATCCAGGCGCCGCAGCAGCGCAAACGACGGCAGCAGGGCATGGGTCGCCCGGCATGCGCGGCACTTGGCCCGGCGCACCCAGACCCGCCAGATCCGACCCGCTCGCACGTAGCGCCCATAGCCCGACCAGAACCCCATCGGCTGCCCGCACGCAGGGCAGTCCGGGCGCGGCACCTGCACAGCACGGCCCGCGGCCGCGTACTGCTCGACGCTGGACGAGCAAGGCCATACGATCGCCACGGTGCGCTGACACCACCTGGACCCTCCCGGAGCGCCAACTCAATCGGGAGGGTCCTTCGCTTGGTCACGGACTCGTCCATCCTGCTTGCCAGCACGAGTCCATCCCAAATCAGCACTGCCGCTCTGCTGGCCTACGTCCTCACACAGTCATGCCCTCAACACCGACCCGCCTGCCAGTTGCCCGGGGCCCGTCGGCAGGGCGGGGAGGTCGTCGATGCTGGTGCTGTTGCGCCGGGCGCGGTAGGCGGCGTCGTCCTTTCGCGCTGTCCACTGGTCGAGCAGGTCACGCTGCCCGGCATACTGATACAGGGGGACCGCGGACCCGCACGAGTCGGCGATGCGCCCGACATCGACCACCACCACGGCACGGGCGCCGCGGCGGGCAGGGAACCGCGCCGCCAGCTCGTCCCAGCGTTCCGCACCGGGCAGCACGACCCGTCCCCGCCCATGCAGGCGCAGGATCCGCGGCGGACCGGAGAACGCGCAGAGCATCAGGGTGATGCGCCCGTTGTCGCGCAGATGGGCGATGGTCTCGGCGCCGCTGCCGGTCAGGTCCAGGTAGGCGACGGTCCGCGGGTCCAGGACCGCCAGGGTGTCGGCGTGGCCCTTGGGTGAGAGGTTGACGTGGCCGCCGCTGCCGCTGGGCGCGGTGGCCACAAAGAACACGTGCTGGTCGGCGATCCAGCCGCAAAGCCGCTCGTCAAGCAGGTCGTAGAGCTTGCCCACCGCGATCCTCCTATGCGGGCTCGGGTCGAGAGGGTGCAGGCGGTCGGACTGGGTGCGGGTCCACCACCGCCTCCTGGCCAAGGGGTGTCAACTCGAAATGCACTGTCCGGCCGGTCTTGGCGCGGCCAAGACGGTGCGCCAAAGGCACCAGCAGGCCCTGCAGGAGCGGCTGCTTGCGGGCCAGCAGCCGGGCGGCATCCCAGGATTCGGCGCCCTCCAGGCGCCTGGCCGTGGCCTGGACGGCCAGGCCGGTCGGGGTGCCACGCGCCGTCGAGGGTGCCAGCTCCACCCTGGGGTTGGCGCGGATCCGTCTGGTCTTCCAGGCCTTCTCGAAGCTGCGGAAGACCGCGCGGTCGCCGTCGACGGCGATGCTCACCGGGGTGCCCACTGGCCGGCCGTCACGGCGATAGCTGGTCAGCAGCACGGTCTTTTGGCGCACGAACGGCGCCAGCGCTGGGGTGGCGGCGGTGCCAACCTCGCCGACCACCCAGCCGAGCTGCCGCAGCCGCACGACCAGCGCGACCGCGGTGACCAGCGACAGGGCGGCCAGCCCCCAGGAGTCCCAGCCGTGACCGCCGAGGTCCAGGTCGACGGCGTGGTTGATCGTGTGGATGGAGTTGGCGACCAGTAGGCCTGCCAGGACCAGCGCGAGCCCGTCACGCCAGGCCACCCCTAGCAGCAGGGTGACCCCGATCCCAACCTGGAACGCGCCGGCGTCGTGGACGAAGTGGGTGTGACGGGCAAAGCCTGCGGCGTCGGCGAACGCGCCCGGCGCAAGCAAGGCCCACGCCCCGGCCGTCACCATGAACACCGCGGCCAGCAGGGTCACCGCGATCACGAAGCTCCGACCCGGTTCCGGCTCAGAGCCTGTGGGCGTCCGCCGGCCCGTGTTCGCCTGGGTGGTGCCGTGTTGGCGCATGCTGCTGTCCCTCCCATTGGTCAGTCGGCTTGGAGCAGCCTGGCCGCCAGCTCGGCCAGGGCTGCGACGTAGCGGTCCTCGTCGATGCCGGCCGGGTCCTCGCCGAACACGTCACCGAGCAGCCAGTAGTGCGTGGTCGCGTTGACCAGCACCGCCGCCAGCGCCGGCCAGTCCCGCTCCGGGGCTTGTGTCCCGGCCTGCTCGGCGAGCCACTCGGCGACCACGTGGTAGACAGGCTCGATCTCGTCCCGGCCCATCTCGGCCAGCAGGTCCGGGAAGCGGGCGAGGTCGCGGACCAGCAGCCGGGTCAGGTCACGCTCCTGGTCCAGCCGCCGGAGTCCGGCCCGCGCGATCACTGCCAGGCGCTCCGACAGCGCCAGGGTGGCGAAGCTGGCGGGGTCAGCGATGAAGCTGAGGAGCTCCTCACCGGCGGCGATCTGCTGGCGGACCCCTTCGGCCAGCAGGGCGTGCTTGGACGGGAAGTGCCGGTACAGGCCGCCTGAACCGGGTGACAGGCCGGCGGCCGCCTCGATCTGGGCGATCGTGGTGGCGGCATAGCCCTGCTCGCCGAACAGGCGCATCGCCTCGTCGATGATGCGCTGGCGAGTGGGGCGAGGGTCGGACATCCCACCTCCATAAGCAAGTGCTTACTTCCAGCATAGCATGGGACGGCCGCCGTGGGCTGCGCACCTTCGTCAGCAAGTGTGAGGTGCAGGCAACCAACTGGCGCGCCGAGCATGCCGTCCGTCCCGCCGTGGTCTGCCGCAAGGCGTGGGGTGGCAACGCCACCTTGGCGGGCGCCCGTGAGCCCAGCCCGGCGCAGCCCACAACCCAGGGCGTGCTACCGCGTGATGGTCGCCGAGCGCGGCTTCGTCGGCCTGACCACCTTCGGTTGGCGCAGCCGGCTCGGCTCGCCCATCCCGCCCTGCTGGTTGCTAACTCCGGAGCCACAGCCGGCCGTGGCCCTGTGCCGGAAACAGCAGCGCAGAGTAGGTCTCCCGCATATCGTCGGGATCGTCGAGCTCGATCCTGGTGTGCGCCCACAGGTACACCAGCCCCGCGAGCAGCTGGACAGTCGCCAGCCTCGCGCCGAAGCAGGCGCGGGGACCGGTTCCGAACGGAAGGTAGACGGACGGGTTAGCCAGGCGTCGCGACCCCAGCCAGCGATCAGGATTGAAGACCTCAGGCTCGGCCCACCACCGAGGATCGCTATGCAGCAGTCGAAGGCAGATCATCAGCCGATCGCCAGGCGTGAACGCCCACTCGCCCAAGCGGGTCGGGCGCAGGACGTCTCGCAGCAACAGCCAGACCGGCGGATGCAGGCGAAATGTCTCCTTCACCACCGCGGAGAGGTAGGGAAGATCGCCGCCCGCGGACACCTCGGCCTCGATGCGATCGCGCATCTCTGGCCGCCGGGCGACTTCCTTGATCGCCCATGCGGCCGCGACGCCCGTGCCCCCGAAAGACGATGGGTGTGGCTCCTCTGCAGGGACTGGCTGACCTGGGAAGTTGTCGATCTGGCGGGATGGGTGGCGACCCTCCCGCGAGGGTGCAGGGTGGAAGGCAGCGATGGGCCTCGTGCCCGGGGGCACTGGAAGCGGCGGGACGAGGCGGCACGGGTGCGGGTAGACGGACTACCGGGCCAAGAGCGGCCCGATTCAGCCCAGAGGATCACAACGGCGGCGATGCCTATATCGGCTATCTTGCGTTCAACGGGGAGTTTCTCGCCGCCAACGCTGCGCCGGCTGCCGGCTACGCGATCCCTGTCGGCAGGATGGTGGTGCCTGCCGGCGGT
>WNFV01012543.1_pt1 | contig 18471 bp, 15 predicted proteins | sample 5400101 | NCBI WGS metagenome assembly WNFV01 (sample SAMN13153361, study PRJNA577476) | soil metagenome | isolation source: 115 cm soil or saprolite under grassland replicate 1 | place: USA:California | collected 2016-06-15 | reverse complement strand
TGCTGCTAGGTGTGGATGACGGCGTTGTGGCCGCCGATGCCGTTGGGCTCGAAGGTCTCGGCGGTTGGGTCGTCGTGCCAGCGGCCACCCTCGGCGAGGTAGCGGAACGCGAATCGGCGCCCGGGGGGCAGGGTCACCATGGTGCTGCGGGTGCCGTCACGGCGCGGCCGCAGCGGGTGGGCGAACGGGTCCCAGCCGTTGAAGTCGCCGACCACCGAGACGTTGCCGGCAACGGCGTCCTTGGGCAGGGCGAAGTTGACCTTGACGGCCTGACGGCCCTTGACGGGTGCCTGCTTGACCACGGGCACGCTCCTTACGGCGTGACTGGACGGACAGTCCAGGATGTCGGGACGACAACGGCTCCGCTTGAGCCCAGCGTGGAGCGGCAGCGCCGATCCGGTGAGCTTCCCTGACGCCTTCCGGCCCCACTACGACGGTGCCGCGCCGAGCTTGTGGTGCAACCGACGATCGCCGATGCACCCGTGCCGAGGGTCCCTGGGATGCCATCTCGTCGACCCGGGGCGGCTGGCTCCCAGCGCTAAGCCGGCCGAGGAACATTGGAGAAGGATCCCCCGGTAGCTACGACAGGGTGATGTCCTACCCACAGGGGCTGGCTACCGGCCGCAGCGCTCCCGCGCGGTCGACCGACATGGAGAAGGCCCCGGCACGCCGGGGCCTTGTTCGGTTCGGTGGGGTCAGCCGGGGCAGCCGCGGCGGAGTAGCTCGAGGACCTCACGGATGTCGCGCGCCATGGACACCGCGGCCAGGGCGTCGCGTACGGGCTGGATGCCTCCTGCTGCGCGCCGATCCACTTGTCCTCGCCGGTCGAGTACGCCTGGATCTTGCGGTCCGGGTCGGCGTCATCTCGCTGGCGCGCTGCGCCAATTCCTCGAGGTAGCTGATGTGCTGGCCGGCGCGGACGAGCACTTCGGGGTGGTCCAGCCGGCGGTCAGCGTCGACTGGCTGGCCGTTGTGGGTGTTGGTGCTCACGGTGCCTCCTGGTCACTCGATCGCGCGTAGATGTCGCTGCGGCCCTCGCCGCCGCCGTAGCGGAGGGTGTCGGGCCGGCTGGCGAAGGCCTGCAGGCGCTCGGTGAGCAGGACCGCTCGGTCGCCCTAGACCTGAAAGAAGGCGGCGAGGTCATCGATCGGGTGCTTGGCGTCGTCGCCGCCATGGGCATCGACGACGGCCGCCTCTGGTTCAACGGCTCCATCGAGGTCCTGTGCGAGGGTGGGATCCGACGCCTTGCCGAGGCCCATCCGGGAGCGACCATCTCCGTCCCGGTCGACTTCCTTGGTCCGCTGCTGCTGGCAGCTCCTGCCCTGGCCGGGGAGGTCCTGGAGGCGCTGCGGTCCTGGGGGGTTAACCGCTGGTCGCTGGACTGGCGGACGCCAGGGATCAGGGAGCTGATGGATCGCCTGGAGGAGCGGGGATGGGAGGTCAACGTCTACGGCGTCCCCGACCTGGAGGCGTTCCTGGAGGCGTCGCTGCTCCTCCCAAGCTCGGTGACGGCCGACTTCAACTTCCCTGACTGGCACTACTTCGGGCGAGGGGCAGGACAGCATCGCGCCTACCACCCCTACGAGCTCGCGGGGAGACCCCCTCGGAAAGGTGAGCGGAGTAACTCCAAGTCACCAGCAGGCCGCGTCCCGCTAGAAGGAAGTGTGTCCCGCGTGACCACGCCCTGATCGAGAGCTTCTTTGCGACGTTGGCGTGCGAGCTGATCGACCGGCGCCACTGGCGCACCCGCGCCGAGGCCCGCCTTGAGGTGTTCTGGTGGATCGAGGCCGTGTACAACCGGACCCGGCGGCACTCGTCGCTTGGCTACCTGAGCCCGATGGGCGGGCGGGATGGCGCCAGGTGGGCGGCCAGCCAGGCCAACACCTCGATGGGCAGCGACGAACGTGGGCAGTATGACAACGGGGACGAGACCTCCTCGGCAGGCTTCGACACCTTGCCCATGGTCTGGTCCCCGTCAACGTCCGGACGCACCGAGCATCATGGACACCCTCAATCATTCGTCTGGTCGGCTGGCGAGGTCAGAAGCGAGTCAGAACCAGCACTGGGCCGGAGTCCCGCAGAGGATAAGGAACTTCTCCCAGTTGCCGATGCTCGTGGCGCGTGCCCGCAGCATCGCGTACCGACCGCCGCCGTAGCCAAGCTCCGCCGACACATACCGTCCATTGGCCTGCGATCTGATCGTGTACATGGCGGGGTTGGGGCCCCATCGTGCGATGGTGAATTTCTCCCAGTTGCCGACGCTCGTGGCGCGTGCCCGCAGCATCCCGTGGTCGCCGCCGGTCCGGCCGAGTTCCGCCGACACGTACCGGAGATTGGCGTTGCTGGCGATGTAGTTGACCTTGGTGCCGCCTTCCCATCGACCGCAGATTTGGAATTCCTCCCAAGGCCCGGGGTCCGTGGCGCGTGCCCGCAGCATCCCGTACAGGTCGCCGCCGTACCCAAGCTCCGCCGACGTGTAGCGGCTATTCCCGAAGCTGATGATCCAGCTCCAGTTGTTACAGGTGGTGACGGCAGATGCCGCCGGAGCCGTGATTGGAACAAGCGCAGCCGCTGCAACGAGCGCTACCAACGCCTGGGCGAGCCTTCGCCGAATTCGCGGCATGAGTTACCTCCCATCCAGTGCAGGCCCACGGCATCGGGGATTGGAGCCTCCCGACGCCTACGGATCAGCGTCTCGCCATGGCTCGCCTCCTTCCCGGGGTGCACTCCCCACGAGCGACGCTTCACGCACCTGTGCCACTGGGTGGAGACCGCGGGTGGAGAGCTTTGTCCTGCGGGACCAAGGGCCTGAGGCTATTGCTCCATGCCTGGAGCTCGAGCCCACGTCGCTGCACGGCCGTAGTCCACCACGACGTCCTTGATGAACCCTGGACGGGCGCTGGAAGGAATCTGAAGTGATGCTGGAGGGCCCTCCTCCCGGCGCCGGCGTCGCGGCCTCACTCCAGGATGGTTGATTCCTGAGTTGTGGGAGACTTCGCACGTTCGTGCAGGGGCTCGGGTCAACCGGGAGCGACCATGGAGTTTCGTGTCCTCGGCCCGGTCGAGGTGTGGCACGCGGGCAGGCCGCTCAATCTCGGCCCAGCCAAGCAACTGGTGCTCATGGCCAAGCTGCTGAAGCATGCCAACCAGGTGGTGTCCGCCAGCCAGTTGATCGAGGCGCTCTGGGGGGAGGCGCTTCCCGAGACCGCGCCCGCGATCCTGCACACCTACGTCTCCCGGCTGCGACGCGCGCTGCGACCTGCCGGCGGGGAGATACTGCTCACCCGACCCCCCGGCTACCTGTTGAGGGTGGAGGAGGGACAGCTTGACCTGGATCGGTTCGAGTCGCTGGTGGCCGCGGCGGCTGTGGCCAGGGCCGGCGGCGACCACGAGAGCGCCGCACAGCTGCTGCGTTCGGCGCTGTCGTTGTGGCACGGTGAGGCGCTCGCGAACGTCCCCTCGAAGCAACTGCAGTGCAGCGAGGCGCTGCGGCTGGAGGAGTGCCGGCTGGCGGTGGTGGAGGCACGGATCGATGCGGACCTGTGTCTCGGGCGGCATCGCGACCTGATCGGCGAGCTGACCACCCTGGTGGCGGACCACCCGTTGCGCGAGCGCCTGCACGCCCAGCTGATGGTGGCCCTGTACCGGTCGGGTCGGCCGGCCGACGCGCTGGCGTCCTACCGCCGGCTCCGCCAGATGCTGATCGACGAGCTGGGCCTGGAGCCCGGCTCTGCCCTGCAGCGGCTGCAACAGGCGATCCTGCTGGCCGACCCGTCGCTCGGTCCAGCCGAGCCCCGCTTGCTGGCGGGTGTCACACAGACTGCGGTGCCGCCCGCCGGCGCCGGCGTGTCGGCACCCGAGGCGGTGGTGTCCCCACCGACCGTGCGGCCGCGCCAGCTCCCCCCGGACACCGCGTGGTTCACCGGGCGTGAGCAGGAGCTGGCCCAGCTTGAGCGCCTGCTGGGCCAGACCGCGCCCGAGGTGCCGATGGTGATCGTCGCGATCAACGGCCTGGCCGGCGTGGGCAAGTCGGCGCTGGCCACGCGCGCCGCCCACCGGCTGGCCCCCCGCTTCCCGGACGGCCAGCTCTACGTCGACCTGCACGGCGCGGCCGACCTGGCGCCGCTGCACCCCAACGAGGTGCTCGGTCGGTTCCTGCGCGCCTTCGGCGTCGACGGCAGGCACCTCCCAGCCGACCCGGAGGAGCGGGCGGGGCTGCTGCGATCGCTGCTGGCGGAACGGCGGGTGCTCGCCGTGCTCGACAACGCCGCAACCGCCGCGCAGGTCCGGCTCCTGCTGCCAGCCAGCCCCATGTGCGCGGCGCTGATCACTAGCAGGCGGCACCTGGCCGAGCTGGACGGCTCGGTCCACCTGCACCTCGACCTGCTCGCCGCCGACGAGGCCGTGGCGCTGCTGGCACGGCTGGCCGGTCCCCACCGGGTCGCGGCCGAGCCCGCCGCCGCCGCCGAGGTGGCGCGGCTGTGCGGCCGCCTGCCGTTGGCGCTGCGGATCGCCGGGACACGCCTTGCCGCCCGGCCAGCCTGGCCGGTGAGCACGCTGGCGGGACGGCTGCGCAACGAGCAGGCGCGGCTGGACGAGCTGGAGCTGGACGGCCTTGCTGTGCGAGCCAGCCTGCAGGTGGCCTACCGGGAGCTTTGCGATCGTGACCTCGCGGGCGTCGACGCCGCCCGCGTGTTCCGGCTGCTCGGCCTGCTGGACGGTGCCGACGTCGGCGTCCCGGTCGCCGCCGCGTTGCTGGACCACCCGGCGCAGGCGACCGAAGCGACCTTGGAGCGGCTGGTCGACGCGAACCTGCTGGAGAGCAGCGCGCCGCGACGCTACCGCTTCCACGACCTGGTGGGGCTGTTCGCTCGCGAGCGCGCGTCGTGTGCTGATCCCGAGCCGGACCGGACCGCCGCGCTCGGCCGTGCCCTGCGCTGCTACCTGGCCGCCGCACGGCGGGCGGACCGGCTGCTGCGACCCGGCCAGTCGCCCGCCACGGAGGAGCCGCACGTGGCCCCTGTGGAGCTCCACGATCGGGCCGGGGCGCTGGACTGGCTGGAGGCCGAGCGAGCCAACCTGGTTGCCGCGGTCGGGCAGGCCGCCGCCGGTCCCCACCACGGAGTCGCCTGGCAGCTCGCGGCCGCCCTGTTCGGCTTCTTCGACCTGCGCGGCTCCTGGGACGAGTGGGAGGAGGTCAACCGGCTCGCCCTCCAGGCGGCACAGCGCCGTGGCGACCAGCGCGCGGAGGCCCAGGCGTGGCGCGACCTCGGCGCCATCGCGTGGCGGCGCTTCCGGCTGGAGGAGGCCACCGGCCATCTGGCACGCAGCCTGGAGCTGCACCGCCTGGTCGGCGACCGTCACGGCGAAGCTCAGACCCTCAACAGCCTCGGCTTGGTGCTGACCGCGCGGCGATGCCCCCAGGACGCCGCCGCCTACCTCAAGCGCAGCCTGGGACTGTTCTGTGAGTGCGGTGATCGGCGCGGTGAGGGGCAGGTCCTCAACAACCTCGGCGATCTGCACCGGCTGCAGGGCCGCTACGAGGAGGCGTGTGCCTGCCTGCTGGGAGATCTGGCAATCTGCCGGGAGCTTGCCGACCGGCGCGGCGAGGCGATCACCCTGAGCAACCTCGGCGAGGTCGAGCGCGACCGGCGTTGTGCCGGTGAGGCGTTCGACTACCATCACCAGAGCCTGGCGATCTGCCGGGAGCTGGGCGACCGGCGCGGGGAAGGGCTCAACCTCGACGGGCTCGGCGAGGCACGGCGCCTCCAGGGTCGCCACCAAGAGGCAGTCGACCTCCTGCGGCAGGGCGTCGCGCTCCTCCGCGAGGCGCGCGACCGCTACGGCGAGGCTGACGCCCTGTGGCATCTGGGCCTGGCGTTGGGCGCCCTCGGCGACCACGGTGAGGCGACCTCCTGCCTGCAGCAGGCGCTCACAGTATTCGAGCAGCTCGGCGCGCCGGAAGCCGGTGATGTGCGCGACCTCATACGCCTGCGACAGTTGGCGGCACCGTCCGCTTGAACGGCCGCCGGCGCGGCTGCGGACGGCCGGTGAATCGGCAGGCGTCGGGCTTACCCTTGATCCACCGATGCGGTGATGTGTTGAGCCTGTCTGGATTGTGAAAAGGGCCTCCTGACCTGGGAGGATGGCGGCTGCGAGACCAGCCATTCGTCCCGAGTAGGAGGCACCTGTTCGATGCGATCCTCCCACGTCGTCTTGGACCAGGTCGATATCGCGTTCGATGACCCCAGGGCGGTCGCCAGCGCTGGGTTGCTGCTGCCCGCGACCCTTGCCGAGCGGCTGGGGATCGAGCGGGCCACCGACCAGCTGGTCGATCTCGGCGACCGGCCTGGTGCGGCTCGCCCCGGACGCAAGCTGCTGACGCTGGTGCACGCGCTGGCCGCTGGTGGCGACTGCATCGATGACGTGGAGCTGTTGCGGGCAGGGTCGACCGCCAGCGTGCTCGGCCACCGGGTGATGGCCGCCTCCACGGTGGGGACGTGGCTGCGCAGCTTCACCTTCGGGCATGTCCGCCAGCTCGACAAGGTGACCGGCGAGATCCTGGGCCGGGCATGGGCGGCCGGGGCCGGGCCCGGTGACGGCCCGCTGACCGTCGACATCGATTCCACCATCTGCGAGGTGCACGGCTACCACAAGCAGGCCGCCTGCTACGGCTACACCCACCGGCTGGGCTACCACCCGCTGCTGGCCACCCGCGCCGAGGACGGCGAGGTGCTGCACGCCCGGCTGCGCAAAGGCAGCGCCAACACCGGCCGCGGGATCCTCCGGTTCTGTGACGAGCTGGTGGCGCGGCTTCGGCGTGCCGGCGCCGGGCGGCGGCCGCCCGGGCGGCGGCTGCGCCGCCGCCTCGCCCTGGTCCGCGACGCAGCCCGCGCCGCCCGCGCCCTCCGCCGGTTCGGCTGAGCCGCGCCGGGCCTCGGCGCGGACGGCCGGCGGTCAGGCGGTCGGCGGCGCCAGGCGCGAAAGGTCGCCGAGGCCGGCGCGGGTGACCAGCTCGGCGGCGAGGGGGCGGCTGGCGTCGACCAGCCCGGCGAGGTCGTGGCCGACCAGCTCGCCGTCCATCACGCGGCGTCGGCCGTCGACCCAGACATCGGCAACGTCGGCCGGGGAGGTGCAGTAGACGACCTGCTGCCGGGCGTCGTGGACGTTGGCCAGGCCGGGGCGGTCGCCGCGCAGGCGGACCAGGTCGGCGCGCTTGCCCGGCTCCAGGGAGCCGACCAGGCCGTCGAGGCCGAGCGCGCGGGCGCCGTCGATCGTCGCCATCGCCAGCACGTCGCCGGCGGTGAGGGCACGGGCGTCCAGGCGGGCCACCTTCTGCAGCAGGGCGGCCGCCTTGATCGCCTCCAGCAGGTTCTGGCTGTCGTTGGAGGCGGCGCCGTCGGTGCCGAGGCCGACGACGATCCCGGCGGCGCGCAGCGCCGGCACCGGGCAGACCCCCGAGGCGAGGATCATGTTGGCCACCGGGTTGTGCACCGCGGCCACGCCCGCCCGGGCGAGCGCGCGGATCTCGGCCTGGTCGACCCAGATGCAGTGGGCGGCCAGCACCGGCACGTCCAGCAGCCCGGCGTCGGCGGACCGCTCCACGGCGCTGCGGCCCCAGCGCATTCGGGCCTGGACGACCTCCTCCCTGACCTCGGCGAGATGGGTGTGGACCGCCCAGCCCTGCTCGCGGGCCGCCCGCGCCGAGGCGGCCAGCAGCTCGTCGCTCTGGCCGAGCAGGGTGCCGACGCCCATGCGGAACCCGACGAGCCCGGCCGCGTCGCAGCGGTCGGCGAGCGCCTGGTGCTCGTCGAGGAACGCGGCCACCGGGTGCGGGTCGAAGACGTCCTCGGCGCCGAAGGCGACGACGCCACGCAGGCCCATCGCCTCCAGCCCGTCGACCACGCCGAGGCTGGCCAGCGAGCCCATGTTGGTGTGGTGGAACATGTCGCTCACGCAGGTGACCCCGGACAGCAGCAGCTCGGCGCCCTTGAGCATGGCGCCGACCGTGGCCATCTCTCCGGTCAGGTGGCGGCCGGCGGGGATCACGATCCGGGCGCCCCACTCGAACAGCGTCAGGTCCTCGCCCATGCCTGGCAGCAGCGCCTCCGACAGGTGGGTGTGGGCGTTGACGAGCCCCGGCAGGACCACCCCGTGGTCGTCGCCGACCACCTCGGCGTCCGGGAAGCGGCCTACCAGCTCGTCGAAGGGGCCGACGGCGACCACGTCTCTGCCGGCGAAGGCGACCGCGTCGGCAAGACCGTTGCCGCCCGCACCGCGGTCGCAGGCCTCGACCCCGTCCGCCACACCATCGTCTACCTCCCCAACCCTGCATCGGCCAGCGGGGCCTGTACGCGGAGATCGTCCGCTCGCTCCGCGGCCACCCCGCTTCCACAAGGCCGCCCTGGTCGCCCAGGCCGCTGAGCTGCTGGCCGCCGAGGACGCGCCGGTACGGCGAGTTGGAGCCGGCGCGGACGGCGGCCGCCCTGCACCTGACCTGACTGGCCAGACTCGGCACCCGACCTGACCTGCAAGAACAGCGCTCACCACAACCTGCCAGACGCAGACCGCCAGCCTGCGGATCTGGAGTTCCGGAGCTGCACGAGGAACTTCGGGCACCCTTGAGGTAATTGGGAGTCGCAGCTGGTCGCGCTTGAACGGGGCCAAGCGGCGAGGGCGCCCGCGGCGAGGCGCCCATCGCCCCGTCCGGCAGCTCAGGAGCTGTCGGCCTCGCCGGCGGGCGCCTCGTGGCCGGTGACCCGGAGGGACCCGGCGCTTGGGACGAAGACCGACTCCGCCGGTCATCTACGGCCGTGACCACGCCGCTGCGGGTGACGCTGCCGACCTTCTCCGACTCCACGAGTACCCGGTCACCGACCTCGACCATCGTGAACCTCCTGTGGATGGTGACGGAACCAGGCCACCCCAAGTGTCCCCAAAGCCGCCGGCTCCATTCAAGACGCGCGGAGGTGGCAATCCCTCTGGCAATCCGGTCGTTGTCACGCGGCCGGCTGCGATGTAACCGACCTGCTCGCCGACCTGGGGCGTGTCCTAGGGTGAGCACGTCCTTGGGGTGCGGACCCCGCACGAGACCTTGCCTCGTTGACGCGGTTCGTCACGGCGGACGTCTCCGGCCAGGTGGGAGCCGATGTCTTGCTGCTCGCAGGTGTAGAGGACCACTACGTCCCGTTCCGCCACCTCGGCGACCAGCTCAACACGCTCACCTGCGCCGGCTCGTGACCGCCCGCGTGTTCACCCGCGAGGAGCGCCTTCGTCAGCACAAGGATGGCTTCCGATCCTCTCGGTATGTGCGGAAGCATGGGAAGCACCTTCGCCCGGGGCTGTATCGGCGCTTCAACCCGATCGCCACGCGCGAGGAAGCCGTCGCGATGGAGCAGGAACTCGCCGGCACCTGCGGAATCGTGGCTACCCGGTGTACGGGGGCCACTGAGGCTGGACTGCAGCTGCGCGCGAGCTGCTGTAGCCCCAGGATGCAGCCGCGGTCAACACGTCCGTCGGTTCCAATATCCCTCGCGCCTGACCTTGGCGTGGCGCCTGGCCAGCCGGATCGCTGGACCCTCAACCAACGGTGGAAGGTTCGTATGCTGGCCAGTTGGGACCACCAGTATCAGCGCAGCTCAGCATGAGGATTCGCTTCCTCAAGCTCGCTCGGCGCCTCGGGGTCCAGTGCCGGCTCCACGACCTGCCACCTGCTGTTGGGCCAGTCCCAGGCCGCCCGGGCGGCCCTGGCCGACGTGCTCGCGCTCCGCGCCCGGCCGACATCAAGGGGCGGTCCCTGGCCCAGCTCGATCCCGCCCAGGCGCACGCCCAGGCCGGCGACCTCGACGCGGCCTGCGCCGCCGTCGCCGACGCCATGGCCATCCGCGACGAGTACCGGTCGATCCGATCCGGCGCCGCGCCCGCGAGGCCCGCGCCGCACTCGACCCCTGGCGGGACGAGCGGCCGGTCAAGGAGCTGGACGAGCAGGTCCGCTGGCTCCTGTCCGCCTGAGCCGATGGGGCTGAGCCGACGCCCGGCCGCGTGAGACGCTACCCTCACGACCGACCGAGGGAGGAGCCGATGAAGTGGACCGTTCACGGCCGGCGGAGCGTCTACGAGAGCGACTGGGTGAACGTCACCCTTGAGGACGTGGAGCTGCCCGGCGGGCGCCGCCTTGAGCACCATGTGCTGCGCATGCCCCGGGAGTCGGTCACCGTGGTCGTGTTCGACCAGGACGCGGCCCGGGTGCTGTTACTGTGGCGGCACCGGTTCATCTCCGACGCCTGGGGCTGGGAGGTCCCGGCCGGCTGGCTGGACCCCGGCCGGGCCGACGGCGCCACCTACCAGGGCGCGCCGCCCGACCCCTCGGAGTCCACCCGGGTCGAGTGGGTGCCGGTTGCGGATCTCCGCAAGCTGATCGACAAGGGCCAGCTCACCGACGGCCCGTCGCTGCTCGGCCTGTCGCTGGCGCTCGCGCTGCCACCGCTGCCCGGGTAGCCGGCGCATCCTCCCTGCTGAGACGCCCCTTGACGCTCCGCCCGTCATGGGGCGTCAGCTGCCGTCATCTACCGGGCCCTCTACCTGCGCCGCAACCTACTGGTTGTCACGGAAGCGAGCTTGGCAGGACGCGCCAGCGTCCACCAGGCACCAGGAAGCCAGGAGGAAGCTCCGCATGCAGGACCAGGATGGGAGGAGCGCCGAGGCGTCGGCCTGGACGCGGCTCCTCCGCAGCGACGATCGCCTCCGCAGCGACGATCGCCTGACTTGGACGATCGCTGAGGCCGCCGAACTGCTCGGCATCTCCCGCGCCAGCGCCTACGAGGCCGCGCACCGCGGCGAGTTGCCGGTTCGCGTCATCGGCCGGCGGATGCTCGTCCCCCGAGTGGCCTCGAGCAGGCGCGCAACCAATCGTCACGCCCCGGCCCGGCCAGCCTGCCGGGCCGGGCGCGTGCTGCACGGATCGTCACGCCAGCCGCCCGCACTGAGCATGATTGGGCTTTGGGCGAGTTGGTACTGGTCAGCCGGGGAAGTTGGGCGAGGCGAAGACCTTGACGGCAGCGATCTTGGCGGGGTTGCCGATGGTGATCTCGGGTGCGGTGAGGGTCGCCTCCACGTAGTAGGCGAAGTTGACGAAGTCCATCACCGACGAGTCCTCCGCCGCGGGGGCGGCGTTCGTCACGAAGCTGTCCGCGGGCGGGAAGGCGGTACTGTCGAAGTGCACCAGATCCGTCTCCGCCGCGTTGTTCAAGAGGTCGACTTGCACGAGCCGGGCGCGGACCGTGCCTCGGTAGGTCAGCTGCACGTGGTAGTGGAAGGGGCTGGTTAGGAACAGCCCGTCGACGGGGGTGATGTTGTAGCGGACCACCGCGCTGGTTTGGGGGATGACGGCGGACGGGTCGTCCGGTGCGCTGGAGGTGGGTGGCACGACCTCCTGGCCCAGCGCGACCACCGCATCGTCCAGGGTTACCTTCGCCAGGTCGGTCGTGCTGAGCGTCCCCGCCGAGCCTACCGACGTCCAGATCCTTACTTCGTCGCCCATGGGCTGCCCCGCCTTCAGCGTCCGGGCGGTGCCTCGAGCGCCACCCTCTCGCAGGGTATGAGCAGGCGCGCACCGCGCTGATACAAGCGTCGACGTCACTGGACACGTCCTCGCGCGGTCAGCCGGTCGCCAGCGCGGGACAGATCAGCACACCGGGACGTGCAACGGATCGTCACAGCCTCCGGCGCCAGCGTGACAGCCGGACCGTCACGCTGCTCCAGGTTGTGAGCGCAACGGATCTGTGAGTCTCCGGTAGGCGGTCGTGGAGGATCGTTGCCATGCTGCGACGCTGGCATCTCGGCATGACCCACAACGGATCAGGCGCCATCTGGGCTGCCTTGGTGACGAGTTGTCTGCCGTGGGTGCCGGCGTCGACCTGGCTCACTGCGTGCTGGCCTGATGAGCAGCCTGTCCAACCCTGCGGGTTGTGACTCGTCACAAATGTGCCGCGCAGTGTCCTCCAGGCCGACACGACCAGGTCCATGGAGAGAAGGAGCCGCGTTGATGACGAGACGTCCGGCGGTGCCTGAAGCGGGTGGTCGCCCGGCAGCTGTTCAAGCTGCTGGAACGCTTGGACCGGCCGGGCGTGGAACTGGCCAACCACTGGCAACGGCGTCGCGTCCCACCTTGTCGGCTCCTGGCGATCGGAGCACAGTTGGCGCTGCGCGGATGACCACCGCGTCACCGAGGAGGCTTGCTCGCGGGGTTGGGCGCGCGGAGAGCGGCAGAACGCCGGCCAGCCCGACCATCGAGCAGCCCGCATCAGGGCGGGCTGCCCACGCGAGCCGGGCGGCCACCATCGACAAGCTGGGACGCGATGGCGAAGACGCCAGCGAGAGGGACGAGCCTGAAGGCTCGTTGCTGGGTGGCGGTGCGGCGCCACGCGCCTGCCGCGGCCAGCTCCGCCGCCGGCGCACACGGATTTGGGTGGCGCTGGCTGCTGGTGGGGATGGTGGCCTGCCTGCTCGCGGCCTCGTGTACCAGCCGGCCACGCGAGCAGCCGACGGGCACCAGCCGGCCGGCTGGCGTGCCGGCCCAGCGCGACTACTGGCCCACCGCCGGCTGGCGCACCGCGCCGCCCGCCCAGGCCGGCATGGACCCCAAGACCCTGGCCGTCCTTGACACCAACGTCGCCTACCATCCCCAGCTGCGCAGCCTGCTGGTCATCCGCCACGGCTACCTGGTCTACGAGCGCTACTGGAATGGCGACGCGGGCACCGGCCGGGCGGCCTTCTCGGTGACCAAGAGCTTCACCTCCGCCCTGGTCGGCATTGCCCTGCGCGACCACCACCTCAAGAGCCTGAACCAGACGGTTGGTGAGCTGCTCGCCGCCCACCTGCCACCCAAAGCGGACCTGCGGCTTGCCAAGGTCACCGTCGGGCAGCTGCTGACCATGACCTCCGGGCTGGCCTGTGACGACCTGTCCCCGGACTGCGACGCGGACCTGACGTACCGCCTGTACGAGAGCCGGGACTGGGTGCGACACATCCTCGCCCGGAAGCTGGTCACCAAGGCGGGCACCACCTTCGCCTACAGCAACGCCGGCTCGCACCTGCTCTCGGCGATCGTGGCCGACACCACTGGGGGCAGCACCCTGGCGTTCGCCCGCGCCAAGCTGTTCGCCCCCTTAGGGATCCACACCGAGCATGCCTTCCAGCCCGTCGGGGTCGCCTTCCCGACCCCAGCCGAGGAGCGAGCTTACGAGCGGGCCAAGGTGGCCTGGGTCACCGATCCCCAGGGCTACCACAGCGGCTTCGCCGGGCTGCAGCTTCCCGCCCGCGACCTCGCCAAGCTCGGCTACCTGTACCTCAACGGCGGCCGCTGGAACGGTGTCCAGGTCGTCCCCGCCGGCTATGTCCGCGCCTCCACCCAACGCCAGAGCCACCCGACGACCGCCGCCCCGTTCGACGGCTACGGCTACCAGTGGTGGGTGACCAGCGACCACGGCCACCCAAGCTTCCTCGCCCATGGCTTGGGCGGCCAGTTCGTCCAGGTCATCCCCGACCTGGACCTGGTCGTGGTGATCACCTCCGACTTCGAGAACGGGCGCGACGACGCCCAGCAGCTGGTCGGCGAGGCAATCATCCCGGCCAGCACCGGCTGACCCCGCATCCAGCCACGGCAGCCATTTGGTACTTCCATGGCAGCACGACCGGGCAGTGATCCCAGGGACGGCGAGTCCGCCTGGGATCTGTTCGCAGGCGATCGTCCGCAGCTTGTCCCTACCGCCTCCTAGAGCTGACTTGACAGCACATAGCAGCCTCGTCACGGCCGGCGCGCAACGGTTCGTCACGCTAGGCCGGTTGCGAACGAGGAACGAACCGTCACGCGCCCAGCTGGGGCGGAGTTCGGTGGTCCGGCCGAGGAGGGGGTGCCGGGGGAGGAGTCGCGCCCACCTGCCCAGGAGCAGTCGTTTCCCGCATGGCAGCAGCGAGGGCGAATCCCTGTCCCAGGCGTGGGAGCGCCTGCGGCGGGCCTGGCCCACGCGGGCCGGCCCTGCCGGCTAGCCTTCCAAGGTGCGTGACGAGCGGCTCGGCAGCGGCGCGCAGGTCGGGCGCCGCTGCCGAGCCGGCCTTGGCTTCAGACGGGCAGGTCCGGGTCGTCCTGGCCGGTGAAGACCGGCTTGCCCGGCGGCGGACCGGACCGCAGCCCGCTGACGTCGATGCCGAAGCGGTGCGGCGCGCGCCCGGCGGCCAGCCCGCCGGCCAGCGGCGGCTTCCAGCCACCGTCGCGCTGCAGCGCCGGCGGTGACGGCGAGGCCGGCCGGCCCAGCGTGCCCGGTCGCCGGCTGGCGTGCCGGTGCCAGCCGCCGGCGAGCGACCGGATCGAGGGCCAGCCGGACGGTGCCCACCACAGGCACAGGAACACGCCCGTGGTCAGCAGCAGCACGGGCAGCGCGAGCCACAGGTTGGGAACGGCCGACCCTGGGCCGGTCGCGCCGCTGCCTCCGGCGCCAGGGCCCGGCGGGCTGGTGCCAGGCGGCAGCGTGTTCGGGACGATCACCGCCGGCGCGGTGGTGGCCGCCGCGGTGGTCGGCGGGCTGGTGGGCCGCCGTGCGGTGGTCGGCGGCCTGGTCGGGAGCGGTGCGGTGGTCGGCGGGCTGGTGGGCCGCGGTGCTGAGGTCGGCGGGCTGGTGGGCCGAGGCGCGGTGGTGGGCGGGCTGGTCGTCGCCGCGCCGGTGGTCGGCGGGCCGGTGGAGGCCGGCGGCGCGACCGTGGTCGGTGGGGCGGTGACGCTCACCGCCACGGTGGTTGGCGGGCCGGTCGTGCCTGGCTGCTCCGTGACCGTCGTCTCCGCCCCGGCACCGGGAAGCCCCGCTGATGCCAGCGGCACCCGGGCGCCAGTCCCCGCCTGGCCGCCGCCGGCGTCACCACCTGCCTTGAGCAGCAGCAGCACGACGACCACCGCGATCGCCGCAACCCAGAGCGACGCGGGGAACGACGCCTTCCTCTGCACGCTGTACACCTGGCCGCCTGGGTCAACAGACCCGATCAGCGGTCGCCCCCCCGAGGAGCAGCCCCCCGGGGGTCGGTGGCCTGGCGACCAACCCCACCAGGCCGAGCAGGTACACCAGCGCCAGAATCGCCAGCGGGGTGACGATCTGCTCCCTCCTGTACCACGGGCGGTCGGGGCGAGGCCGTGGCGGAGGTGGTGCGCCCCACTGGGACGGTGTTGGTAGCTGCTGGCCCTGCGGTGGCCCCCATTCTGGCGGCTGCTCGGGCTGCGACGGCGGCGTCGATCCTGGTGGTTGGGCCGGTGGCTGGTTGGGCTGCTGCGGTCCCCAGCCTTGCGGGTTCACCCATCGGTCAGGCACGGCAGCCACCTTCGACGGAAAAAGGAGCAGTCGCCATTACAGGCGTCTAGGACAGTCAGATCGATACGCCCTCGGGACATGGCGAGGCGGTTCGGTAATCACGTTCGGGGAGACTGGTCATTCTCTCGGTCATTCCACCAGCCATAACGTGCCTGGTCAGACGATACTGGCTGACGGTGTGATGATCGCCGCCACCTGGGCCACGTTCGAGGTTTCGGTCGACCCGTCCGGTAGCGCCGGGTTGCCGATGGCTATGGCTAGCTCCCGTTCCCTTGGCTGCCAGATGGCGGCGGTGCTGGCTGGGCTGCCGGCGACGGCTGGGCCACCAGCGGTCGTGCCGCCGCGTTGGCGAACGGGACGGTGCGGGCCTCCGCCAGGGTGGCCAGCCGCACACCAGTCCGCTGCCGGGCCGGTAGTGGCGGCTGGACCGCCCGCGCCTTGGCCGCGGGCGGTCCAGCCGCCACCACCGTGGCCATGATCGCCTGCGCCTCAGCCATGTGCCTGGGGTCGGGAACGATGTTGATGATGACCTCGCTGGCCACCGCGACGTCGAAGAACCAGCCGTCGTCCTTGGCCGCCCCGCCCAGCACGTACTTGCCCAGCGGAGCCACACCTGGGCCGCGCAGCACGAAGCGGAAGCCGTGCTCATACCAGTTGTCATCGCCGCGCTTGAAAAAGCGCTCACCGAGATCCTGGAAGTTCGGGTTCGCCAGATCGGTCTGGACGTTGGCGCCTGGCCGTCCGTTCCAGTCGTCCTCGGACCAGGCCCGGAACCAGAGGTCCACCGCGTCGACCCGGGTCGGGCATGTTCCCGGCCCAGCCGTCATCGCCCCAGAAATGCTCAGCGTGTCGCTCCACCGCGTAGTCGGCCCCGTTGATGATGTCCATAAGGGGCTTGGCGAGGGCGGGAGCGCCGGCAAAGCCGGTCTGGATGACCGCGTAGACCGCGGCCAGTGCGGCGGTGATCTTGTCCCAGGCGTCCTCGACGCCCGGGTGGGCGTCGACCTCGTTGATGAACCAGGGGTCACCGGCCGGCTGGCCGGCGGCCCAGTAGCCAATGCCGATATGCGATCGCATGACACTCGTCCCCTTCTGGTCAAGCGGATCGGCACGAGCCGGGCCAGCGTGGCAGGCCACGCGCCAGCGGCCGTCGGCAACCCACAATGGGCGCTCCTGTGTTGCCACTTGGCGGGTACCTCGTCTGGCGGAAGCTCGATGCAAGCCGCACTCGGGCTGCCGGCTGCGCCTTGGCGGCCTACGGCACGTCACGGCAGGGGCCGGAGGCTGACCAGTACCGCGTCGAGCCAGCGCGGCTCGGGCTCGCCGGACGTCGAACTCACGGTCAGCATGCGAAGGCGAATGGGAGGATCGGCAAGCTCCGCGGTGTCCTCCTGAAGCGATCGCCCAGGGCCGATCATGCCGCCCTGGGAGCCGCGCTGCACGTCAAACCCGTTTAGCCTAACGGTGTGGCCTGGGGGCGACGCCAGGCGCGTGACCTCAAGGTGCCGCAGGGGAATGTGGCAGCCGGTCCGGGCGAGCTCGACGCCGAGAAATACGGCGTCGGACTCCACGGCGCACGCATCCTCGCGGTTGCTCACGACCTGCCAGGAGCTTGGCACCTCGAAGGAGACACCGCCCCAGGCAAGCCGCCGCGTCCCCGGCGCGCCGCCGCCGTCGTGACCGGGCCGGACCGACGCGAGGATGTCCTCGAACCGCTCGGCGCCGGCCCTGTCGGCTACTTGCAGGAGCAGCCCGCCGTCCTCGGTTGGGAACAGGGCCTGCCACACCGACCAGCCGGGTGGGATCTTGCCGAGGTTGACCGCCTGGGCAGGCGCCACACGGCGCACGTGCACCGGCAGGCCGTCGACCGTGCGTTGCGTGGAGCCTGGCAGGTGCGCGTCGGGCAGGCTGCGCAGCAGCGCGAACGGGTGGCTGGCCGCGCCACAACCGATCGCAGCCCGCAGTTCCCTGCCCAGCGCCGGCGGTGGGTCGGGCTGCACGTCCACGACCGCCTCCGGGCCGGACGAGCCTGGGCACAGTTCGCCGACCGAGACCTGCCAGCTCGCCGGAACCGAGAACACCAGCCCGCCGTGGGCGACCTGCCTGGTGGCCGGCACGGGACCAGCCGGCCGGTCCGGCTCGGGCCGGGGCACCAGGGCGCCACGGACCACCAGCGCGGCGGCCACGCCGGCGAGGGCGACGGCCACGCCCAGCCGGCGGGCGCGGCGGCGCCGGCCGCCGGCGCGCTCGGTCGCGGCAGGATCGCGCGGGATGGTCGCCGCAGCGGCCGCCTCGCCAAGTCGCCGCAGGCGCTGGTCAAGGTCAGTTCCGGGCATCCTGGGGCACCTCCTCCCCGAGCAGCAACGCCAGCCGGCGCCGACCCTCGACCAGGCGGCCCTTGACCGTGCCGCTGGGCGTGCCCAGCTGCCGGGCGACCTGCTCGACCGGCAGGTCGGCCAGGTGGTGCAGCACCAGGACCTCCCGGTACTTGCGGGGTAGCTTGGCGAGCGCCTCGACCAGCGCGCGGTCCTCCGGGTCCAGGGACGCCACGGGAGGCGGGGGACCGAGCCGGACCAGCAGGGCGGCCTGCCGCCGGGCGCGCCGAAACCCGTTGAGGGCCAGGCGCACGGCGACCCGGCGCACCCACAGCTCCGGCGCGTCGTAGCGCTCGAGGCGGCCCCAGTGGCTGGCCGCCCGGATCATTGCCTCCTGGACGGCGTCCTCGGCAGCGGCCAGGTCGCCGGTGAGCGGGTAGACCTGGCCGACCAGCCGAGGCCAGGCCGCGGCGTAGAAGGCTTGGAAGCTCGACGGATCGTTCACGTAATACACACACCGGCCAGGACGGGTACGGTTGCCGGCTCAGACGCCGACGGTGGCGTGGACAAGAACAAGTCGAACCCCGACTCCGAAGCTACGGATCTGGCGGCCGGCTGCGGTAGGGAGTGAGATTGGTCATTCCGCTGGACATTCCACTAGGGACAACTGCCTCAGACATCGGTCAGCTGGTCGAGCCGCGTCATGTCGACCGCGCGATGGAACTGTCGCGAGCTTCCGGCGCCTCCACCTTCACCCCCTTCACCACCAGCCACAGCGCCAGCGACAGCTCGGCCAGCAGGAT
>WNFV01004178.1_pt1 | contig 18472 bp, 40 predicted proteins | sample 5400101 | NCBI WGS metagenome assembly WNFV01 (sample SAMN13153361, study PRJNA577476) | soil metagenome | isolation source: 115 cm soil or saprolite under grassland replicate 1 | place: USA:California | collected 2016-06-15 | reverse complement strand
GGGGGCCCAACAGGGGCTGCCCGTTAACCCCACGACCGACCGAGCCACTACTATCAAACTATGCTCACTTCCGTGCCTAAATTCGCTATCTTTCCGTGCAAATTAGCGAACAGTTCTTTATTGACAAGAGGAGCGCGTTGCGTTATACTATACGTGCAGGCGGAAAATGTGCATTTAATTAGTCCCGTTTCAGGGCACCTCTTCGGAGGTTAGAATTATTGCACGTAAATAAGCCTGCTAATGAGCCCGAAATCGTGCCTATAAATTGGCCTGGGAATCCGGGGCCGCGCAGTATGTGGCAACCACATTTATATACGCGAAAGTAGGGCTCTTATTATAATGAAAAAATATCGAGGCCCGAGAGTGGCAAGAAATCCTAGGGAAAAGTGGTTCAGAACCGTAAAGTCGCCAGCAACAGTCCAATCCAAGACCTGTTCAAAGAAATGCAAGCACTGGTAGACAACGGATTCGGGACGGAACTTTTACGCCTACAAATAGGCTACGACGAACACGATGAGTTACAGGCGGAGGGAGTGCGTGTTTTTACCTTCGCTGGAACCACGAAGATTTACCTGGTATTCTGATGAAAAGAAAGAGCGAATCGAGTTGCTCAAGGAACTGCGTGATATAGCGATGAAATTCTTTCGCGGCAATTGTGCCGAGAATAGAGACGGCTATAGACTGTCTGGGATGCTTGAGCGGTTAGACGAGATAATCGAGGAGCTTAAACAGTGAAGCAGTGCAAGCATATCAAAACAGATATAAAATTCGGTCTAGAACAGGTCAAAACACCGCACCGCGCTACCCACGTTATACGGGTGCAGATTATCTGCCGAACTTGTGGGGCAAAAATTCGCTGGCTAGGTCTACCTGCCGCCTTCGTTCCCGATGCTCCGCATCCTGGGGATGACAATACCAGCGTTTATCTGCCTGCTTTCTGGCTCGACGAATGACAAGGCGTGCAGGGAGGAAGAAATGAAAATCTGGCTCGACGCTCACCAGTATGAGCTTGCTGCGTTCCACAGGGTGGCCCTGGATATGACCAAAGAGGAGGCGGAAACCCTCACCACGGAAATGAGGAAGTGGCTGACGAATTATCCCGAGGGCAATAACTACATCTTCACGCTGCCCATTAATCGGGTGGAGAATCTTGATGAGAAGTAGGCCGTGCTACAAGGCAGCCGAAGGGGTGTATATCGAGTATCCGGCGGCGACGGTAAGGAAGTGGCGGCTGGCGGCGAGGAGAAAGCTGCGGCGGAACGCGGAGGGAACTGGACGTAGAAAAGCCCTCTGAATTTTCGTCCAGAGGGCCTTCTGGTTTAGCGGTGAGAGTCGGGGAATTCGGGGGTAGATCGGTCCCGGCGAAGGGTCGCCTTTACTTTGACGACGCGGTGAGGATCTTTCTCTTCGGCTCGGGCCATAGCATCTTGCTCGACTGCGGAGAGGAAGGAAGTGAGGGCGCCGATCTGTTCAAGATTGAGCGTCAAGCCAATCGTCTGCCCTCCAAGATGCCCAACGGTCAGATGATAAACCTCACTGCCGCAGAGGTCGAAGGAGAACACTTCCACGCCGGTGTCATCCTGCCATATTTGCATCGTGCTTGTCTGGATCATTTTGGTTGCGTGACCTTTCGTTGACCAACAGTGGTTGGAAAAGAAGACCCCGAAGGTGACTACTTCGGGGTCTTTCCGGTTACTTGGCAGCGAGGGCCTTGTGAGCGGCTCCCATTGCGACCATTGCCTTCTGAAGTTTGCGCTGTCCGAGCTGCACCTCCAGAACTACCTCTTCGATGTCACTCTCTTCGGCCCGGTAGAGACGGACGGCCTTGGTGATGTCCCGTGCCCGGTCGCCGACGATCTTGGTCGTCACCTCGAAGACCTGCTCCGGGGTCAACGGCGCCTTGACTTCGGCGGGTGTCTTTCCTGCTTCCTGTGCCATTGGTTTTCGTGACCTTTCTGCCCTTCAGGGCAAAGACTACTGAACTGTCTAGAGTATAGCACGGTCCACAAAGAAGGTCAAGTATTTTGCCCCAGTTTTTGAAAATATATTTTTGGGGGCAGAAAGAGAGCATAAAATGGGACGTTCTAACCGGCTGCATCTCACCTACGAGGAACAGGGACGTGCCTGGAGACGAGCAGGAGGGCTGTTGAAAGGGTGCTGGTATCCCGACCCCTCGACTCCTCGCCGGCTGTGGGAAAAGGGCTGGCGTGCCGAAGACGACGAAACGAGACGGTTTCTGGAGCATTATGACCGAACCGCTCGACCATAGGGTTATAGCAGACGGGCACTTGCCGGCGAGATCGAGCTGCCGGCGGTGAAGGTTGCCCTACAGACAAGCGTGCCCACGACCGATAATAGTAATAGGGAGAGATTCCCCGTTCGCTTCGGAATAGAAACAAGCGAGCGTTGACGCGGCTGCAGCCGAGGTTGACCGGCAGCGGTCGGGTAAAGGACACGCAATGAAGGGATGGTTTCGGTCGAAAACGACGTGGGTGGCAATCGCCTCCCTGGCGACTGTGGCAGGCGCTTACGTTAGCGGTGAGGTATCTTTCGGGCAGGCCCTGCAGGTGGCGGTTATGGCCCTGTTTGGTGTTACCCTGCGCGATACTATTTCCCGCATCGGAAAGTAGCGCCCTCGCTTACATCAGACAGGGGGTAGATAACCGCTTACTGCATTTTGCTTCCGTCAATGGTCTGCGTATCACATCGGGCAGACACGGCAAGCATAACGTCGGCAGTAAGCACTACCGGGGGTTAGCGATTGATGTTAGCTGTCGCAGTATGACAGCGGCTCGAATCGAACACCTCAAACGATCCGCCCGCGCTGCCGGGCTTTACATACGGGACGAACGACGGCGCCCGAGAGGACAGAAAATATGGAGCGGTCCTCACCTCCACATTGAAGTTCCTTAAAGCCTTGCCTTGATTCGTGACTGCATTTCTTGTGTCAATTCCCCTAGCCGGAATTGTAGTATCCGGCCAGGGGACTTTTCTTTGCGCTGGACAGCAACCGAAAGCAGGAAGGTAATTCCTCTAGGATGAGCAATCTTCAGAATAGTCAGGGTAAACGGAGCCGCTGGTTTCAAGTCATCCAAGTTCGTTCTCTTTATGCCAAAAAATCTATAGATGGAATTCTTCATCTTCACGTTCGGATAAAGGGGGTCTCTGCTGGAGTCTATTATGCCGCCGTATGCGATGCACAATATGGGCCAGCAGAAACCCGATAGAGTAGGCGATAGCAACAGCAGCAATCGTCAGCAAGAAAACGACTACCACCTGTCCCGTTATTCTACCGATAGAGGAACTCCTGACCCATCGGTATTTGTTGGGGGTCCATAGCGAACGTGTCCTTTAACTTGTTAGCCGCGTGTTCCCACCGATGGCCCATTCGCCGGAGCGTGCAAGTGAGCCAATAGACGGTATACCACGCCCAATCATCTTGAGTCATCATCATTTGATAGTAATTATCCGGCCATTCTTTCCTCCATTTCACGATGAAACTGCGGAACGCTGTTAGGCGCTGATCGAGGAGGGTATCTTCTAGCGCCAGCACCATAGCATCCTCAAAGTCGGTGCGAATACCGCCGCGAATATCCCCTAAATCTTCCCCGACGTGATTCTCCGAATTGAGGAGTCTGTGCTGCCTTCGCATATTGCCCTCTAGAAATGGTTGGTTGCACCCTTATACCAGATGGATACGCCGTCGCTCACCACTTCGGCGGAATTGAACTGTGCCGCCAGGGCGATGGTTGTTCCCCCTTCGATTGCGTCCGCGCCCGCCCGCGTGATTGTCACCGCGTTTGCGGATACATCCGATTTCTTGATACCGAAAGCCTTGCCCGGAGCCACCGCATTAGCCGCCGGTAGGGTCGCCGCGACAGCGCCGGCTGTGGCGTCAATCAGGACGCGGTTGTCGGCTGGCTTGATAGTGTAAGCGCCGACGTTCGTCTTGAAATTCTGAATGCGGCTGCCTCCCAAGTAGTCGAACGTATACCAGCCGTTCACGCCGTCCGAGATCATTCGGACGCCACCCCAACGGTTCTGTAACTGGAGGCCCGATCCAGCGGCTACCTCACCGTCGAGAGTATCTGGGGCTGTCGGGACGATGGCAACGCGGTTCGTGGAGGCGTCAATCTTGACGATCATCAATTGGATGCCGCGTCCGGCCCCCTGGCTGTTCGCTGCCGGCAGCGTCACATTCATCACGCCCGCCGTGGCATCGGCCAGGATTACCCCATCTGTGACCGCTGCCGGCCCCGTCGCCAGCAGCGTCCTTACCGGAACAGCGATTCCGAGGGTTCGGGTGGTGCCGGCCGGCGTGATATCGAACAGCAGGTTGCCGCTGCTGTCGAGAATTCGGAAGGGAGAAATCGTCTGTCCCGGTCCCTCGAAAATGTTGATACCTGCGGCAAGGGTAGAAGCGTTTTTGATTTCGACGATTCCATCAGCGGCCATCGGGTTAGGCTCCTTTGTGACGCTTTTTCTTCTTGATTTGACTGGTGGAGATAGCGTAAGAAGAGGAAGTGCTGTAACCCTTCCTTTTCAGTCGCTTCGCCAGACGATCTCTGGAGCGGTTCTGTGAAGCGGTAAAAATCTTAACCTTTGGCATTACTCTAGGAAACCATAGAAGGCGATGCCTAGCAGTGTCAACAGAATGATAGCAACTGTCACGCCGCAGAGGGTGTTCAACAGCACGCCGCAAATACCCCAGACAGGAATATCGAAACCCGAGTAAACATACCGGCCCGCTGTCGAAGCCGGATCGGGTCCGATGTGAACCTTGCAGGGTAACTGCTCACAGATTACCTTGTCTAATCCGAAGCAGAAAGGGCCGGCATCATAAGGAGGACAGCCTGATGCAGTGGAAGACTTCAATTGTTCGGCTGTTGGCGGCACGCTACCAGAGGGCAGAGTTTCCATCCCGCCAATCCAGGGCGGAGTGGCGTTGGGATTGATGCCGGGTGTATACGGTCCTCCAGGGTAGCTCATTATTGGCGGCAAGGTATAGAAGGCTGCGTAGGTCATCGCCGTCTCCTGAATGGGGTCTCTAACATCGGTGCGGCGCGACGCATAACCGGAGACCTTCGGACGGGAGAAGCCGGCCGGCCGGTTATCGCCGTCGAAGGGTCGAAGCTGCCGCCCATCGGCTCTCGTGTCGGCAGCATATAGATATTACCCTCGGTCAGGCTGCCTGGATTGGGCATCGCGGGCATCGGCGGCATAACACGCGGATTTTCTATCACTCGGTTGAAGGTATTGGTGAGGTTTCCACCTGCTGTATTGATGAAACCGAAAATACTGCCTGGTTTATTAGTGGGTGGAGGCGTTTCCCCCGTCATCCCGCTGTTATCGGTGCCGGGAGAACCGCCGGCTGGCGGCGGCGTCGTTCCTGCCGGAGGAGGCATACCGGAGGGAGTGTCTGCCGGGGGTGGTGTTGTTCCACCAGCAGGAGAAGGGTGGGCAGCAATCCAGGCAGCACAGCCTTGTTTTTTGGTCTGATCGTTTGCCTGTTTCACTGCGTCTTGTTGGAGCTTCATCCATTGCCCAGCCAGCGTCTTATTGGCGCCAGCAGCAGCAACGCAGCTTTGCGCTCTAGCGATAATGCGACAGGTTTCTGCCACGTTATTCGTCGCTTTTGCCGCTGCCAATTTCCCTCCTTCGATAACGAGAGAAGGATAGGCGCATTCATCCGCCGGAGCGAGAGGGGCTGCGGCGGCGCCCGGAGTCGGAATACACAACATCTGCGAGGCATCCCACATCGTGCCAGAGCCGCACTGCATCGAAGGGGTAGCCGGAACCCCCTGTCCGAACCCTCCAGGGCCGTAAGAGCCTCCTGCCTGTCCTAATGGGTCCATTGTATAGCCGCTCAAATCGGCGTATTCTCCACCGTCCGAAGAAACCTGCTCCATTGGCGCGGGAAAACAGAACCCCCGGATAGCGTCCACAATCGCGCCGATGGGATTGGAGCGGATAACGAACGGTCCTCCATAGCCGACCTGTGTTACCTGCTTCCGCATCTGTGGTTGGAGGAAGTCGAAGGGAAGGTCAGGAACGAGCATCTCATTCGTGCCGGGACAACCACCTCCAGCAATGCTGTCGGGCATCAGCGATGTATAGACATCATATTCAGGCATTATTCATCTCCCTTCGGCTGGTGATACAGTTCAGGCACAGGAAAATGTTCTCCCCATCCGTGGGATCGTCGGGCCGATAGAGTCCGCCGCAGCAGAGGCAGATAATATCCTGCCTTGTCGAAGGTATATCTGCCGGCCGGTAATGGGCGATTCTAGCGGCGGTGATATAATCGAACAGTCTTTCCAGGGGGGTCCGCTCGTCCCATTGGTCCTGGTTAGAACGAAGCGCCATTTCTCGCTCTGTCCGTTCCTCCAGGGATTTGACGGGTAATTGACCCTCGGTCATTACCTCGATCTTTGCCTGTCGAGACATCGAAGGTAATTCGAGATCTGATAATCTTACCTGCTCGTGACTCATTGTGATCTCCTTAAAATCCTGGCTGATTGAACGCCCGCAAAATCGCTTCGATCAAACTGAAGATGGTCGGCTGGGGCGCCGTGGTGCCAATTCCCGGCCCTGTTGCGTTCGCCGGCCCTGTCTGTGAATAAGAGCCACCGAATAGGCCGGCTTTACTCTTGGTCGTAGTATAGGGCATATACCCCGTTATTCCCGCCGAGGTTGGGGTGAAACAGATACCATCCGGTCCTACCGTCTCGATTAGCTGTCCATTCGCTACCCGATTTTGCAGGCTTTTTCGGGTCGCTGCATCCAGGCTATAATACTGTCCTGATGGTATGCACATTCGCTGCCCCGCGCCGGATTGCCGATAGGCGTATTCCATTGCCTGTGATTCCAGCTTGTTCGCTGCTGTTAGCTGCGCCAGTTCCGAAGCTGCCTGCTGTTGTATCCGAAAAAATTCGAGGTCCGTTTGCGCCCCCGTGTCAACAGCAGAAGATGCCACAGACGAACCCGATGCTGGAGCCGCGCTTGCCTTGCTTCGCAGTGCCAGAAACGCAACGAGCGCCGCCCCTCCCAATAGCCACGGCGCATTTTTACGCGGAATATGCGTGTCAGCGCCAAGTATTCTGACATCATCGGCCATCAGTCATCTTTCCAATATCTCCCGCGCCAGATGGCCCGGATGTGTTCAGGATGACAGGAATGCCGCTCTCCTAACCGGATCGCAGAAAACACACCCTTTGCACCCCTGATGTCCGGTATCGAGGAAGGCGACAATTTCGCGTTCGGATTGCGTGTTCCCACATTGCGCCGCCCCCTCACCTCCCCGCCTTTCCTCCCGGCTTCGGATACGGTCATCTCGCAGCCTCGCATTTTTCTTATGCTTGGAACTCTTGCGGTAGGACATTGGTTCCACTGAACCTTACATTCCCCAGGGGGTGGGAAGCGGCGGATTATACTGGTGATAGACCTCCTGCGTGATTGCCTGGAGCCACGGTCCCGTTACCCACTCGTTGAACGAAGGGCCGTAAACCTTGTCAATCCCCCACGGTGATTTCGTGTCCGCATACTGCGTGTCGGGGTATTGAATTTGATACAGTCCCATCGCCCCCCATTCATAGAACGGGAACGGCCGCCGCTGCTGTTGCCACGAATTGCACTGTGCTCCAATGGGCAGATCGTAGCTCGTCCCATACTGGTATTGTCCGCTGTTGGAGAGGTAGGGGAATTGCTCGATGCACGCCTCCGAAATGTAGCGAACCTCCGGGTCGCAGTAAACGCCGTAGGCTTCCGGCCCATTGTTCAGGGGGATGTCCGACGGGTTTCGTCTGACCGGAGCGATGGTGTTAGGATACCGGGCATAGATGCCCATTCCTTTTGACGGCCCCATTATCGGGAATTCGGGCATCAAGGCGCCAGCGTTAGCTAACGCTTGGCGTGCGTTCTGGTTCTGGAGATTTTGACTAGGCATCTTTTCACATCCTGTAAGCAACCGGATTGAGGAGGGTCGTGGCGAAGTCAGAGACGCCGCCAAAAGTGCTCTTGACAATGCGGTTTACATTGTCGGAATACCGGACGATCAAGGCAAGCGCAATCAAGCCGCCGGTATAGGTTACGATGCTTTCGCCTAATCGCACTGCTCTATCCCCCGTAGTGACTGCCGCCGCCGCTGCCGCCCAAAAGAACGCCGGCAAACATCGAGCCTGATTTCGTGACGGTTTGGATGATGTTCGAGACGCCGGCACCATTGCGGACGATCAAGGCAAGCGCAATCAAGCCGCCTACATACGTCACGATGCCTTCACCAATTCGCATCAGGGGCTACCTCCCCAGACCAAGGGTTCAGCGGAACCCAAACTTGCTCTTGTGTTTGTAGACGTAGTATCCCGCCCAGACCAACGCCCCGCCGATGAGGATACATTTGAGACTCAAGGGTATCTCCTGTAGCGTCGCCACGCTTACTTTTTCAAGAGCCATACCGCCACCGCTCCGATCACCGCGCCAAGCCAGAATTTGCCTTTCATTGTTATGCTCCTGTTCTGATGCCCTCGGTGAGCAGTTTCCCCAGGTATTTAATCATACTGGAGAGAAGCGCATCCTGTCCTTCTACTGGCGTCAGCAGAACAGCCAGGATAATGAGACCAGCGAAAATCTGCGCGACCCCACCCTCGGTATACAGCGCCGCTATCACCAGCGCCACCACCAGCGCCGAAACCGGGCCTGGATCTTTCAACACGCAACCTCAACACAATGCCTGATTAGCGATAGCCAACGCTACGGTCGGGCTTCCTGTCTTGTAGAGAACGTGTGAATAGACCTCCGCTTTACACGCCCCCCGATCAACAGTAATTGATTCATCCACTAAATGGTATGTAGGCGGGTAACGAATAATGACGCTCACCTGCGTTGTATCTCTTCCCCTTGGAACCGTTGCTCCTACGGGTGCTGGAGCGGTTCCTCCTGCGGGCTGCGTTAGCGTCATTAGATTCCAGTCCTTTGGCGCTAACTGGATCGCTCTCAATACGTTCGGCAATCGCCTCGTAAAATAGAGATAGCCGAGGAACAGCGTTCCTGTTATCAGAACAACCGTTCCTCCTTTTCCGCCCCCAACGGAGACGTTTCTGACTTCGCTCCGTTGGGGACTGGAATTGCGCTCTGGTATGACGATCTCCCGCGCCGGAATCGTCCGCGTTTTTGGTTTCGGATAATTCAGGCGTTCAGGCATTACATTACACGCGGTAGGGGAACCAGTTGCATTACGTAATTTCGCAGCTCCGCCTGCTGCACAACGCCGCCGATCAGGCCGGTAGCAACGGCAACGATATATTCGAGCCGCGTCAACTGGTTGGAAGCGATGCGGTCCCGCAGGCTCGGGAGGGTCGGATCGCCGAAGCCGGTAACGTGGTCGAATACCCATACCTCGTCGGGCAGCAGTTTGGAATACCAGCGTCGCTCGTCCATAACGTGGATCTGCGGCAGGAGGTTTTCCAGGGTCACGCCCTGCTGGATTCGCAGGCGCAGATTGTCAACGCCCGTCGTCGCTGCCACCGCGCCCGACGCTGCCGTAGAAACATCCATTGCCCGGCTGTTGTTCCAGAGGGTGAAAATGGTCTTCAGAATTACGCCGCCAATTTGCGGACGATAAATCTGATCGCCAGTGCCGGCGATTGATTGGATGTCATTCCGGGTCTGCATTACGAACGAGGTGTCAGGCCGGATGGAATCCGAAGGCACCGTGAAGAAGTCCACGATAACGTTCAGGTTTCCAGCGAACTGTCCTGTGCCGCCCGCCCCCGTAAAATCAGCAGGCGTTGAAACGAGGTCCGTCAGGTCGCCGAAATCGTAGAACAACTGTGGTGATATTCGGATGTCCTGAACGGGGATCAAACCGGCTGCCGCGCTTTCGCCCAGCGTGAGGGCAATCATATACACGCCGCGCAGACTGAAGTCCGTCGCGCCGGCAACAGCGGAGTCGGGCAAAACCAGAGCGCCGGTCGTCTGGTTGAGGATGCAGAACGTCGCCCGTTCTTTGCGGTTACGGCCCACGGTTCCCGTCGCTGTCTGCGTGTAGGGATCGCTGCCCCGGTTGTTCACCAGTTGGATGATGTAATTCCCGTAGCCATCAGAGGCATAGATCGGGCTGGAAACGTTCAGGGTGTAGCGATGTCCACGACAGACCTGTGTCGGCGCCTGGAATCGGCCGGTATTACCGGCGAACTGTCCCGAGAGCCAGCGTCCCGCAGGAGCAGCGACTGATTTTGACGCTAGATCGAACTGCGAAAATGTGCGGTAGTGATACCCCACATTGGGCAGCTCGATAAAGCGTCCTGCGACAGCCGGAGCATACGCCACGGCTCCAACAAGGTGTCTCTGGAGCCGCGCAACGCGGTTGAATAATGCCGGGTTTGGGGCCATCTGCTGTTGACCGCCACGCCCGCGCATTGCCATCATCGGAGGTGCGCCTGCCATTGCTTCCCGTTGCCAGTCTCTCTTCTGTGACCATTTTGTAGGTGCGACCTACGCCGCGACTGTGACTAGGAATGTTGCGTCAAAAACCGCCGGTTGCAACAGCATTACTGCTGCGTATCCATTGGCTTACTCCATCGCACACTAGCAGGCACGAATTGAACTGCGCCGCTAATGAAATGCTCGTGGCCCCGTCGAACGTATCGCTGCCTGACCTTGCCACCGTGACCGCATTGCCGCCGCTGTCTTTCTTCTTGATGCCGACGCGGAAACCAGCCGGAAAAGTGGCTGCTAGAGGAAGCGTCACCGTTGCCGCTCCGCCTGTCGCATCCACGTAGATATATCGGTCTTGCTGTGTCACCGTATAGGGCGTAGTCGTAAGTAGGTTGAAAGCGCCTACTTCGCCGAACTCCACGGTTGGCGGTTGTCCCGCCGGTCCATTGGGAGGCATACTAGAACGCTCCTATGAAGTCGGCCAGACCGGTGATCATTACGCCGTGCTGCAGAAGCCAGCCAACGATCACCTTCGAGCCGACGATGAATACGACGGCTTGAAGTCCGATAGAGCCGATATTGTAGAGGGAAACCTTCACCTCGGAAACATCCAAGGAAAGGAGATCGCTTTCGGTGAAGTATTTCAGACCGAGAAGGGCGACGACCGCACCAGCGAACGAAATGTGCGGCTGCGCCATTACTGACATCATCCCGCCCATATCCATCGTTCCCTGCGGCGGGGTAGCGTTCGGGGGAACGGTGCTCTCGAACTCCCCCGGCATAATGTAGGGCGTAAACACAGGCCAGCCTGCCTTTCGTCGGGGCTGTATCCGGTAGGGATTACAGGCTGGCGGCAGGAGCCCCGACACAAATGCCGCCGCTGCGGCCTAAAAGGTGGGATTTGTGACCTTCTCCTGAAGTCGTGCCGCCGCTGCCTCCATCGAGCCTGCCCCGGTGGAGTCTAATTGGAAGGGTTCGACAGGAGGCACAGAATCCTGTAACTCCATTGCCGAAGGGTTCTCTTCCGGGGAAGGCAGAACAGCCACAGCCTCACCGCCGGCTGTGCTTTTTCTCTCGTCGGGATTTCGACCCTCTTCAACGTCAATATCGTCCTCCATTTCCTCCATCCAATCAGTGAGGTCCTTCCGCGTCTCTTCCGACAGGATGTGATGATGGGCTAAACCCGTCTTGATAACCCGGACAACTTCCTCCAGATTACCCTTCGTCACAGGAACGGGTGGAACGCCGCTCGGTTCCCTGTCTGCTTTCGTTCTTGATTTGCTCACAGCACCCTCCACGCAGAGATAGCCACAAAAACAGCGAATAAATACCAGCCAATAAGAAGAGGACGGACATTGGGATGCTTTTCCCAGGCATCATAAGCGTCAAAGCCAGTAGGAGTGACAGCGATAATAAGCACGACTCCTGCCACGAGGAACGCTTTCTTCGCCTGTTCTGGATCATTGGGTATGCCCAAATTCATTTGACTATTTGCGCCCTGACTGGAAACTCTAGATCCGGTCCTTTGAACCAGAACTCGAAACGCTTGAGCTGCGCCCTGTCTCTGATCCTCTCTCCGTCCGCACTGAATTCTCCCATCGTTCCGGCAACGGTTTGACGGTCGTCCTCAAGTGGTAAATCGAAGATGTAATACCACTCGGATTGACCGATAATATCCCTTGGTATGGTAACTGGTCGCTGCGCTCCAAGTATCGCCGCCTTGCCTCGCGCCCGACCTCGCGTAAGATACGCATTGAGCTGATTTCCCCTCTCAAAAATACGTCTTCCAAAGACCGGCTCCATTGCCCTCGTTTCGTCAACGTAGGTCATCAGCGGGTGCTTGTAGGTGAGGAGCTTCTCCCAAAGTTCATTCCATTTCTCCCCGGTGTATTGGTCTGGTTTCGGGATGTATCGCAGCGCCCTTGCTTTCGGGTCTAGTCTCACCTCGTCTACCGTCTCAAATGTGCCGTCAACAGGATAATCGAAATTGCCGTTCGGATCAATGATGAAAAGGTTCCCGAAAAACTCCTTCGGGTGGCTCTTGCTTATTCCGTATACGGTGAGTAGGCGACGGGCGAGGAAGGATTTTCCGCTACCACTTCGCCCGCCGATGAAACCCCGATCCGCGCCTCGATCTCCTTGAATTCTTGGAGCGATAACGGAAATGTCAAGATAGCCCTCGACAGACATAGGTTCAATTCCTTTAGCTGTCTGTCAACGTCAGCAAGAAGGATAAAAGAAGCCACTCCCAGCAGCCCGATTGCTACGCCGATCAACAGCGGTCCCACGTTAGGGTGTGGGCCACCACCCGACTTCAGGAAGGTTGCGTTGTCGGGATATGCGTTTGCGGAGTCTGCAGAACGTCCCCTGGTGTCGGCATTGGCTCGCCCATCCATTCGTTGGTCTCCTCGTGTGGAAGATTGTCCTCGGGCGGAGGAGTCTTACCGTTCGTGCTGGCTGCGCTTTCCTGCGAGTGTATCTCGTTGTGAAACTTCGTCACCTCCAACCGCTCGTTTTCGCTCGTCTGCTGCAGGATCGAAATAAGCCTGCCGATTGCCAGCGCCGGATCTATCCCTTTGCTAACCGGATCAATATACTGCGGAAACCAGGTCATAAAGGTGTCGGCCAGCGGTTCGCCTACCGAATGAGCCGCTGCCGGCGGTATCTGGTAACATCCGTAAACCTTGTTAGCCAGGAGAGGCGAATACTTCTTGTATTTGTTGGCCCGCTGCACGCCATACCAGGAGAAACCGAAACCTACGACTCCGGCCAGGGTGTCTCCAAGTTTGACTCTTGCTGCTGCCAATTCTGCTGCTGGTAGTAGTTTTCGTTTTCCTGCGGCGGTAGTGGTTGATTTTGCGCCCGACCCAGGAGGCCGGCCACGCCGCCGTTTTGGGGTTTCAGTATCGCCATCGCCAGTATCACCCCGCCCAGCAGCACCGAGAGGAGCGGAAGATAGTTCGCCTCCGTTATCTCCGGCTCCCTCTGCCCCTTCACCAAACGCGCTCCTGAACGAGATCGGGCCGAACGCTCCAGATCCTGGCTCGGAAAAAGCTCCTGCAGCGCTTCCTTCAGTTTCGGCATCTTCTAACCTCATTTCTCACGCTCTCTTATGCTCGACGGAGGACCGTATTCCAACGCCGATAATCTCGCATCAGCACTGGCAAGCCATTGCACCGCACAATTCCGTTCAATGTTTGAGACGTTTACTACCTGGAGCCATTTCATCGCCGCGTCTATGCCGGCGCGAGATAGAGCAATAGCTTCCCTCTCCTCACCGCTCATTTCTGCTCTTTCTCCAGGTGGTCGAGTAGACGGTTCAAAAGTCCCGCCGATTCCTCGTCGTCCGCATCCTTGACGATCCGTTCGGCCAGTTTCTTTCGCTCCGGCCCGGTGTCGGTATCGTCGAGGAATTTTTTCAGCTTGTCTTTGAGTGCCATTATGTGACCTCCTTTGTAATCGCAAAAAGCACTAGGACAATCTCCATAGGTGCAATCGTCAGGACCATTGATACAGAACATCTATCGCCCTTGGATAGTCCAGAGACCTGGGTAGTTATCTACCTTGAACATACCAGGAAACTTTGAAGTTTTCTTTGGGTATGATCGGTCCTGCTAGTGTCGGTGGAAGCTGCAAGATACTGTCACTAAACCAGAAGTAAAAAGGACGGTTTGTTTTGACGGTTTGAATGACGAGGTTTGTATAGGAATATCCGAGAGTGTTGAGAATCACGCCGCCGTTAGTGTATCCCAGCAGGTTGTTCGGCATCTGAATACAGGTAGGTAAAGCGGAGGGGTCTACAGGATCAAATGCCGTCGCCACTGCAAGGAACGCCTCTTGCGAACTGCCTATCATTGTCTCGGAAACGATACGTCCGTGGGGTCTGTCCATTGAGAAAAAGATAGGCAATGCAGGCAGCATAATACGCCCACTTCCTCCCGCCGCAGGTCCAGGAGAAGTGAAACAGGTTATATTGATTGTATCATACACGTTGTTAGGCATAACGTGAACGAGCCGCAAGTCTATCACGTCCATTGAAATCTGACTGGCGGCGCTCTGATAGAACGACTCGGTGACGTGAGCAGAGCGGCTGTTAGGATTGTCGGCAGAAATAACCGAGGGCTGGTCCTGATACACGGGGTAGGAAATGGTATCAGGAAAGTTCGGGCCTATTTGCTGGCTGGTTTTGCGCTGGAGCCAGGGAGGAAAACAATCGGCGCTCACGGCCCACTTCCTTTGACGACGAAAGCAACCACCAGAAGGATACAGGAAACTGCCACGGCGACAACGTTCTTGAAATAGGCCCCCACAATGGCGCTAATGAAAGCCGCAATAAGAACGAGCCAGGTAAGGTCGTGCATTTTGGGCCTCAAATACACAAGCGCCGGCAGGTGAGGTCACAATCCACCTGCCGGCGCCGTTTTACCTCCAGCCGCCGGCCGAGGAAGTCACGCAACCAGGATTAGTATAACCGATGCACGCCCGGAAGTCAATGCCAATGTCTAGGCGCTTGATTGTTTGATGGTCAGTCTATTGAGGGGTTGTCCAGGTATTCCCACTCGTCCAGCATTAGTGTATTATCGGGCGAAGGAATCACGAGGTTTTTCTTGTCATATTTAGCCGACAATTCTTCATCGTTAAAGACGATATAATGAAAACGGAACGTATTAGCACCTCCTGGCTGTCCGTAGTATTCACCCATAGTTTCATCTATCACTACCCCTACTGCTCCGGGTGACAAACGAACGCACTTGCTAAATGTCTTCCAATCACGCCATTCTTCGAGATTATTTTGCGCGATGGAAATTTCATAGCCACGAAATCGGGTCACTTTAGCTGCATAAGTTCCCTCATATTTTTCCCGCTCCCACACTTCTGCCAGCTTATCGAAGTCTATCTCCTCCTGACGAAAACCTCTTGTTTTAACCTGTGGTTCGACAATCGGGGGATGCCATTTCTTGTCTGAATGAAAGTGCATCCGATACAGCCCCGGTTGGTATAGCTCGAAACGATCAATAACGCCGCAATCTTCCCACGTCCCTAATTCCTTGCCAATCGGCAGGTTCAGCGGGCGACTGGTAAAGATAGCGTCTGTCCCGAACATTATTACGGCTGTTTCATCTTGCAAAGCCGCCTCCAGCAGACGGCAGTGTGAGTAGCAGGTAATCATCCCGCCCCAGAAGTAATTCTGAAACGGAGGAATACTCTCCTTATAACTGACCGCCTGAACGATCTTTCCATAGACAGAATTACCCCCTAGCTTCATTGTAATGTGCCGCAGATCACCTTCTGCCTTCAGTTTTAGACGCTCGGCCATATACTCCTTCATAAAGGCGAACGGTTTCACGTCACTTTCGGGGGTAAATATCCATCCTTTTTCAATCGTGATGTTTTTAGGCCACCTTTCCAAGACTATCGTTACCAGCGCGGCGTGATAAATGCCCCGTCCAGAATGAGGATAGGCTATTGCCCCGTCTTTCATCCGGTATGGAAACGGGTTTATACAGTTATCATCTGGCATCTTCCAACGCACTTGATACATCCCGTATTTCTGGCCTGGAATATAACGGTCGGTTTTTTTCCAATCGCCGTGACAAGTCGGCAGATCAAGATAAGAGGAAGGGTAAGCAGAGTTTAGATCGTAGTGATAAATAGGTTCGTCGAAAATACCGAACTGCACGGCCTGGGTTCGACCGCCGAAATAGGCCCGCATCATTGCATCCTGTAATTCCTCGGGATATTCCTTCCTGATATACTGCTTCAATCCGTGCTTCTTCATCAAGGCTGCAGCTATCGAACCAGCCCCGTCCCAACGAGAGAGGTATAACCCCAGGCTCCGCAGGGTTTCCTGCACCGCCTCCATTAATTGCACGAGAACGCGGCACTCCAGCAGGTTATATTCTCTCACCTTTTCCAGTTCAGGCCACAGAAACCCTCCTCGTGCTGCTTTTCCTTCGTCTAAAACTGTCTGTTCTCCGGGGTCAAGGGAAATCTTCCAATCTTTGACCGTGCGGAGGAAGGTAGTCTGAAAGAACCCGAATGTGTCCCAAACTACCGCCGAACGCAACCTTCGCGTATAGCCATAATATTCGTCTAACTGGCTGTATTCAGTAATAGAGAAGGTTTTGCCCTTTACTCTACCGATCCGATAATCGGATTCTTTGCCCTTATACCAGCACTCCTCGTTTTGATATAGCTTAAGCAGGGCTTTTTCTGGCAGGTCTTTGAAGATGAAATTAACATCGTAAGAGAACGAGAAACTGACGATCTCTGTTCCTTTCTCCTTCAGGGAGAGGATAAAACGCAAACATTCCTCTGTAGAAAGTCCCTCCTTACAGGTTATGCTCTCGCCGGTAGATGCAGAAAGAAGGGCATACGCCTGCTTACCGGAGGTTTCCAATCCTTCCCCGTCTATAGCAATGAATTTGCGGGGTTTTGGTATATTAACCTTGCGACCGTCAGCCCTCCGTTTACGGTTGTATTCCGACTTGTCTTTATAAGGCATCATAAACTGTCAATATGGAGGTGCAAAGTCCCATAGCTCATAGTCGTCGAAAAATTGCCACCACTTATCCCAATCTCCAGGGTCTATTTCCCTCCCCGTCGGCATCTTCTCTAAATCTCTGCCTTCCATCAAGCTCTCGAATCGCTCGATTAATTCACGGACTTCTGCCTGCCCTTCCATATCTATCGTTCCGTTCATATCAGCTTCTTGGAGAAGTTGATTGAGAAGAGGCGGCGGCTTTTCATTCTTACTGTCCCAGATAATCTCTCCGTCCATTTCATCTCCTTTTTGGCGTCTCTCCGACACGGTAAGGGCTACCCTCTTCTCGAACACCTATCCGTTCGAGATATTTAGCCAGGGGACTAGCCGGTTCTCGTGACATTCGACGATACTGTTTAGGGCTTCCATCGGGGCGATAAAAAGTTTTGTAGGCTAAATTAGCCGTTTCTCTTGGGGTATCTCCAGGGTCTTTCCCCGTCTTGATTGCATAAGCCAGATTTTCTCGTTGAAATTTAGGATGTTTGACGATTTCAGCATACAGTTCCGCGTTCAGAGGGACACGTCGGGCCATACACAAGCCTCGGTTCCCGGTTGACATCGGGTCGGCAGGCTGCTATAATAGGAGTAGGACAGCGACCGCCAACCTAAAGAGAAACAGCCGACCAGAGTAACGATCTGGTCGGCTGTCCGTTGTTGGGACTACTTGAGAACCCAGAAGGTCCGCCCGTTATTGGTCGGAATCTTGTTGAACGCCGCGATGAGCGGTCCCCTGGCCTTGCCGGCTTCGACGGCGGCAAAAGCGGCTTCGATCTTCCGCATCGCCGATTGCCCACCGCAGTTGGTCAGGAAACGGTCCTCCAGGTTGCCGATAAACGAGACTTCCAGGGTGAGGAAATCGGCATCGTTTTCGGCGCTATGGTATTTGTCGAAGCGCCAGACGACCAGATCCTCCCCCTGGATTTCCTCCAACTGAACGAGCCGCAGGTCGTCTGACAAGTCAGCAACCCTGGTGTAGGGTAGTATCTCACCGCTCACCGCATCTACCCGCTGCACTTCAGTGCCTACCAGCGTCTCTTGAACATAGGTCCCTTTTTCCGCTGCTTTCACTGCCATTTTGTTACCTGTTCCTTTCTGTGTTGTTGGTGCGATGCCTACGGGGTCAAGATCATCGGCGAAGGGATCAAGCATCTCGTGTGTGCCGTCCTCCGCCGTCGTCCATTCTCCCAGTGTTTCGCCCTCGGGGGTCATCACTTTAGCGTGAGTTTTCTGTAGGGCCACAACCACAATCCTCCTTCGGAGCATCGGCCACCTTCAGACGGTTGTCGTTCAGGGCCGACCATTCTTCGGCGTAGTCGAGGTGATAGGCGAGTTGTTTGATAATGTTAGGGTCTGCTTTCTCCTGCTTTGCGTAGGCATCCATATAAGCCTGAAGGATGTCGCAAAACAGGATGTCTTGACCCCGGATGAGAAAAACAGGCTCTTCCTCGCCGATCTTATTCCAGGGGTCTTGGATACGAGCATAGTCGCGTCGTG
>WNFV01005319.1_pt1 | contig 18473 bp, 13 predicted proteins | sample 5400101 | NCBI WGS metagenome assembly WNFV01 (sample SAMN13153361, study PRJNA577476) | soil metagenome | isolation source: 115 cm soil or saprolite under grassland replicate 1 | place: USA:California | collected 2016-06-15 | reverse complement strand
TGATCGCGGCCAACGCGTTCTTCGTCCTCAGCGAGTTCGCCCTGGTCACGGTCGATCGAGGCCGGCTGCAGGAGCTGGCGGCGCGGGGCGACTCGCGCGCGGGGGCACTGATGGAGTCCACGGGACAGCTGACGCGCCACCTTTCGGCGGCTCAGTTTGGGATCACGATTTCGTCGCTCCTGATCGGTTTCGTCGCCGAGCCGCTGGTGGCGAGCGTCATTCACCCAGCCGTCCAGAACCTGCCGCTGCCTGAAGAAGAGCTTGCCCTCGGTGTGTCCGTAGCGCTGGCGCTGATCATTTCCACCTTCCTGCAGCTGGTCCTCGGCGAGCAGGTCCCCAAGGGCATCGCGATCGCCACGCCGCTCCGGACAGGCTTGTTGGTGATCCGTCCTCTGCGCGCCTTCGCGTGGCTCTTCGGTCCGCCCGTGCAATTGCTCAACCAGCTCGCTGACGCGCTGGTGCGGCGCCTTGGCATCGAGCCTCGCAGTGAGCTGACCGCGGCGCGAAGCATCGAGGAGCTGGAGGTGGTCATTCGCGAGTCGGCGACCCGCGGCACGCTCTCCAGGGAAACCGCCCGCCTGCTCTCGCGTGCGATCAAGTTCGGCGGCCGGACCGCGCTCGACGCGATGACGCCTCGACCCCGGCTGGTCACAGTCTTCGGATCGGCAAGCGCTGAGGCGATGTTGTTCGCCGCGGCCAGGAGCGGCCACACCGGCATCCCCGTGCAAGGTTCGAGCCCGGAAGAGGTGATCGGGGTCGCGCGGGTGGAGGACGCCCTGGCCCTGGGTCCGGATGCCCGCAAGCAAACGAAGGTCTCGTCCATCGTTCGGGCGACGCTCGCCGTGCCCGAGTCGAAAGACCTGCTTTCGCTGATCACAGAGATGCGGTCGCAGCACATCCAGCTGGTGACGGTGATCGACGAATACGGCGGACTCGCCGGCATCGTCACCGACGAAGACCTGCTCGAGGAGATGGTGGGCGAGATCGACGAGGGCGGGCCGGGCAAAGACATCGCGCGTGAGCCAGGTCTGCTGCCGGGATGGGCCAGGGAGGACCAGGTGCTCGAAGAGACAGGCTTCGAGATGCCGTCCGGCGAAGGCGCGTACGAAACCCTCGCCGGATTCTTGCTGAGCCACCTCGGACACATTCCGTCCGCAGGCGAAACCATCAGCGTCGAGGGCTGGCGGTTCGAGATTGCCGAGCTGGAGGAGCATCGCATCGCGTGGGTCCGGGTCCGGCCTCCGTCCGCGCAGGCGGCCGAGGAGGACCAGGCTCGGTGATCGTTCCGCTCATCATGCTCGGAGCGCTCCTGCTCCTGGCCAACGCGACCTTTGTGGGCGCCGAGTTTGCGAGCGTGGCGGCTCGCCGGGCGCGCCTGCAGCAGCTGGCGAGCGAGGGCGACGCACTCGCCGCCACGGCGATCAGGCACTCCAGCGAGCTGCCAGAGACGCTCGCTGCGCTCCAGCTCGGGATCAGCGCCGCGTCGATCGGGCTGGGTTTCACGCTCCAAGCGATCGTGGAAACGGCGCTCGAGCCGGTGCTGGACTATGTCCCGGTGGCGCAGACCGTCGCCATCGACATTGCCCTCGCCGTCTTCGCGGTGACCGTGGTCTCGGGCCTGCACACGCTGTTCGGGGAGATGGTGCCGAAGAACCTGGCGATCTCCGCGCCGGAGCGCGTTGCCCGCTGGCTTGCCGTGCCAACCTCGCTCGCGATCTGGCTCGCAACTCCGTTTGTGCCAGTGGTGTGGGGCAGCACCCGCCTCTTGCTGCACCTGCTTCGAATCCAGACTCCCGACACGATCGAGGTGGCAAGGTCCGCCGACGAGATCCGGACGATGCTTGAAGTGTCCCGCGCCGAGGGAACGATCCGCGACTACGACGAGCGTCTGCTCAGCAGGATCCTGTCTTTTGCGCAGATGCGAGTCACCCAGGTGATGGTCCCGTGGGAGCGGGTCACGTCAGTGCCGTCATCTTCCACCGTCGCCGAGCTCGAGCGTGCGTTTGCCGAGACGCGACGAGGAAGGTTGCCAATTCGAGCCTCAGATGGAGAGTGGATCGTCGGTTATGTCAAGTCGTGCGACCTGGCCAGCGTCCCCGCCGCACACCGGGACAGCCCGATCCCGGCGACACTGGTGCGCGAGGTCGTACAGGTCGAGGAGTCCGCGAGCGTGGTCGCGGCGCTGGAGTTGATGCGTGGCGCGGGCCGGCACTTCGCGGTGGTGATGGGTCCGGACGGCAGATCCAGGGGGATCGTGACCATGCGCAGCGTGATCGAGCTCTTGATCACCGATTCACCGAGCCCTGACGGCTCGGTCGCCTAGGCGGGCTTGCCGGTGCGGGCGCGCGCCACGAAACGTTCGAAAAGCCTTCGCGCCCACGGCAGCTCGGCCGTCAGCTCCTCCGGATGGCACTGCACGGCGACGATCAGGCCATCCTCCGTCTCCACCGCCTCGATGGTCCCATCCTCACCGTACGCGGTCTCGAAGAGACCCGACGCGAGCTTGCCGATCGCCTGGTGGTGCAGGCTGTTGACGCGGATCTTCTGCTCGCCGGCGGCGCGCCCGAGCTCGGAGCGGGGGTCGACCTCGATGGTGTGAGCCAGGTGGTCGCGGCCAAACTGCCGGACCTCGTGGCCGTCGAGATGCTGCCGCAGCGAGCCGCCCATGGCCACGTTGATGACCTGCTGGCCGCGGCAGATGCCCATCACGGGCAGGCCCTGCTCGCGCGCCTGGCCGAACAGGCGGAGCTCGGTGTCGTCCAGCTCGCGGTCGATCGGCCCCACCTTCGGGTCGGGCGCTTCGCCGTACAGCGCCGGGTCGACGTCCCATCCGCCCGGCAGCAGGAGCCCGTCCAGGTCGGGCAGCGCGGCGGTGCCAGGCGGCAGGTCGACCGACTCGGCGCCGACCGCCTCCACCGCGTGCCCGTAGGGGACGTAATACTCGGCACCCCGGCGCGGGCTGGTCGTGATTCCGATCCGGGGCCGCTCTTCGCGTGGCATTGCTTTCCTGACAAGATTACGGGCGAGCGCGGTGGATTTGTCAAGAACGTACCCAAAACGTCCGATTTGGGCGAAATGTAATGTCTGTTACTAACCATCGGGTGGGCGAGCTGGTCCGCCAGCGCCTGGACTCCCTGAGCCCGGCGGAACGACGGCTGGCCCGGGCGCTGCTCGCCTCCTACCCCATCGCCGGGCTGGAGAGCGTAGCCAGGTTCGCGGAGCGCGCCGGGGTCAGCCCGCCGACCGTCACCCGTTTCATCGCCAAGCTCGGGTTCCGCGGCTATCCCGAGTTCCAGGAGAACCTCCGCGACGAGGTCCAGGCGCGGCTGAGCTCGCCGCTGGCCCGCTACCGGGACGAGCCGCAGCGTGATTCGGCGATCAAGACCGCGCTCGAGGTCTCCGCCCACAACCTGGAGGCGACCGAGGAGCTGCTGTCCGAGCGCGACGTCAAGGAGGCGGTCGAGCTGCTTGCCGACGTACGGCGAAGGGTGATGGTGCTCGGCGGCCGGGTCAGCGCGCCCCTCGCGCGCTACCTCGCCGGGCAGCTCCACCTGCTGCGGCCGGGAATCGGCCTCGTCGACTCCGAGCGCAGCACGCCGGCCCAGCAGCTGATCGACATGCGCAAGACCGACGTCCTCGTCGTCTTCGACTACCGCCGCTACCAACAGGACACCATCGAGTGCGCGCGCATCGCCGCCGGGCGAGGCTGCGATGTGGTCCTGTTCACCGACCAGTGGCTTTCCCCGGCGTCGGCGTTCGCCCGCCAGGTGCTCGTGACGAGCGTGGAGACCGTCGGGCCGTTCGACTCCCTGGTCGGGGCGACGGCCGTGGCGGAGGCACTGGTCGCCGCGGTCCTCGCCAGGCTCGGGTCGCGGGCGGAGGCGCGCATGCAAAACCTCGAGCGGCTCCGGGCGGGCGATGTTCTAAGCGGAAGCTAGGCTCTTTTCGAAGGACGCCTGACAGCCCGCCGAGCAGAACCAGTAGGTCGTGTCCAGGGCGACGAGCTTGTATGGGCTCGTCAGCGGATCGACTGTCATCCCGCACACGGGGTCGGTGACAAACGTCACCGGCGCGACCTCAACCGCGATCGGTTTCGCCCCATGCTTCTGCCGCGCCGCAACCACCTCGGCGAGCGCGAGCAAAGCGATCTGCTCCTGCGTCCCACCTCTCGTCTTGCCGGCCGGTGTACGCACGCGCGCGATCGTGGCCTTATCGAGGCCGCGCCGCAGCAGCTCCGCGCGCACCGCGCCGGCGCGCCGCGTGCTTGCGATGAGGCTCACGTCGAGTCTCGGATAAGCGAGCGCCGCCTCCAATGCGTCCTCGTCGTAGTGGCCCATCGTCGCAACCACGGCGTGGCCCACACCAGTCGCCACATCCAATGTGGCAAGCTCAGGCTGGCTGACAGCGCGCGCGCGAAACCCGGTCAGCTCCGCCAGCTTGACCAGGGTTGCCGCGGCGGGTCCGTCCCCGAACACAAGCAGCAGCGGCTTCGGAAGTCGCGGCTCGATGAAGATGTCCAGTGAGCCGCCGCTGGGGCAGGTGGTCGCGATCATGAGCTCGCCCCGCCGGCGCGACTCCTTGACCTCGTCACCTCCAACGATGTGAATCAGCTGCGGGGTACCTTCGGCGAGCGCCCGCAACGCCTCGCGCCGGACGACAGGCTCGGAGCAGCTGCCGCCGATCCATCCACGCAGCCGGCCGTCCCCGGTGATCACCGCCTTGTCGCCCGGGCGGGCGGAGGTCGGCGCCTCGGTGCGGACGACCGTTGCCAGAGCGCACGGCGTGCCCGAAGCCTCGTACTCCTTCAGCAGCTCGAGTAATTGGTCGCCTATTCGTTCACCCCCGCCGCGCGCAAGGCAGCCCAGACCTTGTCCGAGGTGACGGGCATGTCGATATTGGTGACACCATACGGCGCGAGCGCGTCGATGACCGCGTTCACGTAGGCCGCGGGGGAACCAACGGTCGGCGACTCGCCGACGCCCTTGGCTCCAAGTGGATGATGCGGTGAGGGCGTGACGGTCTCACCCAGCTCGAAGTGCGGGGTCTCCCACGCCGTGGGCAACAGGTAGTCCATGAAGTTCGAGCCGATGCAGTTGCCTTCGGCATCGAACGTGATGAGCTGCATGAACGCGATGCCATAGCCTTCGGCGAGGCCGCCGTGAATCTGTCCTTCAACGATCATCGGGTTGATTCGCACGCCGCAGTCGTCGACCGCGACAACCCGGCGCACCTTGACCTGTCCGGTTCCCTTGTCGATATCGACCACTACCCCGTAGGTGCCGAACGGGTAGGTCATGTTCGGCGGGTCGTAGTAGTGGACACCCTCGAGGCCGGCCTCCATGCCCTCAGGCACGTTTGTGTAGGCGGCGAAAGCGATATCCTGGATGGTCTTGCCCCTGTCGGGTGAGCCCTTGACATAGAAACGGCCGCTCTCCCACTCGAGGTCCTCCTCAGCCGCCTCGAGAAGATGCGCCGCGATCTTCCGGCCCTTGTCGCGAAGCTTGCGCGCGACCATCGCGGTAGCGGCGCCGGCGACAGGAGTGCTCCGCGACGCATAGGTGCCCAGACCGTAAGGCGCTGTGTCCGTGTCGCCTTCCTCGACCGCAACGTCGGCCGCCGGGATGCCGAGCTCCTCGGTAACGATCTGAGCAAAGGTGGTCTCATGGCCCTGGCCCTGTGACTTCGTGCCCATGCGGAGGATCGCCTTTCCCGTCGGATGGACGCGTAGCTCGGCGCTGTCGAACATGCGCAGGCCGAGGATGTCGAACTCGGCGCCATGCCCTGCGCCGACGACCTCGGTGAAGCTCGCGATTCCGATCCCGGTGATCTCGCCCCTCCTGCGCCGCGCGTCGACGTCCTTGCGCAGCTCGTCGTAGCCGAGCTGCTGAAGCGCGACGTTCATCGCCTTGTGGTAGTCGCCGCTGTCGTAGACCCAGCCGGTCGCAGAGTGATAGGGGAACTGCTCTGGCTTGATGAAGTTCTTCATGCGGAGCTCGGCCTGGTCCATGCCCAGCTCGATCGCGGCATTGGTCACCAGCCGCTCGATGAGGTAGCTCGCCTCGGTGACGCGGAAAGAGCATCGGTAGGCAACACCGCCTGGCGCCTTGTTCGTGTAGTAGCCGTCTGCGGTGACATGCGCGGTCGGGATGTCATACGAGCCTGTGACGATGTGGAACAGACCCGCCTTGAACTTGGTGGGCTGGGCATCGGCGAAGAACGCGCCGTTGTCGCTGTCAAGGTGCACCCGCAACGCGAGCATCTTCCCGTTCTTGTCGACGGCGAGGTCGCCCGTCATGTGGAAGTCACGGGCGAAGCCGGTCGAGATCAGGTTCTCGTTGCGGTCCTCGACCCACTTCACCGGGCGCCCGATGAGTAAGCTCGCCGCGGTCGCCACGACGTAGCCCGGATACACGGGCACCTTGTTGCCGAAGCCGCCGCCGATGTCAGGCGAGATGACGCGGATGTTCTGTTCCGGCAGTCCGGCGACAAGCGCGAACACTGTCCGGATGGCGTGCGGAGCCTGGCTCGTCATGTAGATCGTCGCCTTGCCGGTCGCGCTGTTGACGTCGGCGATGCAGCCGCACGTCTCGAGCGGCGCCGGGTGGCAGCGGGGGTAGAAGGTGTGCAGCCGGACGACCTTGTCCGCCGTGGCGAAGGCGGCTTGTGTCGTCTCCTTGTTGCCCGCCTCCCAGTGGTAGATGTGGTTGTCTTTCTGGTTCTCCTTGTCGTCACGGATGAGAGCCGCTCCGGCTTCCTTGGCCTGCTCGGGACTCGTCACAGCGGGAAGCACGTCATAGTCGACGACGATCAGGTCGCGCGCATCCTCAGCCTGGTACTTCGTCTCCGCGACGACCGCGGCGACCTCCTGGCCCTGGAAGCGCACCTTGTCTGTCGCCAGCACCGCCTGCGTGTCGTAGCTCAGCGTGGGCATCCACGCGAGCTTGTGCTGGGCCATCAGCTCGCCGGTGACCACGGCGATCACGCCGGGCATTGCGCCGGCGGCCGAGGTGTCCACTGACTTGATGCGGGCGTGGGCGTGTGGGCTGCGCAGGATCGCCATGTGGAGCATGCCCGGCAGCTCGATGTCATCGAGGTAGTTGCCCTTGCCGCGAATAAATCTCGCGTCTTCCTTGCGCTTGATCGGCTCTCCTATCCGGCCGTGCATGTGGACCGCCATCACTCGCCTCCCGTGGCCGCGCCCGCTGTTTCGCGCGGTGCTGGCTGGGCGGCTTGGCGAGCCTCCGCCGCGTGCTGGATCGCCTTGACGATGTTCATGTAGCCGGTGCAGCGGCAGATGTTGCCGCTGATCGCCCAGCGGATCTGCTCTTCGGTCGGGTTCGGGTTGCGCTCGAGGAGTGCGGAGCCGACCAGCATCATGCCCGGCGTGCAGAAGCCGCACTGGAGACCGTGCTCCTCGTGAAAGCCGACCTGGATCGGCGAGAGATTCGCGCCCTGGGCCAGGCCCTCGACGGTTGTGATGTTCCTGCCCGTGGCCTGGACCGCGAGCATGGTGCACGACTTGACCGGCTCGCCGTCGACCAGAACTGTGCAGGCGCCGCAGCTCGAGGTGTCGCACCCGATGTGGGTTCCGGTGAGGCGCAGGTTGGAGCGCAGGAAGTCGACGAGGAGGACGCGCGGCTCGACGTCGCCGGCGCGTTCCGAGCCGTTGACGTTCATGGTCACCTTCACGACCTCGCCTCCTTCGCGCGCGCGACTGCCGTCGTCAGCCCGCGCTGGACGAACACACGCACCACGTCCTTCTTGTATGCGGCGCTGCCGCGGACGTCGTCCTTGGGCTCCGCGGCGGCAGCCGCCAGGCGCGCCGCCTCGGCGATGACCTCGTCGGTCGGTTCCTTGCTGTGCAGGTGGCGCTCCGCCTCCGAGGCTTTGATGTTGTGTGGACCGACAGCCGTAAGCGCGATGCCGGCGTTCGCGATCTTGTTGCCGTCGAGGGTGACCTGGACGGCCACGGCGACCGTGGCAAAGTCGCCGACCCGTCGCTCGAGCTTGAGGTAGGCGCCGCCCGCGTGGCCCCCGGCCACCGGAATTCGGACCTCGGTCACCACCTCGTCCGATTTGAGCGCCGTCTCGAACGGGCCTTTGAAAAAATCGGACGCTTGGATGACGCGCTGGCCGCTGTTGGACCTGGCGACGACGTCGCCGCCAAACGCGAGGACGACCGAACCCCAGTCGCCGGCCGGGTCGGCGTGGCAGACGGAACCAACCAGCGTGCCGCGGTTGCGGACCAGTGGGTCCGCGATCCAGCGCGCAGCCTCGAGCATCATCGGCGCCGACGCTGCGAGCTCCTTACTTCGCTCGACGTCGACGTGGCGTGCCAGGGCGCCGATCGCCACGTGGCCGTCGTCGCGCTTGATGGAATTCATGCCCGGGATCCGGGCGATGTCGACGACCAACTCCGGTCGTGAGAAACGGAGCTTGAGAAGAGGTATGAGGCTCTGGCCGCCGGCCATCACCTTGGCCTCGTCGCCATGCTGTTTGAGGATCGACAGCGCCTCGTCGAGGCTGGTGGGAGCGCGATAGTCAAAGGCGGCCGGAAACATGTGCCTACCTCCCCAGAAAAACGCGGCGGGACAAGGCTCGTTCTAACACCGCGCCAGTGCCTTGTCAAACAGGCTTCCGAGTAGGATTCGGGCATGGTCATGGAGGCTGTCAAAGCCCTTTCCGCGGAAGAGATCACGGAGCTCTGCCTGAAGCACACGCTCTACGACTGGGGAATGCAGGCCGGGTTGAAACCACTTCCGGTCGAGAGCGCCAAGGGTGTGTATTTCCACACCGCCGACGGACGCAGGTTCATCGACTTCAACAGCCAGCTGATGTGTGTCAACGCGGGCCACGGCGACCGCCGGATCATCGAGGCGATCAAGCAGCAGGCCGAGAGGCTGCCTTACATCAGCCCCTTCATGGCCCACGAGACTCGCGCCCGCCTGGGGGCCAAGCTCGCCGAGCTGCTTCCCGGCGATATCGACAAGGTCTTCTTCACGCTCGGCGGCGCGGAATCCAACGAGAACGCGATCAAGATCGCGCGCGCGGTCACCGGCCGGCCGAAGATTCTCGCCCGCTACCGCTCGTACCACGGCTCGACGGGGACGGCGGTGCAGGCGACGGGCGATCCCCGACGGTGGCCGAACGAGGGGTCGGGCGGCGGGGTCGTGCACGTGCTGGATCTCTACCACGGCATCCAGCGCGGATGGGACACGGTCGAAGAGGCGCTGGCCAACCTCGACGAGACGATCCAGCTCGAAGGACCTTCGACCATCGCTGCCTTCCTCCTCGAGCCGATCACGGGGACGAACGGGATCCTGATCCCGCCCGACGGCTACCTCCAGGGCGTGCGTGACATATGCGATCGCTACGGGATCTTGATGATCTGCGACGAGGTGATGACCGGGTTCGGGCGCACCGGCCGCTGGTTTGCGGTCGACCACTGGGGCGTGGTGCCCGACCTGATCACCATGGCGAAGGGACTGACCTCCAGCTACGTGCCGCTGGGTGCTGTCGGCATGCGGCCGCACGTGGCGGCGTATTTCGACGACCACGTCTTCTACGGCGGGCTCACGTACAACTCACATCCGCTGGCGTGCGCGGCCGCGCTCGGCGCGATCCAGGCCTACGAAGAGGACGATATGGTCGGCAACTCGAGGCGCATGGGCGAGGTGCTGGCTCTCCACCACCGGCAGCTGCGCGAACGGCATGCTTGTGTGGGCGCCGCACGGTCGATCGGATTGTTCGGCTGCCTGGAGCTGGTGCGCGACGGGCAGACCCTGGAACCGCTTGCCCCCTTCAACGGCACCTCGCCCGAGATGAAGGCGGTGGCCCAGGCGCTTGTGGACGCGGGCATGCACACCTTCGTGCGCTGGAACACGATCATGACCAACCCGCCGCTGTGCATCACCGAGGCTCAGCTCGATGAAGGCTTCGAGATCCTTGATCGGGCGCTCGAGATCGGCGACCGCGCAGTCAGGGACTAACCTGGACGACGTCCGCGACCTGCAGCTGCGCAAGCTGCGGGCGGGTCTCACGGCGGTCCTGGCGACCAACCAGTTCTGGCGGTCGCGTCTTCACCACGTCGGTGGCTGGGACGATTTCGAGCGCCTGCCCCTGACGACGAAGTCGGATCTCCTTGCCGACCAGGCCGCCCATCCTCCGTTTGGAAGCAATCTCACCTACCCGGTGGACCGCTACGTGCGCCTGCACCAGACGTCGGGGTCGAGCGGCGACCAGCCGCTGCGCTGGCTCGACACGGCCGAGTCGTGGGACTGGTGGGAGCGGATCTGGGCGGAGCACGTATACGCCGCGGCCGGGGTGACGGCCGCCGACCGCGTGTTCTTTGCGTTCACGTTCGGGCCGTTCATCGGCTTCTGGTCCGCGTTCGGAGGCGCCCAACGGTTGGGTGCGATGTGCATCTCCGGTGGTGCGATGACAAGTGAGCAACGTGTGCGCACGATGCTGGAGGACGGCGCGACCATCCTCTGCTGCACGCCGACCTACGCCCTGCGCCTGGCCGACGTGGCGAAGGAAATCGGGCTTGAGGTCTCCTCGGGGTCGGTTCGGGCCACCATCCACGCCGGTGAACCGGGGGCGAGCATCCCGTCGACGCGGGCGGCGATCGAGTCGGCGTGGTCCGCGACCTCGTTCGATCACACGGGGATGACCGAGCTGGGACCGACGGGGCACAGTTGCTCGCAGCGCGATGGGGTGCACCTGATCGAGTCGGAGTTCATCTTCGAGGTGGCCGGCGACGGCGAGCTGATCGCGACGAACCTGGGACGGTGGGGCATGCCGTTGATCCGGTATCGCACCGGCGACCGGGTCGAAGTGTCGCGCGAGCCGTGCTCCTGCGGGAGCCCATTCCTCAAGGTCGTCGGCGGGATCCGCGGCCGCGTCGATGACATGTTCACCGTCCGTGGGGTCAACCTCTATCCCTCGCAGGTCGAAGACATCGTGCGCCGCTACCCGGAGGTGAGCGAGTTCCTGATCGAGCACCGCCGCGAGCGGCGGATGGACGAAGTCTTCCTGCTGCTGGAGAGTCCGGTGGGGTCGTTCACGGCGGACCGCCTCGAGGCAGACCTCAGGCAGGCGCTGGGGGCGAGGCTGGAGTGCCGGGTCGTTCCCGCCGGCACTCTGCCGAGGTCGGAGCTCAAAGCTAAGCGCCTCCGTAGGCTGTAGAAATCTCAAGCTGACCCCGGCGTTTCCTTAGATTCACTAAGCTATCCGCGTGCCAGAGTGGTTGAGCCTGGACGAGGCCGCGAAGCGGCTCAAGGTTCACCCCGCGACCCTGCGCGACTGGGCGGACAAGGGCCGGTTGCGGATCTACCGGACCCCGGGTGGGCATCGACGGTTCAGCGAGGCGGACGTGTCCGCGATGGGCAAGGAGGCGAAGCCTGACCTCTCTCTGCTGATGCACGCGACAGTCGGCCAGACGCGGATCGCCACCAGTGACGGGCGGCTCGCGTCGGAGTCGTGGTACGCGCGCTTCGACGAGGCTGCCAAGGCACGCCAGCGCGAGCTCGGGATGGACCTGGTCCAGTTCCTCGTCTCGTTCCTCGCCAACACCGAGCGCGACTGGACGCAAGAGATCCAGGAGCTCGGCCGGCGCTACGCGAGCCTGGCGCGCAACGCCGGCCTCTCCGTCGGCGACGCGATGCGTGCGTTTCACCTGTTCGACGGGCTGGTCCGCGCCAGCGTCAACGACCTCAGCGCGGCGCGGCTGACGCGCGGCGACCTCGAGCAGAGCGTCGGCTGGTTCCTCAACGAGGTCGAGGTGGCGATGGTGGAAGCGCTCACGAAAGGGCCGGAGTGAGCTTCTTCAACACCGTCCTGCCTCTGGGGTCGTCGGTCTTGAGCTTCGTCTTTGCGGCGATGGTGCTCGACCAGTGGTGGCAGCGGCGCCACAGCTTCCAGCTCGTGTGGGCGATCGGCCTCATCTTCTACGGCATCAGCGCCGGCACAGAATTCGTGGGCAGCGCGTTCGGTTGGAGCGAGCCCCTGTACCGGACCTGGTATTTGATCGGCGCGTTTTTCGTCGCGGCGTACCTGGGGGTGGGGACGATCTACCTGCTGGCGAAGACGCGGTTCGGGTTCTTCGCCGGAACGACCGTGTTCATCGGCGGCCTGCTCTCGCTGCTGTTCAGCCACTCGTCCCGCTACCCGGGTGCCGAGACAGCCGGCACGGTCACGTTTGTGATCGCGCTGATCGGCGCCGTTGCGATCATCGCCGCCACCGCGACGCGAAGGCCGCTTGCGGCGCACATCGCGATGGCGGTCCTGATCGTGGGCTCGCTCGGCGTCGCGTACCTGGTGCTGACCGCACCTGTGGCCCCCCCAGGCTGGGCGGTCGATCCCAACACGCACGTTCCGGTCGGCTCTGGCTTCCCAGGCTACGTGCGCGTGCTGACGGGACCTTTCAACATCGCGGGCGCGCTATGCCTCGTGTTCGGAGCCATCTACTCCGCCTACATCTACATGCCGAAGAAGCGCGCCCTGCCCGCCCGGCTCGGAGTCATCGCCGTCACCGTCAACTTCCTGGCCTCGCTGCCAGGCGCGGTAGCGTCGCTGTTCGCCGGCAAGCTCAACTCGCGAGTGCCGGCCACCATCCTGATCGCGGTCGGCGCCTTCATCCCCGGACTGACGAGCGGCCTGAACCGCTTCGGTGTCACCTGGTCGTTCTTCCTGGGCGAGTTCCTGGGCCTGCTCCTGATCTTCGTCGGCTTCCTGGTCAGCGAGGACGTGTTCCGCAACGTGCGCATCGGGACCACGCTGTGGTCGCGCGAACCGGCCTCACTCGAACGTGAGGTCGGTTGAGATCTCGATCGCCTTCTCGATGCTTCGTGCGACAGGACATCGGGCGGCATGGTGGGCGTGGGCTCGCTCTGCGGCCTCACGCTTGTCTTCGGGGCAGCCCTTGAGCGTGTAGTGGACGTGGATCTTCTTGAGCACCAGGACCTTGTCCTCGACGTAGACGTCGCCCTTCGCCTCTGAGCTCAAGCTGCCTCTGCTGGCGTCGATACCACGCGCTTCCAGCGCGCCCCCGAGCGTGCCCGTGAGTCAACCGGCCGCCGCGGCGACGACGTAGTCGAGCGTCGTCGCGTGCTCGGGATACTCGCCAGGCGCCGTGCCGTAGTGCTCGCGGACCGGGCCGTGGGTGCCGAACGTCACCGTCTGGTCGACAGGCAGGTACGCCCGACGGATCGGCCCGCGCTCACGCACGATCCGCACCTTCGAGACGTAGACCGGACGGAGCTCCCCCACTCCGTCGAGCTTACTTAGAGTCGCGCGATCAGGTCGTTGCTCCAGTTGATCAGCGACGTCGCGTACGCGGCGATGATCGTCTTGCCGCTTTGCTGCTGGCACAGCGATACGAATGCGCTCAAGTACGTCTTGGCCTGACTGACGTTGCCGGCGTTGAGCGCCGCCTGGGCCAGGCTGAGCAGGGAAAGCAGCTTGGATGACGTCACGCTCGAGGTGATCTTCGCGGACTTGACGCCGTCGTTGACCGCCGCCGTCAGGCCGCCAATCGTCGCGTGCACCTGGAACGTGACCGTGGCGGTCGACGAGTTGCCGAGCGCGTCCCGGGCCGAGATGGTGATGGTGTGGGTTCCCGCCGTGAGCGTCTCGGTGTTGAACGACGCGCCGTTGGCGATCGCGGACTTGTCGAGCAACGCACTGATCGATGCGACATCGTCCACATCCGCGCCGCTGAAGCCCAGGGTCACGACCTGGCCGACGTCATACGAGCCGTTGTTGGTGGGCGCCGTGACCGTGTACGAGATCGCCGGGCCGGCGCGGTCGATGCGCACCTGGCGGGTGATGACCCCCGGGTTGCCGACGCCGTCGATCACCTGGACGGCGATCGTGTAGAGCCCGTCCGCACCGCTGACGTTGAGGGTGGCCGACGCCGCGTACGTTGCCGCGGCCCCAAAAGTCGCCCCGCCGTCCGCCGAGAACGCCATCGAGACGAGGCCGGCGGAGTCGGTGAACGAAAGCTTGAGGCTCAGCGCCGGGTTCGTGGTGGCGACCTGACCGTTGATCACCGGACCCCCGCCGTTGATCGTGAAGCCGCCCGCCGGCGCCACGGTGTTCTTGATGTCGCTGACCGGTTGGCCGGTCGCGCCCGCGTTGCCGGCAGCATCGGTGAGGTAAGCGGTTGCGGTCACGGTGCCGTATCGGAGCGCCGTCAGGTTGAGTGAGATGGTGACCGTGCCGCCTGGGCCGACGGTGCCCGACCCGGTGACGGTCATGATGCCGTCGGTGGCGCTCACGGTGGCCGTGGCGCCGGGCTCACCGGAGACGATGACCGGCACGCTGCCGCGGTTGACCAGGTTGATGTACCTCGGCAGGACGACGCTCGGGGCGGCCGGGGCAACCGTGTCCTTGATCAGGGTTGACGTGCTGAAGCTCATGCTCCCCGCGGGGTTGGTCAGCGACGCGTACACGGTCAGGGTGCCGTCGGCGAGCCGCGAGATGTCGGCATTGAGGGTGACCACCCCGCCGGCGTCCAGCGTCGCCGCGATGTCGGTCCACAACGTCCCGTCGTAGACGCTCAGGTAGGCAAAGGTTTCCGGCTGGCCGCTGACCGTGAGGCTCGCCGAGATGATGCCGCCGAGCCCGACGTAGGCGGGCAGGGACAGGCCTGGAGAACCCGGCTGAGCCGTGCTCTTGAGCGCCGTGGAGGTAACCGTCGTGCCGTCCTCGGATGTGAAGCTGAAGGTCAGCACGCCGTCGGAGAGACCCGACAGGTCCAGCACCGCCGGCATCATGCCGTCGCCCGCCACCGTGCCGGCGCCGCCGACGGTGGTCGTTCCATCGGAAACGGTGTACGTACCCGACGTCCCGCCGGGCGCGGACACCACCGTCTCCACCGAGCTCTGCCCCACGTTGTTGACTGTCGCCGGCGCCGACACGCTCTTCGGCGTCGCCGCACCGCCGACCGGCGGGTCGCAGCACGTGCCGGGGGAGTTGATCACCTGCGTGCCGGACGTGCGCAGCACGTCTCGCGTGCCTTTCAGGTTGCCGGCCTGCGGGTCGCGCGGTTTGCCGCGCTGGTCGTTCCAGGCCGCGTCGGGCCTCAGCACCAGGGCGATCTCGCCGAAGGGCTCGCCATTCCGCGTCGGGTCGCTCCCGTAGCGCGCCGCGAGCGTCTGGTCGGCGCCGTCGCTCTTGGACAGTGCGTACAGGAACTCCGGCAGTCCGGGCTGGATCTGGTCGCTGATCATGTTCATGCCAAACGGCGAGAACGGAACCAGGTAGGTGTTGAACTCGCCGACCCAGTCGATCATCCGGTCGCCGCCGGTGTTGGCGATGTGGACGTCGCGCCCGGCGCCGCCGAAGCCCAGGTCCTCATACGACGGGTTGGTGTTCGTGGTTGAGGTCGCCGAACAGCGTGTCATTGCCGTCGGTGGGCACGGCCGGGTATGTGCTCTGGCCGAGGATCCACTGGTCGTCGAGCGGACCCTCGGAGGCGGTGAAGTTGAGCAGCCAGTTCAGGCCGGTGCCAGTCTTCGAAAGCGCGCCGGTCGCCGTGAGCAGGACCTTGCGCAGTGCGTCGGCCGCGTCGTACTGGGCGAACTTGGTCGTCGCCGGGCTGTAACCGAGCACGTTGCCGGGGTTGAACGGACGGCCGTAGTCGCTCTCGATGGGGGCGCCGTTCAGCTTGGTGCCGGCGGCGTTGTAGCTGTTCGTGTACGAGGTCGCCGGCGCCTCGGCGCCCGACATCGCGTCGTCACCCGCACCCGCGTGCATCATGTCGTTGCCCAGGCCGCCGTACATGATGTCGCTGGCGAAGAGCGGACGCGGCATCAGCGTGAACGGCGCTCTGTGCAGCGGGTCGAGGTTGTCGGGGACCAGCACGGCGGTGTAGAGCAGCTCGCCGTTGACGTTGATCAGTGCCTGCTGCAGGTTGCCGCCGGTCGCGATCATGCTCTGGGTGGTGGGCGTGGTCAGGCCGATGAGCGGCTCGGTCAGGCCCTCGCGGCTCGTCAGCAGGCGGCCGTCGTCGCCCAGCATGCCGTCGTCGCCGGTGCCGCCGGACATCCAGTCGTTGCCATAGCCCGCGATCATGGTGTCGTTCTGGCCGTCGCCGAACATCACGTCGTTGCCCGGGCCGCCGTACATGAAGTCGTCGCCGTTCTCGCCATGCATCTCTGTCCCCTGGGCCTGGCCGGTCGCGAGGACGACGGCGCCGATGTCGCGGATGCCGTTGGCCGAGGCGGCGCCGGTGACCACGGGCCCCGCCTGGGCCAGGAGGTCAGGACCGCCCCGTGTGTAGTCGAGAAGCTGGAACGCGCGCGGCACGATGCGCTCGGTCTCGCCCGCGAAGTTGTCGTAGTTGTAGGTCAGGAAGCCCGTGGCGAGGGGCGTCCCGCTCGTGCCGACGAGGCGGACGATGTTGCCGTTGTTGGCGATGATCGCGTCCGCGTCGTGCGAGTGCGCGTTGACGTCCGAGGCGCCCGTGTCGTTGCGCGCGACGTCGGTGCCCGAGCCGCCGAAGATCATGTTCGGCAGATCGTTGCGCTGCGCCGGCGTGGTCAGCGTGAACAGGTCTGAGCTGCCGCCGATGATGTCGTCCTGGCCCTGGTTGCCGAAGATCACGTCGCGCCCGGCGCCGCCTTCGATGTAGTCGGCGCCGTCCGAACCCGCGCCGGCGCTGTCGTCGTGAGACGGGTTGAGCTGGAGGACGTCGGACACGGAGTTGCGGCAGGCGCCGACCAGGTTGGCGAACAGCGTGTGCGCAGCGCCGACGTTGCCGCTCACGCAGGTCATGGACACCGCCGACGGCAGGTCGATCGAGCCGTCGCCATGGATCACATCGCCGCCCAGCTGGCCGAAGATCATGTCGTCGGCCGCGCCGCCGGCGAGGTAGTCGTTGCCGTAGCTGTTCAGGTACAGGGTGGCGATGCTGTCCGAGTGGTACAGGTTGTTGATCGTGTACTCGGCCCAGTCCGGCACGTACGCGCCGTTCGCGTCGCGGTAGGTGCGCGCGATGCCGTCGTTCAGAGCATTGCCGAGCGTGTTGTTGATGACCAGGCTGTAGATCTGGGTCCCGGTCAACGTCTGGAAGCGGGGGTTCGTGATGTTGCCCGGGTCGACCTCTGCGAATGGGCTGACGTCGCGCCTGCTCAGCTGGATGGCGTCACCGAAGACGAGGTCGTCGGCGAAGCCGCCGTCGACCATGTCGTGGGACGCGCCGCCGACCAGGATGTCCTCGCCGCCGTTGCCGTAGATGGTGTCCTGGCCGCCGGTGTTGATGTCGCGCACGAAGGTGTAGACCCAGCGCGGGTCGAGGACCTGGTCGCTGAACCTGTCACCGCGGCCGCCGTAGCCGAACTGCGCGATGAGCGCGTCCCCGGCGATGTTGGTGTACTGCACCCGGGCGAAGTCGCTCCCGATGATGTCGTTGCCCTGGCCGCCGCGGAGCGTGTCGTCACCGAAACCGCCGAAGATGACCAGCGGCAGCGTGGAGCCTGAAGCGTTCACCGTGTCGTTGTCGGTCATGGCGGTGCTGTGCGCGACGGGATCGCCGGTCGCCGAGCCGCCGGCGGTGTTGAGGACGAAGAACCCGTCCTGACCGGCGGTCAGGTTGACCGTCACGTTGTCGTTGCCGAGCCCGGTGTTGAGCACCGTCGTCGTGCGCATGGTCGGGTGACCGGAGACGATCGCCGGCCGGTCGTGCGTGCCGTCGATGGTGATCGTGTCGTTGCCGGATCCAGACCAGTAGGCGACGCCGTCGTAAAGGTTGCCGCTCGGGTCAATCCTGTAGGACATGCCGGCGAGCGCCAGGCCGGTGACCCAGATCTCGGCGTTCGCCGCCAGGCCGTTGAGCGTCGCCGGCGCGACGTCGGTGATCTTGAGGTTCGGGTCGCCGATCGTCGCCGACTCGTCGCTGATGAACAGGCGGTGGCGGCCGGCACCGAGGTCGAGGTTCAGGGCGCCGCGGACGTCGTCGACGTTGCCGGTCAGGAAGTCGACTTTGTCCCACGATGCGGAGTCGAGGTCGGCGTTCGAGGACACGAACACCCGGTCGTTGCCGGCGGCAAGGCTTACGTTCGTCACCGCCACGCCACCCAGGTCCGCGAAGCCCTTGCTTCCGGGCGTGGTGCCCTGGATGCTCAGCACGTCGTTGCCGGAGCCGGCGTAGATGTTGAGCGTCTCGACGCCGTAGTAGTTGATGCCGTCCATGCGCGTCGTCACCGTCGCGGTGCCCGTGAGGCCGGCTGCGTTGACCGCGAGCGTGTCGGGACCGAAGCCGCCGCCGACCCGGCGCAGGAAGCCCTGGAAGTTGAGCATGTAGATGCTGATGTTGTGGCCGGGGTACCAGTTGCCGGCCGGGTAGCGGTCGACGGTGACGTCCACCTTGGCCGCGATGTACTCACGCAGGATCGGGTTCAGCGGCTCCTCGCCGATCGCGATCGCGTCCTGCAAAGCCTGGCGCAGAGCCTCGGCGCCGGCGTTGTACG
>WNFV01004014.1_pt1 | contig 18475 bp, 19 predicted proteins | sample 5400101 | NCBI WGS metagenome assembly WNFV01 (sample SAMN13153361, study PRJNA577476) | soil metagenome | isolation source: 115 cm soil or saprolite under grassland replicate 1 | place: USA:California | collected 2016-06-15 | reverse complement strand
CCCCGCCTCCGCAGTGGGCGCCGAAGAGCACGCCTCTACGATAAGGGCGTGATGAGCCGTAGGCTCGACGGAGGCTCCCAGGAGCGGAGGTACCGGCTTTGCCGGTGCCGGAGCGGGGCATGAGCGTCCGCGTCCGTATGGCACCGAGCCCGACCGGCTTCCTGCACATCGGCGGCGTTCGCACCTTCCTGTTCAACTGGCTCTTCGCTCGAGGCCACGACGGCGAATGCCTGCTCCGGATCGAGAACACCGACACGAGCCGCGAGGTCGCGGAGGCGACCGAACAGATCCAGCGCTCGCTGCGCTGGCTCGGCATCGACTGGGACGGCCCCGTCACCTTCCAGCTCGACGCGATGGACCGCTGCGGCGAGCTCGCCCGGCAGTTGGTCGACGAGGGCAGGGCGTACGAGGACGAGGGCGCGATCCGCTTTCGGATGCCGGACGAGGGCGTGACCGCGTGGGAGGACGCCGTCCTGGGCCGGATCGAGGTCCAGAACGAGCAGCTCGAGGATCTCGTCATCGTCCGCTCGGACGGCCGCGCGACCTACAACTTCGCCAATCCGGTCGAGGACATGGACGACCGCATCACGCACGTGATCCGTGGCCGGGACCACATCTCGAACACGCCGAAGCAGCTCCGGATCCTGCAGGCGCTCGGCCACGAGCCGCCGGTCTACGCGCACGTTCCCGACGTCCTCGGCAGCGACGGGAAGAAGCTCTCGAAGCGGCACGGGGCGACGTCGATCGACGAGTTCCGCACGGCCGGCTACGTCCCGACCGCGCTGTTGAACTTCCTCGCACTCCTCGGCTGGGCGCCCGACGGCGAGACGACGATCATGCCGCCCGCAGAGCTCGTCCGGCGCTTCTCGCTCGACCGGGTCGGCGCGAGCCCCGCAACGCTCGACTACGAGAAGCTCGACTGGATGAACGGCGTCTACCTCCGGGCGATGAGCCCCGAGGAGTACGCGGACACGCTCGTCTCGTACCTGCGCGAGCAGGGCTACGACTGGCCCGAGGAGCGCGTGCGAGCCGCCGCGCCGCTGGTCCAGGACAAGATCGAGCGGCTCGGGCAGTTCTCCGAGTTCGCCGGCTTCCTCTTCGGGCCCGTCGAGCCGGACGCGGCGCAACTCGACGGCGGCGGGGAGATGCTCGCCGGCGCCGAGGAGGCGCTCGCCGCGCTCGAGCCGTTCACCGCGGAGGCGATCGAGCAGGCGCTGCGCCGGCTCGCAGACCGGCTCGGGCAGAAGCCGCGCCAGGCGTTCCAGCCGATCCGGGTCGCCGTCACCGGCTCGAAGATCTCACCGGGTCTGTTCGAGAGCATCGAGCTGCTCGGCCGCGACGAGGCGCTGGCCCGGATCAGTGCCGCGAGGGCGGTAGCGGCCTAGGCGGCGCGAGCGGGTCGAGCGCGCGCTGGAATTCCCGCCAGGCCCGTCTGCGGAAGCTCGGCGTGGGTTGAGGCGGCTTGAATTGCTCACGCATGCGCACGTCGACCCCTTTTCCCATTTCAAGGGAGAAACGGGTCGGCGGTCCCTGGGGTTACGGCCTGTAGGCCAGGTATCCGCCGGCAACGAGCCCGAGACCGGCGGCCCAGAGTGGCCAGAGGATCAGCACGGCTCCCGCGACGAAGGCTCCGACGCCGAGGAAGGTGAGGGCGGTTGCAGCCGCGGCGGCCGCCGGGAACCGAGCGGGCTTCGATGTAGCAGTCGGTTCGCGGCTCGTCAGCCGCATCCGGGCGAGCCGGACGCGGAAGAGCGAGCCCCGCCACTCGAGCAGCAGTTCGTTGGCTCCCTCGCGTCCGCGCAGGTCGATCGCCTCGGCCATGTCGCCGGTGGCGTCCCGCGCCTCGGCGAGCGCGTCCGCGAGCTCCTCGTGCCGCTCTCTGGCGCCCGCCGGCGGCTCGACGCCCGCCAGCGCCTCGCTCGACCAGTGCAGCCGGTACTGGAGCAGCCGCAGCGCGTCCACGGTGTCCGTGTCGAGCCGGTGCGAGTCGGCGGCGAGCAGTTCGAGCCCATGCAGCGTGGACGACAGCCCGCTCCAGAAGCCGGCCATGGTGCCCGCATACTGCCGGGCAGCGCCCGTGCCGGGACTAGGCCCCACCACGGGCGATCATACCGCCAGGGCTGCAGCTAGACTCACGCGGTCGATGGGGGTCGGTGAGGGAAAGACCGTTTTGGTCGTCGACGACGATGCGTCGCTGCGGCTGCTTTGCCGCGTCAATCTCGAGCTCGACGGATTTCGGGTGCTCGAGGCGGGCTCACTGGCCGAGGCATCGGCGATGCTCGCGGATGGGGAGTTCGACGCCGTGCTGCTTGACCTGCACCTGGGCGACGGCGACGGCCGCGACCTGCTCGCCTCCCTCGGCGAGGAGCGTCCACCGGTTGCGCTCTTCACGGGTTCCGAGACGATCGAGCCCGAGCTGCAGGGCATCGCGGAGGAGGTACTGTCGAAGCCCTTCCAGCTCGACGCGCTGCTCGCGACGGTTCGCCGCCTGGTGTCAGGCGCGCCGGTATAGATTCCGCGCGGTGACGACGACCGGGGTCTACACCCCTCTCGACTACGAAGAGCGGCTGAAGCAGTACCTGTTCGAGCGCTCCGAGGAGGGGCGCGCTGTGCGCGTGGGCGAGAAGGAGACCTCCGAGCAGGCGGAGATCGTCCTGCGCTACGCCGATCTGTTCACGCGCGGGCAGCTCGAGGCCCTCTGGGAGGCCGAGCGTGGCGCGGAGGGTGACGAGCGCGAGCAGTTCTACCGGCTGCGCAAGGTCTGCGAGGGCGGGATCGTCTCCGCCGAGCTCGTCGAGCGTGAGGACGCGCTCGCGAACGCGGAGCTCGCTGCGCGGCTGACCTTCCAGGGTGAGGAGCTGCCGCTGCGCGCGGCTCAGGCTCGGCTGGCCACGATCCACGGATACCGGGACCGGGAGGAGCTCGGTGGGCTGCACGCCGACCTGAACACGACCTTCAACGACGAGCGACTGGAGCTGCTGAGGACGGGCGAGGAGCTGGCTGCCGAGCTGTCCGGTGAGCCCGACCCCGTCGCGCGCAACGAGGAGGAGAAGGCGATCTCACTGCGGGCGCTTGCGGACGCGCTCGGACTGGCCTGCGACGCGATCGAGCAGGCGTACCTGAGCCTGCGCGAGACCTGGTTCGAGCGTCTGCTGGGGCCGGAGCGGGAAGACCAGCCGCGCTCGTACCACATGGCCTACGTGCGCAGGCTCTCGCCGCTGGAGACGACGTACACCAAGGAGCGGGCCACGGACGTCTGCCTCGAGACCCTGAAGGAGCTCGGCTTCGACCTCGCGGCCGACCCGAACATCAAGCCCGACCTCGACGACCGTCCGCAGAAGTCGCCGCGCGCCTGCGTGATCGCGTCGGATCCGCCGAAGATCGTCCACCTGATCACCCGTGCACAGGGTGGGCTGCACGACTACCAGGCGTTCCTGCACGAGGCGGGTCATGCACTGCACTACGCGGGCTGCGATCTGAACCTCCCGTACACGTTCCGCCGCCTCTCGCGAGACCACGCGCTGACGGAGATCTACTCGTACATCGTCGAGGCGATCACGCGGGAGCCCGGCTGGCACGCCCTCCACTTCGGCCTCTCGGACGAGGACGCGTTGCAGAACGCCGAGGCGACGACCTTTCTCGAGGCGCTGCTCTTCCGGCGCTACTCGGCGAAGCTCGAGTTCGAGCTCGAATTCTGGGGCCGCTTCGGTGAGGACGGCGGTAGCTCGGCCGGGTACGCGGAACGGCTCACGGCCGCAACGGGCGTGCGCTACCGCTCTGACGCCTACCTCTCTGACATGGACGCCGGCTTCTACTCCGCCGACTACCTGCGCGCGTGGATCCGCTCGGCGCAGCTGCGCGCCCGGCTCGTCGCGGACGTGGGCGCGGACTGGTGGCGGAGCCCCGACACCGGCGAGCGGCTGCGGGCGCTGTTCCTGGAGGGCACGAAGCCCTCGAGCGAGGAGGTCGCCGGCCGCCTCGGCTTCGACCCGCTCGACACCAAGCCGCTGCTCCATGAGCTCGGCGCCTAGAGCTCGGCAAGGAGTTCGGCCGGGCGCGACGAAGCATCGCGCCATGAAAGAGAAGAGTCAGATCGACGACATGCGCGCCGCGATCCGCGGCGACCTCGAGCGCAGCCGGCAGCGCCTACAGCCCGGCCCGGTCGTGCAGCCTCAGGAGCAGGTCGAGCCGGAGCCGTCACCCGACGACGAGCCGCGCCCGGGCTTCCTTTCTTCGTTCTTCAAGCGCGGTTAGCTGTCCGCGTCGATCCCGGCCGCCTCGAAGGCGGCCTGGAGATGCGGGAAGTCCCGCACGCGAACGACGCGCCCGTCCCGGATCGTGACGATCGCGGAGTAGCGCTCGACGCTGAACTTCCGGCGGGACTGGAGCGGCCGCGGGTCGTCGGCGTCGCGGGTCTCGCGCGAGGCGCGGAACCCGACGACGACCTGGTCGCCCGCGCCGACGCACCGCTCGAGCTCGACCCGGTACTGCTCGCGGTAGCGCTCGGCAACGACCCCGAGTGCCTCGGCGTGGTCGACGAACGAGGTCGGCCCGGCGCCGAGCGGGTACCACTCGATGTCGCGGTCGAGCAGCTCCGCGATCGCCTCGAAGTCGCCGTCGATGAACGCGCGGTAGCCGCGCACGACGACTTCGACCGACTCGAGACTCACGCTCGTACGCTAATCGACCGACGAGCTATGGACGCGCGGTTACGGTGAGCGTGTAGCGCGCCTTTGTCCCCTTGGCGGTGGCGACCCCGAACCAGTACAGGCCGGCATCCAGCTGGCGGCTGAGCCTCAGAGGTGTGTGGCCGCTGACCGAGCCGAGGATCTTTTGACTGGAGCTGATCAGGGACAGGGTGAGCCAGGCGCCCTTGGTGAAGGTCAGCGTGCCGGTCGCCCGTCCGGCTCGAACGACCCGCTGATGAACATGCCAGGTGCGTTGTGGGGTGAGCGAACCGCGGAAGGTTGCGGTCGCGGTGCGCGGCCCGGTCTCAGCGAGTTTCTTTCCGGGGGCGACGGCAGCGAGCGTCGCCGGGGCGTCGATCCGTCCTTGCGGGACGTCTGCCACGGGAATCGATGCCGCGGACAGCGCCTGGGCGATCTCGCCCCGGCTGAGGCTCGGTCGGATCGAGAGGGCGAGCGCGATCAGACCGGACACGACCGGGGTGGCGGATGACGTGCCGCAGAAGTTCGCGTAGCCTCCGCCGGCCACCGGGGCGGGGTTGCAACCGGGGGCCGCCAGCCAGACCCAGGAGCCGAAGTCGGACCAGGGGTACAGCCGGTCGGCCTCGTTGGTGCCGGCCACACCGAGCACGCCCGGGCTTGCCGCCGGGTAGAAGGGCGCGGAGCTGCTGTTGTTGCCCGCCGCGGCGACAAGGATCACGTCCTGTGCGACGGCGTAGCCGATCGCCTGGCTGAGCGTGTCGCTCGCTGCCGGCCCGCCGAGGCTCATGGTGATCAGGCGGGCGCCGGCGTCGGCGGCCTCGACGATCCCTTCCGCGAGCGCGTCCATCGAGCCGTGAGCCTGGTCGTTCAGCACCTTGACCGGCAGGATCGAGCACGACCAGCAGACCCCGGCGATCCCCTGATGATTGTTCGCGCGGGCGGCGATGATGCCCGCGACCGCCGTGCCGTGACCGTCGACATCGTCAACGCCGACACTGCTTGCGGTCAGGTCGAAACCGGGCAGCGCGGCGCCTTGCAGATCGGGGTGGTCGGCGTCTACGCCGGTATCGAGGACGGCGACGAGGACGCCCGTGCCCGGAATCTGATCCCAGACGTTCGGCAGGCCGATCCGCTGCAGGCCCCACTGATCGGCCCAGTTCGTGTCGTTCGGGCTCGTGTCCAGCTTCTCGACGATCGCGTCCTTCTCCACCCCTGCGACCGATGTCGACGCGCTGAGCCGGGCCAGCGCTTGATCACGACGCCCGGGTGGCGTCCGCAGGACGAACACACCGAGCTGCTCGATCCGGTGGTCGACGACAACCCCCGCCTCCGCCAGCACCTGTGCCCGGCGAGCCGCCGAGAGACCCGGTTTGAACCTGGCCATGAGCAGGTTGGGGACGAAACGAGGCTCCGGCGGAACGGTGGGCGGCGCCAACACCGCCAGCGGCGCCAATGCTGCTGCGGACGGCTCCGTCTCCGTCTCGGCACTCACCGTGGGCGCACTCGCACGCGCGCTCCCCGTCGGGTCGCTCGATGAGCTTGCCGGCGTCGGCTCGGGCTGCTTGGAGCAGCGCAGCAGAGCGTCGAGGGGAGGAACGATCCCACACAACGTCGTCGGTCTCGACTTTCTGGGCGCGCCCGATGCTGCCGATGCGCCCAGAAGCAGGAAGGCAAGCGTCAGGAGGGCGAGAAGGCGGGGGGATTCGGCACGAAGCTCCTTCCCTCCGCTATGACCGCCTAAGCCTGGAAATATTCCGTATAGCAGGGAGAAATCACTCGAACGAGTGAGGCTCGCATCAGGCGCTCACACCACGAGAGAGGCGGGATCGCTCCCGCCTCTCTCGCGGGAGGACGAACGGGTGGGTTACTTCTCGGGTCCCTTACCGTCCGTTGCCGTGCCCGCCGCCGTTGCCGTGCCCGCCCCCGTTACCGTTCCCGCCGGCGTGGCCGTGCTCGCCGCTGTTGCCCGGCGCGCTGGTGACCGCCGCCGCGGTGGTCGTCGTGGTCGTTGCGGTCGTTGTGGTCGGCGTGGTGGTGGTCACGCACGCCCCGACCGTGTCGCCGTGTCGCAGATGAGCCGGCAATGCGTTCTGACTGATCGTGATCGTGACGGAGGGATTCTTCTTGGAACGAGTCTTGTGGCAGATCGTGACCTTGCCGTACTGGTACTGCGCCGCCGTCGGCGAGCTCTTGGCGAAGCCGACCCCACCCAGTACACCTGCGGCAGCAAGAGCCACCGCCACCACCGAAGCACCGACGAGGGTGCGGGCGCGCCGACCCTCGAAGCCTCCTTGTTTGCTCATGAATTCCTCCGGGCTCGCTGACAGACGTCTGATGCTCAAGTAGATGTCGGCATGGCCCGGAAGTGTTGTGATGTGCTCCGTCCCCCGTCCGAGGGATTTGGAGCGAGGTGCCACGTCTTGCATCGCAGTAATTTCGGAGAGCGGCGCTTTACGGTGGCACGGGGCTTGCTTCTGCTCTCGATCTGCCTCAGCGGCCTGGCTGTCGGTGGGGCTGCCGAGCCGGCCGAACATCGTCGTGATCGAAACCGATGATCAGCGGGCCGACGACCTGAGAGCGATGCCGAACGTGGGCCGCCTCCTCGCCGCCCAGGGAACGTCGTTCCTCAACAGCTTCGTCGCCAACTCGCTCTGCTGCCCGTCGCGGGCGACGTTCCTGACCGGGCAATACTCACACAACAACGGAGTCTGGAACAACGCTCCGCCGCAAGGCGGCTGGGAGGCGCTGCGCCCAACGCAGGGAAACACGCTACCCGCCTGGCTACAGGAGGTGGGCTACGCAACCATCGAGATCGGCAAGTACCTGAACCGATACGGCAAGGCCCGCCGGACCGAGGTGCCGCAGGGGTGGACGGATTGGCACGGAGCGGTCGGCAACTCGGCGTATCGGTACACGGACTTCAGGTTGAACGAGAACGGCCGGCTGGTCACGTACCACGGCGTCTACCAGACCGATCTGTACGCACAGAAGGCGATCTCGCTGATCAACCGGTATAGCGCGGGCGGGCAACCGTTCTTCCTCTGGCTGACCTTCACTGCCCCGCACACGGGCGATACGCGGGACCCGAACGACCCGGTCGACTTCAGCACGCCGTCACCAGCACCGCGAGACCGAAACCGGTTCGCGAGGCTGCCGCTCCCCAAGCCACCGTCGTACAACGAAGCCGACGTGAGCGACAAGCCGCGCTACATCCAGAGGCAACCGCTGATCGACGCCGACACCGAGGCGAAGATCCAGGAGTCCCACCAGCAGCGGCTCGAGTCGCTGCTCTCGGTCGATCGGGCGGTCGCTCGGATCGTCGCCTCACTCGAAGAGGCGCACACGCTCGAAAACACTCTGATCGTGTTCACTTCGGACAACGGGTATCTCGAGGGCGAGCATCGGATCACGTCCGGGAAGCAGCTCGCCTACGAGCCGTCGATCCGCGTCCCGCTGATCATGCGCGGCCCCGGAGTTCCGGCGCATCGCGTCGTCCGGACGCTCGTTTCGAACGTCGACCTCGCCCCGACCTTCGTCGATGTCGCGGGCGCACGGGCCCATCGTCTACTCGACGGCCGCTCGCTCATCCCCCTGCTCCGCAATCCCGATCTGCGCTGGTCGCGCGACCTGCTGATCGAGAGCCCGCTCGGTTCTCCGGAGCGGGCCTTCACGGCGATCAGGACCGACCGCTACCTCTGGATCGAATACACCGAACAAGGCGCGCGGGAGCTGTACGACCTCGCCCGCGACCCGTACGAGCTGACCAGCCTCCACACAGACCCGGCCTTCGCCTCGGTTCGGGAAACGCTTGCACAGAAGCTCGAGAGGTTACGGAGCTGCCGAGGCCCAACCTGCCGGGCGTAGGCGCGAGCCTGTCGCTCCGGGGCCGGAGGGAGAAAAACCTACTCTGAGCGGGGTGTTTTGAGGAGGCGCATACGGGATTCGAACCCGTGCCGCCGCCGTGAGAGGGCGGTGTCCTAGGCCACTAGACGAATGCGCCGCGGCGACCAGTGTAGCGACGGAGGTCCGCTACGGCGACGAGGGGTCGGGCCGCGGGCCGCTGTCCGGATAGCGGGTCGTCAGGAGGTACAGATAGGCGTAGACCTGGCCGGAGTAGCGGAGCGCGTAGGCACCGAGATTGCGCAGGCCGTCCGGCATCCGACCCAGGAAGAGCGCGACGAACCAGCCGAGGACGCCGGCGGTCCAGAGAGCTCCTCCGAGCCCACCAGCGACGATCAGAGCGGGGAAGGCGAGCAAGAGGCGGAAGAGGGTGACGAGCCGCTTCTGCGGCTCGTTGGGCCCGAGGTCGAGATCGACCGGGTAGCTCTCCGGCTTCCCGACGAAGCCCGGGAACGGGTTGCCGACGAGGAAGAGGAAGGCGAACACATGGATCGAGTAGCGCAGGAACGCGGAGATGAAGCGATGGAACGGTTGCGGCGCGCGCCCGGTCGCGAGCGCGCAGAGCCAGGTGAGCAACACGGTGGGCAGGACGATCAGTGCCCAGAGCAGCAGCCAGACGACGTGCGGGACTGCGAGCGGCAGCCGGAAGAGCACGAGCACGCGCGAGCGCCGCAGGTCGTCGGTCACCGTCATGCGAACGGGGTGGGGCTCCTCGTCCTCGCGCGGAGAGGCGAAGGCGTTCGGCCCGCTGTAAGGGTAGCGGTCGGTGACGAGGAACAAGTAGGCCGAAAGCTGGGCTCCGTAGCCGATGCAATAGGCGACGAGGTCGCGCAGGCCGCGTGACGCCCGCCCCCGAATCAGGCCCACCCACCAGAGCAGGAACGCGGCAAAGAAGGCCACACCGCCCGCGAAGTAGTTGCCGCTGCGCGGCCCGCCGAAGAGGAGCTCGCTGCTGATCGCAACCGCCGGGATGGCAAGAAAGAGACGGAAGAACGTCTTCCAGCGGCTCTGCGGTTCCGGCGTATCGATCTCGAGGTCGACCGGGTAGGGCGCGGTGGACATCGGATAGAAGCCCGGGAACGGGTTCGCGGCGAGCAGTACGTACGCCTCGATGTGCGTGGAGTACCGGATGAAGCCGGCGGTGAAGTCGCGGAGTCCCTCGGCCGGCCGGCCGCGGAAGAGCAGCACCCACCACTGGATGAAGACGACGACCACGACGGCCGTCGCCAGCAGGAGCGCCCAGAGGTAGTGCGGGATCGCGAGCAGGAAGCGGAAGAAGACCGTCAGCCGAGAGCGGCGCAGGTCATCTGTGACGACGAGCCTGATGGGGTGCGAGGGCGGATCGATCACGGCCCGCGAGCATATGCCTTCTCCTCTTCGGGCACCACCACGCGACGCCAGCGGATCGTGCCGAGCATGAGGAACAGGGCGCTGAACCCGAGGACGACGTTGAGGATCGTCATCGCGACGTACATGCCGACGCTGAAGCTGAGCAGGAGCGCACCGGCGATGCCGGCCCCGGCGCGTTCGAAGACGTAGACGAGGAGGCCCTGCTGCGTGCCCACCCCGCCGGGCGTGAACGGGAACAGGGTGGAGAGGCTCTGGACGACCAGCACGAGCAGGGCGTTGTGCAGAGTGGCCGGCACTCGGAAGGCCTCGAGGAAGAAGTAGACCGAGGCGAGCCGGAGGCCCCAGGAGGCCGCCTGCCACGGGATGACCTGGCGCGCGAACTGCGAGAGGTTGCCGAGAATTGCGAACCCCTGCCGCACACGTTCCTTGAACTCGCGCACCCGCCTGATCGCGATCACGACGAAGAGGATCAGGACGGCGAGCCAGACGGCGCCGATGATCGCCGCCTCCCGCTTGTGGCGGAGCGGCCAGCTCCAGTCCACCTGCGGCAGGTGCGGCAGCACGTCCAGGCCCGGCAGCACGCCGATCGTCAACGCCCAGACGAGGATCCCGCCGGCGACGACCGTGTCGAACAGTGTTTCGACGATCACCGTCGCGCCGAGCGTCGGGTAGCTGGTCGCCTCGACCTTGTGGCGGACGAGGTAGAGCCGGAGGAGATCGCCGCCACGGGCTGGGACGATCGCGTTGACGCCGACGCCGGCGAGGTACGCGCCCACCACGGAGCGCCGTGGGATCTTCACTTCGGGGTACGCGGCCCGGATGATGTTCCGCCAGGCAGGCGCGCGCGAGAGCAGTCGCACGACGTGGAAGGCGAGCGCGATCCCGAGCGGCAGCCAGTGAACGTCCGCCAGGTGGTGGAAGAACGTCCCCGCTGCGTCGATGATCTTGCCCACGTTGATGGAGGGTAGCCCCGCTTCGAGACTCCGGCCTTGAGCTTCCGTCGCTACGCGGCCGAGCGAATCGCTGCGTCGGTCGTAGTGCTGTGGCTCGCGGTGAGCCTCGTAGTCAGGGACAGACCCCTACGGGGTCTGTCCCTGCGCTCCGCCTGAGTCCCCGGAACGGCCGGATGACCAGACGGCCGTCTTCCCGCCGCACGAGCACGTTGCGAGGGCCTTCGCCGTTCCAGCGGGCGAGCACCGTGACCGGGCGGCCGCGCTCGAGGTAGGTGCGTCCGATCATCGAGGTGCGAGGCTGCGGGGCAGGGATTCGAACCCCAACTTCCCGGTCCAGAGCCGGACGTCCTACCATTAGACGACCCCGCAACGGGTCGGGCGCATTGTAGCCACGGGGTTTAGCCGCTTGAGCTGCGCAAGCACCTCTGATAAAGTGGTCACTTAGGTGACCACCTAGGACATGGCTGAAATCGGCATCAAAGCCCTGAAGAGCGGCGCGTCGCGCATGATCGACGAGGTCGCAGCCGGCAAGAGCTACGTCGTCACGAAGCGTGGACACGCCGTGGCGGTGATCGTGCCGATCGAGGACGCCGAGGATCTCGTGCTCGCGAACGCGGAGGAGTACGTGACAATGCGTCGTCACGGCCGGGAGCAATACCGCAAGGGTCGGACGCGTCGCCTCGCGGAGCTCGGCTGAACCATCCGTACGACGTTCGCCTCACGTCTCGTGCGACGCGAGCGTACGACAAGCTGCCGGTTGCAGCCCGGAAGCGGGTGCGGGCAAGTCTTGAGCGGCTCGCAGCCGACGCAGCCGTACCGGGTCGTGTCGGCGGGAAGCGCGTGAAGACGATCCGGAGCGCCAAGGATTCCGTCCAGCGACTCCGTGTCGGCGACTACCGCTTGATGTTCGACGTGATCGAGGAGGATCGCGTCGTCCTCGTGCTCGGCATCGTCCACCGGGACGATCTCGAGCGCTGGCTCCGCTCGCGCTAGGCCGGTGAGGGTCGTCCAAAGAGAGACCCCTGAGATCGAGCGTCGCTGGCGCGATTACCGCACCGCAGCAGGTCGCCGGCCGGTCTAGGCCCTTCTTCGACGCGCTCTCGGACTCCGACGCGGCAGCGGTGGTCGCCGCAATGCAAGAGGTGCAGGAGCTGGGGCTATCGGCGGCCCGCCATCTGCGCGGGGACATCTACGAAGTCAGGGCAGAGGGGGCTCGGCAGGCGTTCCGTGTCCTCTTCGCGACAGAGGGTGGCCGTGGCCGGATCCTTCTCTCGTTGGAAGGGTTCTCGAAAAAGACGCGCAAGACGCCACCCGAGAAGCTCCGCCTCGCCGAGCGGAGGCTGGCCGACTGGCGTGCACGCGCTCACCCCCGCTTCTGAGCTATCTCAAATAAGAGATACCGTTGCTGCTATAATACGAGCGTGGCCGAAGGCGAAGACTTCCTAACCGAGATCGTTGCGGAGCGCACCGCGCGCAACCCAGAATTCCCCGGGCTCGTCGAAGCTGCGCGTCGTCGTCGCGATCTCCTCCGAAAACTCGGTGCACAGCGGGAGAAGCTCGGCCTTTCCCAGACTGCAGTCGCGGCGGTGATGGGTACATCCCAATCGGCGGTCGCCCGTCTCGAGGCAGGCGACGTCGACGCGAAGCTCTCCACCGTTGAGCGCTTGGCCGCCGCACTCGGCCGCAGGGTCGAGTGGCGGATCGCGAAGGCCCGCTAGGTCTCGAGCCGGTAGATCGGAACGAGCCGCTTCTCGGCCTCGGTATCGATGTGCGCGATCACCTCGACGTACGGCTCCAGGCCCGACCCGCGCAGCTTCGCCTTCAGCAGTCCGTCGACCTGGTAGATGCCCGACGAGTTGTTCATCTGGATCTCGATCCGGATCGGCTTCTCCTCGCCGTCCGAGATCGCGACGTCGTCGATCGCCGCCGCCGACAGCGAGTGCATGCTCACCCGGCCGTGCTCGAACGGGATCCTCGAGCGGCCCTGCGCCATGTCCAGCGCGTCCGCCACCCGGACGATCCCCGCCTCGAGCGAGAGCGGCTCGCCGCCGGCCCGGTGGGAGATGATCGCCTGGAGCACCTCGGAGGCGATCACGGTCAGGTCCGGCTCCTCGTAGATCCCGTCGAGCAGCTTCCGGATCTCCGGCTCGACCAGGAAGAGGCTGAACTCCTCGTGCCCTTCCCGGTGGACGGACATGCCGACGTCGTGGAGGAGGGCGCCGAGCGTGACGACGATCTCGGCCTCGTCGTTGGTCATCCCGAAGTCGCGCACGACGGAGGGCTCGACGTGGTGCTTGGTGAGCTGTCGGAGGAGCTTGAGCGCGATGTTCGTGACGATCTGGATGTGGACCCAGGAGTGGTCGTTGATCTCCATGCGCACGGTCGCGTTCACGTTCGCGACGTGCCACCACGCCTTCAGCTGGCGGTCCGAGTTCACGCGCTCGAGCAGCGTGCGGAGCTTCTTGTTTGCGCGCTCCGGCGCCCGGATCCGCATCTGCTCTACGGCCTGGGCGGGCGTCAGCCGGGTCTCCCGCTGGGCCTGCTCCGAGACAGGCTGCTCGATCCGCTCCTCGGTCTCCTTGTCCAGTGCCATCGCCCCAGTCTAGGTCAGGCCACGTCGGCGGCCCAGTCGCCGTACAGGCTCGTGTAGAGCCCGCGCAGCGCGAGCAGCTCGTCGTGCGAGCCCTGCTCGATCACCTGGCCGTGCTCGAGCACGACGATCACGTCCGCGTCGCGGATCGTCGAGAGCCGGTGCGCGATGATGAAGGCCGTGCGGCCGGCGAGGAGCTTCCGGAGCGCGACCTCGATTCGCCGCTCGGTGCCGATGTCCACCGACGACGTCGCCTCGTCGAGGACGAGGATGCGCGGGTCGGCGAGCAGCGCCCGGGCGAAGGCGACCAGCTGACGCTGGCCGAGCGAGAGACGCAGGCCGCGCTCGCCGAGCTCGGTCTCGTAGCCGTCCTCGAGCCGCACGACGAAGTCGTGCGCACCCACGGCCTGCGCGGCGGCCACGATCTGCTCGTCGGTCGCATCCGGCCGGCCGAAGGCGATGTTCTCCCGGACCGTCCCCGCGAAGAGGAAGCCCTCCTGCGGGACGACCCCGAGCTGGCGGCGCAGCGACGCCTGGGTCACGTCGCGGAGATCCAGGCCGTCGATCGTGATCCGCCCGTGGGTGGGGTCGTAGAAGCGGGCGAGCAGCTTGGCGATGGTCGACTTGCCCGCGCCGGTGTGGCCGACCAGCGCCACCGTCGTCCCGGGTGGCACGTCGAGGTCGATGCCGTGCAGCACCTCTTCGCCCCGCCCGTACGTGAACCGCACGCCCTCGAAGCGGACGTGCCCCTGGACCTGCGGGAGGTCGACCGCGCCGGGCGTGTCGAGCACCTCGGGCTCCTCGTCGAGCACGTCGGTGATCTTGTCGAGCGCGGCCGTCGCCGAGAGGAACGTCCCGTAGAGCTGCGAGAGCTGCTGGACGGGATCGAAGAAGTTCTGGACGTAGAGCATGAACGCGAAGAGCGTTCCGATCGAGACCGCGCCCTGGAAGTAGAGGTGCCCGCCGTAGCCGAGGACGACCGCGAGGGCGATGGTCGAGAGCAGGTCGACGAACGGGAAGTAGAGGCCGTTCAGGAGAACGGTCTGCTGATTCGACTGGCGGTACCGGTCGCTGATCTCGCGGAAGTTGCGGATGTTCGCCTGCTCGCGTGTGAACGCCTGCACGACGCGCATGCCGGCGATGTCCTCGGCGAGCGTCGCGGTGACGAGCCCGAGCCGCTCGCGGACGGCCCGGTACGCCCGCGTCGAGTACTTCCGGAAGAGCGCCGTCGCGACGCTCATCACCGGGATCACCGCGAGGGTGGCGAGCGCCAGCCGCCAGTCGAGGACGAAGAGCAGGATCGCCGTCCCGATGAGGGTGAGCGAGTTCTGGACGAGGCTGGAGACGCCGTCCGTGACGAGCTGGTCGAGCGCCTCGACGTCGTTCGTCAGGCGGCTGATGATCACGCCCGCGCGAGTCCGCTCGAAGAATCCGAGCGACAGCCGCTGGAGGTGACGGAAGAGCCTCGAGCGGAGGTCGGCGAGCATCCGCTCCCCGACCCAGCCGGTCAGATACGTCTGCGCGTACGTCATGCCCCAGTTCGCGAGGCCGGCCGCCACGAAGATGCCGACGACGAGGTAGAGCCGGCCCTGGCCGTCCGAGCTGATCGCGTCGTCGAGCGCGTACTTGGCCAGGAACGGCGGCGCGAGCGCCGTCGCGGTTGCGGCCAGCAGCGAGAGGACGGAGAACGCCGCCCGCAGCCTGTACGGCGCGATCAGCGCTCCGAGCGTCGAGAAGCGGCGTCGCGTCCGCTGCCACGACCAGTCGCGAGCTCGCTCGCCCCGCTCCTCCATGAGATGGCTTCCGGCCTGGTAGACGCGCATCAGGCGACCTCGGAGACTTCGGCCCGCGCCTCGACGGCGTCGGCGAACTGCCGCTCGAGCAGGCCGTGCTCGTAGATCTCCGCGTACACAGGGCTCGTCGCGATCAGCTCGGCGTGCGTCCCGCGCGCGGCGATCCGGCCGTCGTCGAGGACCACGATCTCGTCCGCGAGCGCAATGGTCGAAAGACGATGCGCGATGATGAACGTCGTCCGCCCGGCCATCGCGCCGCGCAGGCCGACACGAATCAGCGCCTCCGTTGAGGCGTCGACCGAGGCGGTGGCGTCGTCGAGGACGAGGATGCGCGGGTCGACCGCGAGCGCCCGCGCGATCGCCAGCCGCTGCCGCTGGCCGCCCGAGAGCGTGATTCCGCGCTCGCCGATCACCGTCTCGTAGCCCTGCGGCAGGCGCTCGATGAACTCGTGCGCCTGCGCCGCGCGAGCCACCGCCTCGACAGCCTCCTGCGGGAGGTCTCCGGCGCCGAAGGCGATGTTCTCCCGGACCGTCGCCGAGAAGAGGAACGGGTCCTGTGAGATGACACCGATCGCCCGGCGGAGGGAGGCGAGCGTCACCTCTCGGACGTCGCTCCCGTCGACCGTCACGCGACCTGCCGTGACGTCGTAGAAGCGCGGAACGAGCGCGGTCAGCGTCGTCTTGCCCGAGCCCGTGTGCCCGATCAGCGCGACGGTGCGGCCGGCCGGGACTTCCAGGTCGACGTCGCGGAGCACGGGCCGGCCGGTGAGGTACTCGAAAGAGACGCGCTCGAAGTGGACGTGCCCGGGGCCGGGCGGGAGCTCGGTCGCGCCCGGGCGGTCGGCAACCTCCTCCGGCTCGTCCATCACCTGGAAGATCCGCTCTCCGGACGCGGTCGCGCGCTGGGCCTGGCCGATCCACATGCCGAGGGAGCGCAGCGGCATGATCAGCATCCCCAGGTAGAGGTTGAAGGCGACGAACCCGCCGACCGAGAGACTGCCGTGCGAAACCATCCGTGCGCCGGCGAGCAGAACAGCGGCCTGCGCGAGCAAGGGGAGGAAGGAGATCAGCGGCACGTAGAGCGCGCGCTGCCGGTTCGCCGTCAGCGTCTGCTGGAAGACGGCCTCTGAGCGCTCGTCGAACTTGGCCTCCTCGGCAGGCTCCTGCGCGAACGCCTTGACGACGTTGACGCCGACGATGTTCTCCTGGGCGACCGTGGCGACGTCGGCGAGCTTCTGCTGCACATCGCGGAGCGTCGGATGGGCGACGCGGCTGTAGCGGTAGGCGAGCGCGACCAGGAACGGCGTGACCGCGAGCGCGATCAGCGCCAGGCGCCACTCGACGAAGAACAGCACCGCGGTCACGGAGACCACGGTGAGGACGTTCTGGAAGAAGAAGATCAGGCCGTAGCCGAGGAAGAAGCGGACACCCTGGAGGTCGACGGTCGCACGCGACATCAGCTGCCCGGTCTGGTGGCGGTCGTAGAACCCGAACGAGAGGCGGACGAGCCGCGCGTAGAGTCCGTTCCGCATGTCCATCTCCACGCCGAGGGCCTGGCGGCCCGAGATCAGCCGCCGCCCGGTCATCAGGAGCGCTTTGACGACGCCGAGCCCGACGATCGTCCAGACGAAGATCCAGAGCTCGTGCGTGTCGCGCGGGCGGATCGCCTGGTCGACGACCCGTCCCGTCACCCAGATCAGCGCGATCTGCGCCGCCTGCGAGCCGACAGCCAGGACGATCGAGACGACGAGGGAAACACGGTAGGGGCGCAGGAATCCGAGCAGGCGGACGAACGTCGCGCGGTACGGCACCCTCTCCGGAGTCACTATTCGAGTCTAGCCCGCGGGTTGTGGACTACAGTCGGCGCGGATGGGCCTCCTCGTCGCACTCGTGCTCGCAGCCCTGCCGGCGCCCGTGACGCTCCACGGTGTCGGCGGTGTGAAGCCGGGCATGACACCCACGCAGGTCTCGAAAGCCTGGGGAGTGCCAATCGTGCTCGGCGCGCCGTCGCCCGGTTCGACGTGCCAGGTCGCGCAGATTTCGCGCGGCGCTGTGCGCGGCTACGCGATCTTCGAGGGCAGGAGATTCGGGGCCGTGTTTTTCAAGGCGGGGGAGACGACAGACACCGGCATCCATCGTGGATCGCGGCTCGCGGGGCTGCGGGCGGCGTACGGCGCGCGGCTGAAGGTCTACCCCGACAAGTACACGCCGAAGGCGAAGACAGCGTTCGTCGGGGGCGCCTGGAAGCTCCGCTTCGACATCAGTCCGCGGGGCAAGGTGACCGTGATCGCCTTCGGCGCCAGGCCGGTCACCTACGTCGAGGGCTGTAGCTGAGCCCGGATCAAGGCGAGCGCGCGGTCGAGGCGCCGCCGGTTCGCCGGCATGTTCAGCCAGCGGCTGACGCCTGAGGGGTGGGGGAGAGGAATCACGACCGCACCGTCCCGCTCGAAGCTCGAGCCGATGCACTCCGAAAGGCTGTACAGACCCAGCAGCCGCCTGGCCGCAAGACCGCCGACGGCGACGATCAGCTCCGGGCGGAGCAGGCGCAGCTCCCATTCCAGCCAGAAGGAGCAGAGCTCCTGCTCGCGGGGTGTCGGCGTGCGATCGCCAGAGCCCGACGGCGAGCGCCCCGGATAGCAGCGTGTGACCGAGGCGCAGTAGAACGTCGCGTAGAAGGTCTCCTCGTCGAGCTCGAGCCAGCGGCGGAGGTTCTGGCCCGCGCGGCCACGCCACGGTCGGCGCTCCTGACCCTCGAGCACGCCCGGGGCCTGCCCGAAGAGGTACGCCCGCTGGCCGGCGTGTCCCTCCAGCACCGGCAGCGACTCGAGCCGGAAGCCGGCCTCGGAGCACGCCCGGCAGCGCCGGTTGTCGCGCTGAAGCGAGGCGAGCGACCGGTAGGACGAGCGGCGCCGCGTCACGCCGCGACGAGGACGAACCAGCGTCCCTCGTGCAGGATCGTTCCGCCGCCGAGCTCGGCGAGCAGGGCCTCGCCGGTGAAGAAGCGCTTGTAGACGGTCCAGCGGGTGCCGTCGTTGAGCACACGCTCCTGCCACTCACCACGTTCGTGCCCGCCGTGGAGTGCTGCGTCGAACACGACCAGCTCGGGGGCGACGCGACGCGCCTCGGCGAGGAAGCGCAGGCGCTCGTCCTCCTCGAGGTGGCCGTAGAAGTGGCTCGTGAACACGCGCTCGAACGAGCCGTCTTCGACGGGCAGCTCGAGCC